>JGI24540J26637_10001047_pt1 | contig 12115 bp, 11 predicted proteins | sample NorSeaMetagenome_FD_26637 | JGI IMG/M metagenome (IMG submission 26637)
CAACGATAGGAATGGTGCTAGTTTTAGGACTTGTTGTTGATGATAGCATCATCATAGCTGAGAGTATTCACCACTATAAAGAGAAGGGGGGTGATGTCTATCAAAATATTGTTGATGGCTTCAAAAGAGTCATCATGCCTGTTATTACAACTATTTTAACTACTGTCCTTGCAATATCAACCGTTCTATTAGTGAGTGGTACAACTGGTAAATTTATATACATACTCCCTATTACTGTTATCTGTGCATTAGCTTTCTCATTTCTTGAGGTGAGCGTTGCTTTACCAGCCCACATGTCTGGTAGTAAAGTTAATAAACCAAAAACATGGTTTAAGTCAGTCGAGAGATGGTTTGAAAAAGTATTAGTAGTAATTCTTAGGTGGCGCTTTATAGTTCTTAGCCTGTTTATTGCACTTTTGGCTTTTAGTGCTTATATCGGATTTAAAGAGATTAGTTATATCCAGTGGCCATCAAGTGGCACAAATTCAATAAATATAAGAGTACAAGCCCCTCTTGGAACGCCGGTTGAGACAACAGAGCAGTCCATTATTGAAATTGATAAGATTATTATCGATAAGGTGGGCTCAAACCTAGACTTTTTTACAAGCACAATTGGATCAAGAGGATCTAATCGAGCATCAATTGCTATAACCTTGATTCCAGCTAATGATCGTGCAATTACTGCCAAAGAAATTATTGAGATTCTAAAGGCAGAAACGAAAGCTATTGAGGGTGTTTCAAGGATTAATTTTAGGACAAATAGGGGTGGTCCACGTGGAGCACTTGATATCGAGCTAAGCTTAATTGGAAGTAATGATGTGCAGCGCCAAGCAGCAGTTGATGAACTTGAGAAAATTCTTAATAGCTATGATGGTGTAAGTGACATTGATCGTGACGACGATTTAAGTAAAAATCGTATAGAAGTTCTATTAGATTACGAGTCAATGGCAAGATTAGGAATTCAATACCAGCAGGTATACAGCCACTTAAGAACCATTTACTCTGGGATGGATGTCTCTGATGTTGATTTTAATAATACTAGCCTAAACGTAAAGATGTATCTTGGTGATAGTAATTATTCTGATGACTATATTACCAAAACCTCTATCCGAAATAACCAAGGAAGAATGATTCCAATGGCTCAATTTGCAAGTGTTGCGGAAACTCCAGGAGATCCAAATTTCAAGCATTTAAATGGTGAGCGTGTTGTTAAGGTAAGTGCGGCAGTTGAAGACGCAATAACTACTGCTCAATCTGTATCAAAAAGAGCACTTGATGATCTTGATTTAATTAATAATTTTCCTGAAGTTCGTGCCATAGAGGGTGGAAGCTCTTTAGAAGCAAAAGAAGCTTTGAGTGACTTCTCTTTGGCGCTCGGTTTTGCCGTCTTTGGAATATACATGTTAATAGCACTTCTTTTTAATTCATACTCGCAACCAATATTAGTGATTCTTAGTATTCCTTTTGCTTTGATTGGCGTTGTCTGGGCCTTCTTCTTTCACTCTGAAACATTTAGTTTCTTTGTTTTATTGGGAGTCTTAGCTCTGGTGGGAGTTGTGGTAAATGACTCATTAGTCATGATAAGTCACCTTAATTTTATTAAGAAAAGTCAGGATAAGAGTAGTACTTCTATCCAGTGGATTGCAGCGGGTGCTAAGGATAGGCTAAGAGCAGTCGTATTAACGACTCTAACAACGCTTGCAGGAGTTCTGCCACTTATATATGGTTTTGGGGGTAAGGATGCATTCTTACAACCAATGGTAATGGCATTGGGATATGGTTTGCTGTTTGGTACTTTTGTAACTTTAATACTTCTTCCATGCCTCTATTCAATGAACTTAGATATATCTAACTGGTTAATTAAGATAAAAAATAAAATTTTAAAAACTGAAGCTTAATTCAAATTAAGATATCAATAAAACTTGTAATTAATGAAACAAGAGAAGGACTGTAAAACCTGTGGAAAGCCCTTCACTTGGAGAAAGAAGTGGAGGAAAGACTGGGACAATGTTCTTTATTGTAGTGAAAGATGTCGTCGAAATAAACAAAAGGAACAAGGAGATAGATAATGAAAGTATTAGAGGTTTTAGATGCAGAATTAGTGTTGGTTGATTTAGAGGTTAACTTAGGAAAAAATAAACAAAATGCACCTACACTTTGTGCAAGATACAAAGGAAAAATTATTCCACTAAATACTGCAGATGGGCGGCCAATTCTAATGAAAGAAGAAAATGCTATAGAGCCTATTTCTTAACTATATTTTTTGAGTTATAATTTCTGACTTAATTACTTAGGCAAATCATAAAATGGACTTTAGTCTTCAATTATCAGCCTATTATCCCGATAAATCATATGGTGGAGACCACCTATATGGGGATATGCTCGAGCAGGCAGTTTTAGCAGATCAACTTAAGTATGATGCAGTTTCTGTGACTGAGCATCACTTCATGAATATTTTGTTAATGCCAGCGCCTTTACAGTTTGCAGTGAAGATTGCAGCTCATACCGATCACGTTAAGATTATTACCTCGATTACTGTTCTTCCAATCCATGACATGAGGACTTATGCTGGTGAGGTTGTTGTAGCAGATATTTTTACTGAGGGACGTCTCATGCTAGGGGTTGGGCGTGGAGCTTTTGAGTATGAAATTGAACGCTTAGGCTTGCCAATGTCAGAAACACAGGAAAAATTCAATGAATCCTTAGATGTCTTACAAGCACTACTGAGCCAAGAAGAGGTCTCCTGGGATGGCAAATATTACAAATTCGATCCAATAACCATTATGCCGCGTCCTGTTCGACAAACAAACTTGATGATGGCAGTCATGAATCCTGAGGGAATTTACCATTGTACGAAACGTGGTTTTCATATTTTGACAACACCACTAGCCGGAAATCATCAACTATTGGTGGATCAGGTGGATAGCTTTAATAATGCAAAATCTGAAATGGGTCAAAAGGGTNAGGATTTATCCTTGTCATTGTCTCGAGTAGCTTTTGTCTCTGACAATCCAAAAGATCGCTGGAAGAAAGTTGAACAGGCGCACGATTATTACAGTCGCTTTGATAATGTCTATACAGGTCCTGGTATAGTTGAGAATGGTATGATTAAATCACTGCCTCGGACACAGACGATTGAAGAGCTTGATCAGAGTCTATTAATATGCACACCTCAGCAAATGATTGATGAACTGGGCGTCTACTCCAATTTAGGAATAGATCGAGTTATTTTGAATATGAATTTTGGTGCTGAGCAATCTGAAACTCTTGATAATATTCAGCGTTTTGCTGAAGAAGTGATGCCCCATTTTCATAATGTATAGCTTGATTTTTAAATGTCAATCTAATAGNAATGGCTAGCGTAAATTGTAATTACTCAGTAACTGGCACTGGACCATGCATTATCTTTGTTCATGGGATTGGTGCCCGCAAATCAACATGGAATTCAGTTATTAAACATTTAGAAAGNGACTTCACTTGTGTCAGTTACGACCTAAGAGGTCACGGTGATTCTCCAACTGGAGAGTTTCCATATAGCTTAGANGATTTAGTTAACGATGTTGAGGTAATCAGGCGTCAGCTTAATATCAAAAAAATGCATATTGTTGGTCATTCATTAGGNGGCATGATTGGGCCTTTATATGCTTTGAACTATCCTAAACAAACTCTCTCAGTATCACTTTTAAGTACCGCAGCATTTAGAACTGAAGATGATAAAAGTAAAGTCAATGCAGTTCTTAAGAGTATGCATGAAAAGGGTATTGAGCGAATCCTNNGNACTNTGACCGATAGGTGGTTTACTGATGACTTTATCGAACAAAACTCTATTGCTGTTGAGTCACGTTTACAACAAGTACTCGATACTAATCCAGAGGTCTTTTTAGAGGTCTTTCGTATCTATGCGGAAACAGAAATGTCACCATGGTTAAACCTTGTAANTCAACCTTGTCTTGTTCTTACTGGAGAGAATGATGGGGGTTGCAGTCCCAGNCTTAACAAACTTATTGCAGAAGAATTACCAAATTCTGAATTATGCATTCTAAAAGATTATAAGCACTCACTCCTAATTGAAGCTCCAGATCAAGTGGCACAACAAGTCTATAAATTCCTTCTATCTAAAAATCAAATTTAATCAATTACTTATAAGATCTTAGTAATAAAACAGGGTTATAATTGAACCGTAATATTCGGATTTTTATTATTAAAAATAATTATAAGGGAGAAGAATTTTGAATCAAATTTATCAATTGCAGCCATTAAGTTTGCAAAAAATAATCTCAGGAATACTTCTGAGTTTTTTAGTTTCATTAGGCATGTATAGTCAGCCATCAATGGCTGCAGGGCACAAGATACTTAATCTTACAATCCTCCATACTAATGACTTTCATGCTCGTTTTAGACCGATCAGTAAGTACGACAATAATTGTTCTGCGGAGAGCAATGCTGAGGGTAAGTGTTTTGGTGGTTCAGCTCGATTAATTTCAGCAATTGAAGATGCCCGTGCAAGACATGAAAATACAATACTTTTAGATGGTGGTGATCAATTCCAAGGTACGCTTTTCTATAATTTGTACAAAGGAAAGGTTGCAGCAGAAATGATGAATAAATTGCAATATGATGGCATGGCTGTTGGAAACCATGAGTTTGATGATGGGCCTGAAACATTGCGAGCTTTTATGGATGCGGTGAATTTTCCTGTTTTAATGGCAAATGCTAATATTGATATGGAGCCAGAACTTAAGGGTAAGCTGCAAAAATCAACGGTTATAGAAAGAAGTGGCCATAAAATTGGATTAATTGGAGTTGTTACAGAGGATGTTGTTGACTTATCAAGTCCTGGTCAAAATATTATATTTACTGATGCTATTTCTGCCGTCCAAGCTGAAGTAGATTCTTTAACAGCTGATGGTGTAGGCATAATTATTCTTCTATCACACTCCTCATATGAAATAGATAAAGAAATTGCAGCAAANACAACAGGTGTCGATGTTATCGTTGGAGGCCATGATAATGCCTATCTATCAAATGTTAGTGATAGAGCAAAAGGACCATACCCAACGGTAGTTAATGATACTCAGATAATTCAGGCTTACGCATATGGTAAATACCTGGGTGAGCTTTCGGTTGTATTTGGTGAGAAGGGAGAGGTTATTTCAGCAACTGGTGAGCCAATTACAATTGATGCATCAATAGAAGAGGATGGAGATATTGTTGCCCGTTTGGATGAACTAGAGTTACCAATTAACGAGCTTAAAGAAACTCTTGTTGGAAATGTATCTAACCCACTTACTGGGAACAGAGAGGTCTGTCGTGCTCAAGAATGTGACATGGGTAATATGATTGCAGATGCTATGAGAGGCGCAGTAATTGATAAAGGTTATACAATTGCACTGGCAAACTCAGGTGGTATTAGGGCATCTTTAGATGCTGGTGATGTAACACTTGGAGAAATCATGACAATCCTTCCTTTTCAAAACACTTTATCTACTTTTAAAGTTACGGGTAAGCAACTTCTTGCTGCCATTGAAAATGGGGTAAGTGAGCATGAAGATGGTGCTGGAAGATTCCCTCAGGTATCTGGTATGAGATTTTCATTTGATCCAACTAGACCAGCTGGAGATAGGGTAACTTCGATTGAGACTCAAGGCAGTTATGGTTGGAGTGCGTTGAATCTATACGGCACATACGGTATGGTTTCTAATAACTTTATTCGGGGTGGTGGAGACGGATATAAAATGTTTAGATCTGCAACTGATATCTATGACTTTGGGCCAGATTTAGCAGATGTTATTGCTGATTATATTGGAGCAAATCCAGGATATAAAGGTTATACCGATGGTCGTATTAAGCAAGACTAAAAAAGCTTAATATATGGCATTTAAGGGCTGATAGCATATCAGCCCTTTTTTTTAATTTTTGGTAAATTGGGTTATAAATTCTTCAGCCTTAATAATGATGCGTTGCTTTCTTTCCACATTCATTTTATCGAGCAGTCTGGCTTGCATTGATAGCCTTGGATTAGAATCATAGAACTTTCTGTTTTTTTCAATAAAGCGCCAATAGAGCCCATCGACAGTATCACACCAGTCACCTCTCTTATAGTTACTCATCTTAAGTAAATAATTTGAACCACAGGTGTAGGGCTTTGTTGACATTAAGCCACCATCAGAGTATGTTGCCATGCCAAATACATTAGGAACCATTACCCATTCAGAGGAGTCTATATACATCTCCATAAACCACCTATAAATCTCTTTAGGATCAATCTCACAAAGGTTCATTATGTTGCTAATTACCATGAGTCTTGGTATATGATGATTGTAACCATCTTGAACTGCGGTTTTAATACAATCATCCAGTGGAACTATTCCTGTCGAACCGTCATACCAATTAGAGGTAATCTTCTTTGAGTGACCCCAATAATTATGACTAAGCTGAAAATCCCCTTTAGTTTGGTAAATTCCTCTAATAAACTCTCTCCAGCCCAGAACCTGACGAATAAAGCCCTCTAAAGAATTCATTGGAATCCCAAGCTCATTAGCACTATTGAGTAATTCATCGATAACTTTTTGTGGTGATAAAAGCCCAATATTCATTGAGGCACTAATACAGCTATGAAACAAAAAGTTTTTGCCTTCTAGCATGGCGTCTTCATAGATACCAAAATTAGCCATTCTTATTTTTATAAAGTTTTTAAATTGGATTTCAGACTCACTACGTGTAACTGGAAACCAAGGATTATCAAGGCTACCAGGGTGGTCAGCAAAATACTGCTCTATAAGACTACAAATAGCATCGTGATGAATTGATCTTGTAATCTTTGGTAAATCTGGAATAGGGGTGTTGGCCGGTATTTTTTTTCTATTCTCTTCATCAAAGGACCACTTTCCACCTATGGGTTTATTTTGATCATCCATTAAGATATTGAATTTTTTTCTACCCTGTTGATAAAAATTTGCCATTCTCAAAAGCTTTTTATCTTTCGCAAAAGAGTCAAACTCCTCTCTAGAGAATAAAAACATAGGGGATTGGTGGATCTTATAATTGATATTATTATCTTTTAAGCCTTCTAAAAGAACTTTTTCAAACTCTTTATCTTCAACTTCAAAGAGATTGATTTGCTCAATATTATTATTCTTAACATACTCAATTAGGCAGTTAAGATAAGACTGTTTTTTTTGACGTTCATTTAAAAGATGATAATGGACTTTAATATCTTCTAACTCAAGCTCATCTCTATATTCTCTCATTGCACAGAGGAACAAATAAAGCTTTAACTTATGGTGTTTTTCATAGGTGCATAGACCAAAGTCCTCAGCCATAAATACATCACTACAGCCAAGATTTTTAATAATCTTAGGGTCGAAGAGTTGGTTGCCAAGAATTACAAATAGCGTTTTCATAAGTGGGTAATTTTAGTTAATTAAAATTAAAAAAAAACAAGATATTTATATTTTTTTTAATCAATGTAAAATAATTTTTTTATAAATAACTTATTGTGAATGATTATGAGGGAACCTACAGATGTTTTTGGAGAATGGGCTGAGATAGGAAAAGACAGAGGGATGGAAGACTCTCACGCAATTGCTGTTAATGAAATGATCAATTTTGCATTAAAAGAAAGATTAGAGATTGGTGAAAAATTTAGCTTTTTAGACCTTGGTTGTGGCAATGGTTGGGTGGCTCGTCTCGCAGCAAATAATGCATTATGCAGCCAANCCATTGGAATCGATGGGGCTCAACAAATGATTAGTAATGCTCAGTCAAGAGGAGGCAAGACTAAATATATTCTAGCGGATATCAATACTTTTAACTCACCCGAGAAGTACGATGTAATTCACTCTATGGAGGTATTGTATTATTTAGAAAATCCTGCAGATATTGTGAAAAGAATTTCAGATTCTTGGCTCAACAAAAATGGGAGATTGATTGTTGGTTTAGATCACTATTATGAAAATAAAGATTCCCATTCTTGGCAAGAAAAGATTGATACTCCAATGCTGATGCTTAAAGCTGCAGAGTGGGTGCAGATGTTTAAAAAAGCGGGATTGAATGAGGTTGAGACTTGGTATTCAAATAAACATGCAGATTGGAATGGAACGCTAGTCATCACTGGAATAAAGTAAATTATTAGTTATTTTAGATAAATTCCTAATAAATCCTGAATATTGATCGTGAGCTAAAATTACTTCCGAGCTTGCTTGTTGACTTGTATTTGCCAAAGTCTTGCATATTGGCCATTTAGATCAAGCAATTGCTGATGCTTACCTTGTTCAGCAATAGTGCCATTTCCAAGAACAATAATTTGATCAGCATCAACAATTGTGGATAGGCGATGAGCAATCACCAGCGTTGTATGCTTATGCGCCAAACTAGCTAAGGCCTTTTGTACCATTTTTTCTGAATATGAATCAAGTGCTGAAGTGGCCTCATCAAAAATCAATATTGGAGGATTTTTTAACAATACTCTTGCAATCGCTAAACGCTGCTTTTCACCGCCTGAGAGTTTTAAGCCTCTCTCACCAACTAAGGTGTCATAACCTTCTGGAAGAGAGTCAATAAAGCTGTCAATAAAGCTAAGCTTTGCTGCCTGTTTAACTTCGGCTTCGGTTGCACCTGCTCGACCGTAAGCAATATTGTAATAAATACTTTCATTAAACATCACTGGATCTTGAGGTACNACTCCTAAAACGCTTCGNACAGAGTCTTGAGTAAATTGTTTAATGTTTTGCTGGTCTATGAATATTGCACCCCCTGAAATATCATAAAAACGAAAGAGCAGTTTAGCAAGTGTTGATTTGCCAGCACCAGAAGGACCTACAATTGCCACTTTTTGCCCTGGTTTAAGTATAAAGTTAATATTACTTAGGACCTCATTCTTACCAGTGTAAGCAAAAGATACATTATTAAATTCAACCTCACCTTTAGAGACTTTGAGCTCTGATGCGTTGGCAACATCAGTGACCTTAGAGGATCGATCTAATAGGTCAAACATATTATTCATATCGATGAAGTTATGCTTAATTTGACGATAAATAATACCTAAACCACCGAGTGGTATAAAGAGCTGTAAGAGGAGCGCTTGAATCATAATAAGGTCTCCTAAGCTTAGGATCTTATCAACGACACCTTGGGCTGCCATAATCAAAATAATAGTCACACCGATCGCTATCACTGCACCTTGGACAAAATTAAGTGCTGTCATGGAAGTAAAACTTTTGGTGGCAAGATCTTCCCAACGCTGCATTGTCTCACCGTAACGATCTACCTCAAATTTCTCCTGATTAAAGTATTTGACAGTCTCATAATTAATCAAACTATCTACTGCATTAGTATTGGCCTCAGATTGCATATCGTTCATTTGATAGCGAAACTTCATTCGCCAAGTGGTAATGGCCAATGTTAAAGCAACATAAAAGAACACTGTTAGTAAAGAGATACCAGCAAAAAGAAGGTCATAATTAAGCCATAAAATGCCAATTACTAAAAATATTTCAAATAATGAAGGCAGAATATTAAAGACAAAAATTGAGAGTAAGGTTGATACACTTAGGGTGCCTCGGTCAATATCTCGGGTAATACCACCAATACGTCGATCTAAATGAAAGGATAAATCTAAAGTATGAAGATGCTTAAAGACGCCATGTGCAATTAAATTCATAGCGTGATAACGAACTTTGGCAAAAATGGCATCACGAAGCTCATTAAACAGAGAACTTGCTAGTCTTAAAAGGCCATATGCTAGCAACATACCAAGTGGCAATACTAAGATTAAATTGGTCTGATCAAGNCCATCAACAATCTCTTTTAGCGCAAGGGGAATTGCAACATTAGCTAATTTTGCCAACATTAANAAACTNACAGCCCAAATAACACGAGCTCGCATTTTGAGCAAATACGGAAGAAGTTTTTTTAAAACCTTAATATCTCTAGTTTTAAAATCGTAAGCTTTAGTTTGGTTACTGCTTGCAGGCATTGAGTATCAATTTAGTTAAAAAGACTTGAATATAAGTAATGATTAATAGAAACAACATTATCAAGTTGTTTTTATTAATGATGGGTATTATTCCTTTTTAATTGATATAGAACTCAGACTTTAACTTATTATTTTCTTGAAAAAAAAGTACTTAAAAGAAGAATTATAAAAAGCATTAGAGCTATAACACCAAGCAAAATAAATCGCCCAGAAAATGAATCTATGTAGTTTTCTTTGAAGGTTGCTTGGAAGCTTCGGTCGCTGGACTTATCCTCAAGTTCTGATATCTCCTTAAGATCGTTCTCAATTTGTTTGAGAAGCTCCTCTAGGTTGGCTGTGCTATTTNCAGAATCCTGGGAAANAGCTTGTTGATTNANCTCTTCTAAAGAGCTATTTATTTCATCATTAGCTGTATTAAGAGAGTTTAATGGTAACTCTTGATCTCTATCATCACCTCCTGCAAAAGATGTTCCAATAACGCTAAAAGCNAGAAATAGTATTAAAAGTATTCGTTTCATTGAGTTTTAATAATATACCTGTTGGGTGAACTAATCAAAATAATAGTTGTTTTTTTTATATTTCAAATCCATTCTGTTAGTATATTGTTTAATTTAATCGGAGAAATAACTATGGCAACTTATGAATGTGATCAATGTGGTATGGCAGTTAATGCAACTTGTGCGAAGTGTGATACACCTCTAGTTGATGATGTACTTGTATTAGATGATGGCAATAAGGTTCAAATATCAAAATGTCAGAATGGTCATGGCAAAATTAAGTCACCAATGTGCTGTGGTAATGATATGTCCTGCCCAGTCTAGTATATAAAATAAATAAATATAATTAGCAAAAATAGCTATAAGCAATAGTTCTTCCTTGTAAAAATGTTAAATAAAGACGAAATAAAAAAATTCAATGAGGATGGAGCTGTTCATATCAAAGGGAAGTTTGATATGGAATGGATAGAAAAGTTAAGAAGGGGGATTGATGAAGACTTGAATAATCCAAGTTCTAGATTTGAAAGGCATACTAAAGATGACAATATGCCTGGTTATTTTGAGGATTTTTGGACTTGGGATCTATTTAAGGACTTCAAAGACTTCGTTTTTAACTCTCCAACAGCAAAAATGGCATCAGAGCTGATGGATGCTAAAAAAATTAACTTAGTAATGGATAACTGGTTTTATAGAGAAGCCGGCTCTCAGTCCGGCGCTCCATTTCATCATGATATCTCTTACTTTGATTTTGAAGGGACGATGTGTGTTCTTTGGCTACCACTGGAGCCAGTATCCAAAGAAGAGGGTATTGCTTGGATAAAAGGCTCTCACCTATGGGATAAGCTATTTATTAGAACTCGATTTAATGAAGGCCATCTAGTTGATGGTGAGGCTGGTATTGTNAATGGTAAAACCTATGATATTACCCCAGATATTCTTAATAATAAGAGTGACTATGATTTTTTGCAGTGGGACCTTGAGCTGGGTGATTGCATCTTTTTTGATATGAGAACATTACATGGAAGTTTAAACCAAGTAGTGCCAAAGAANAATATCCATAGATATACTCTTAGAATGGCTAAAGAAGGCTCTATGATTGAGTATCGAGGCGATTGGGCCCAAGAAGAAAGAGCAATGATGGAAGCAAATGGTTATCAAAATGGTGATGAATTAAGTGGCAAAATGTTTCCAACTCTCTATGAGCAGAGCGAAGTATGAATGATTTTGGTTTGACTGTTTTTGATTTAAAAAAACCCNACTAGAATCTAGAAGGGTTCTCTTTAATGTTTTATTTACTCAACTAATTTTATCATTGATTGAGTTTCTAAAATAACACCAGCATTTTCTCTTAGTGTTACCATGTCGGGATCTTTTAACATATCTTGCATAACTTCCATTGCTGGAATCTCAATAACTGAGTAGACATTATTTTCATTATCATCAGCGTGACCATAAGCTAATAAATTAATATTATGTCTTTGTCTCATTGGTTCATTAGCTAAAAAGGCTTTTTTCCAAGTTTCGTAACCCTTAGATACTTCAAAATTCATAATTAATTTCATCTTTTTTGCTCCTTAAAATAATAAAAAAAACCTGCATTAATTATACTTAACACAGGCNNATTGCACAAAGAAACAAATNT
>JGI24540J26637_10001049_pt1 | contig 12112 bp, 12 predicted proteins | sample NorSeaMetagenome_FD_26637 | JGI IMG/M metagenome (IMG submission 26637)
CCCCCCCGTGAAGAGGTAGTAGCCGTCGTTCGCTATACATCCGACACTACCCTCGTGTCCGCTCTTGAACTTCCTGACAATCTGTCCCGTAAGCAAGTTCCACGCCTTGACCCCACCGTCGTTGCAGCCCGTAAGGAGGAGACCTGTCTCTTCATGATACCAAAGGCATAGGACTTCGCTGTTCAAAACGTCGCCTTCCCTAGCCAGGATACTCAGAACGTCGTCCCCTCTCTCCTCCTTCCCCTCCCCTCCACCATCCTCCCTCATTGTTGCAGCCAGCCAAGTCTTCGATCCTTCCTTCTTCTTCCTCAAATCGTAGACTCCGCAACTCCCGTCGTAGCTCCCCGTGACTACTACGTTAATTCTATCCGTACCAACGTAACCGCAGCAGGTTACGGTGTTGCTATGGTTGTTCTCGACATGGCAAGAACCAGAGTCGGGATTCCAGAACTTCACGGCGCCCGAGTCGTGTCCAGTTACGAGCATATTCAGGCCAGGGACGTAAGATATCGAGCTCAGCTCGCTGTTCCTTTCCAATATGCTGAACCTGCGAGAGCAAAAGGGGGTTAGCATCAGTCGCATAGCACTATCACCAACAATAGCAGGAAGGGGCTCGTTGCTTCGCTCTTCGCCCCTTTCTGCGCTCGCTTCGCTCGCACCCCTCCCCCCTCACCTCTCTGTCACGTCGTAGTCATCCCAACACCTAATAGTATTATCCAAACTGCAACTAAAAACAGCACTCTCCTCGTCCCTGAACCCATCCACGACCTCCTCCGCGTCCCTTCCCTTGCTCTCCCCCTCTTGTGCAACCACGATGACCCCGACGACCTCGTCGTCATGGCCTGAAAATTGAATGCACTCGTTGCTCCTCTTGACCATCCACTCCTGCATGCAACCAAGGGAGGGCAGCGACATTATGAACCTCTCGCCCTCCCCTCCAATCCAAACCATCCCCTTGATAACAGGATCGTTCGTCTTAACTACATCACTGCTCCCTCCGTGCTTCCCCTCAAAGTTAATCCTCCCTGAGATCTTGGCCGGGGCCTTCACGACCCCCTCGCTCTCCGCCACGCACACCGACCCGATCTTCTTCTCGTGATAGATGTTGTGGGCCTCGAGGTTCCCGAGTGCGTCGCAAATGAGCAGTTGCTCGTACCCAGTGTCCCAGCACACGCCGCTAAATCTGAAGCGAAGCGAGGGGAAAGTATGTTAGATGTAGCTCTAGCTCTAGTTATAGCTGTCGCTTCGCTCCAGCCCTTCGCTCCTTTCCCCTTCTCACCTTGCCCTGTTGTCATTCCCAATCGTGATGAAAACTGCCCCGCTCATGCTATCCAACACCTGACAAACGCAATCGAACGAGCAGCTCACCAAGAAGTTCTGCTCCGGCACCAACACTACATCGCTAATGGCCAACTTGTGGATGTTGCTCCACCTCTTACTGATGACCACATTCAGCCCCTTCCCGTGATTGGCGTAAACGCTGATGCTTCCTTCACTGTCCCCACAAAAGAGGGCCCACTCCTCCCCTTCCCTCAAGCACATGCAGTTGACCCAGGTGTTGTCGCCCCCTATCTTAATCGTCTTTGTGCAAACAAAGAAGGGATTCAGCATGATCTTCCTGGAGCCCTCCGGCTGCCAGATCCTCACCGTCTTGTCGAGGGAGCTGGATATGATACCCCCCTCGATCCCACTATCCACAAGTCCGGTGACTGTGTGGGTGTGCCCAGCCAAGGTCTGAGGCGATCAAAAGAGGTTAGTGCTATGTCTAACATCTCTCTCCCTCGCTTCGCTCGCAGCCTCCTTCCTTGGTCATCGCCCACCTTACCTGCATCAAAGGGTCCTCTCCCCTATCCATGTACGCCCAAATGTCCCAAATCTTGATCAACCAGTCCGCACTCCCGGAAAACAGGAGTCCCCTGGCCTCGTCCCTTTCCCATCGGACAAAGTCGTCCTGGGCAGAGTAACAGAGCGCGGTGATCACGCCATTGTGTGGGATCTTGGACGCTGACGAGAGCAAGTGGGACTGCCTTTCCTTCTTCTGGCCGCCGTGCACATTCGTCTGGCCCAGCTGCCAGTATAATACGCCCCCAGCCTTTGTTCCGGCAAGGAGCAGGTCGGCCTCAGTGGCCAAGGTAAAGGTTGACAATTGCTGCGACTCCTCGTCTTGGAATTGCCCAGCGATTCGCTTCTTTTGGACTATCCGGAACGTCTCATTTTTTGTAAACCCAATTGTGGTGTTAGAAAGGTCCTTAACAGCAGCCATAATTAGAGGAGGAGGGGGGGGCGGTTGGGGGGGGCAAGTCCTCACAAAGCCCCACGATGATCAAAAAGTACTTCTCCAATCCCTGCTGTGTGTGTACGTGGCCCAAAAATCAAAGTATATTCGCAACCCAAAATCTCAGACAATAATCTTTATCTCAATTTCCTCCTCCCCTTCCCCATTCTCACTTCCCCCTTCGTTATCCTCAATGTCCCCCTCCCACCCTCCGTCGTCCCCCCAGAAGTGAGTCTTAGGTTCTCGGTCCCCTTCCAGAACTGTGGACCTCCTCAAAGAAGGTTTTATCCTCTTGATGGGGCTTCCCCCCCTGAAACCGATCGACATTACACCGGCGCCGACGACTTTAAAGGGCTTCGCCGCTGCCCTGCCCAGAGTATTGTTGGTGATGAAGGCCAGGTGCTGAAATCTAGAAGGCTTGAGCCCCTCCAGGTTCTTCTCCTTGAACTCACTTCGCATGAGAGGGTTGGCCTCGAGAATCACCTCAATCGTTTCCTTGGAACACTCAGGGTCGCTCTCGCATATTTTGGCGCAGCTGCTGCGGTAAGCGCTAAGGAAGTGATCGGCGAGCTTCTCTTGGAACCAGATGTGGTGGAGACTCCCCTCAATAAGACTAGGTCGCACAATGAGGTCGCCGTACTTGTTGATGAGCACAAGGATTCCTGGTTTGAAGAACCTGAGCCAAGGGCCGCAGTGGGCGATAAAGTCTACATCGTTGACCACGTGAAAGATGGAGGGGATGGCGTTCTCGTAAAGCTTCTTGGAGACAGTGTTGCAAAGACCTTGCGATGAGCGAATCAAAACGCGAAAGGGGTTAGGGGAATGCGGTGCAATCTTTTGCTGTCGCTCCGTTTCAGCCTTCTCACCTGGGCAGCCAAATGTGTACACCGTTACCTCTTGGCTCGAAAGTTGAACGTCCTTGCACCTAACCATGACCTCGTATGCCATAAGGGTTGCCAGGGCTCCGCCAAGGGAATGACCCGTGATGCGCAAGCAAGGCCTCACCCTCTTCTTTACCATGTCGTGAACGAGAAAGCAGATGAATGTTATGAGGTCTGATCCAACGTTCTCGCTCGCCATCGCCCGCTTGAAACCGTGGTGGATCTTGGGCTTGTTGAACAAATATTGGCATTTGCTCTTTGACGCTGCCTTGGCCGCCGGAACCATGGATCGCCATAGCGTTTGGAGGCACAAGACATCGTTGAGCATGTTGGGCAGGTAAACGGTACCACGGAACGAGACCACCATCTGTCCGTCGGAACTCCAGGCCACTATAACCTTCGTTTGGCTTGTCTCTTCGTGAAAGACCTTGTAAAACTCCAGGTTGTAGTTGCTCATAGCGATCACCAAAGCCCTGGAAAAGCCCATGGTAGTCTTCTCGCTGTACGCGTTCATGTTCTCGTTCCACTCCGACTCAAAGGTGGTACCCCTTCTTCTTCTCGACCTCAGCCCTGTCGTGTCTTGCGTTGGGGCGGTACCGAGTGACATCTCGCTGCGACCGAATAGGCTTCTCCTCAGGTCGGTTGTAGTTCCCGAGCTCACCTCCCTGAGTTGTGTTTGTGGTCTCGCAGGATTGACGGTAATTTCGTTAGGGTTAGCGTCTTTTTGAGAAGCGATTACATTTTCGACGTCAGGACTTCCTTGGGCATGGAGCTGCTCGCTTGTCACCGAGGGTCGGAAGACAGACCAACCCCACTCCGTCTTTTTTGTTTTCTTTTCCTTCGGTTTCTTCTTGATGTTATCCTCGTTCTCGTCAATTGAAAGGCTCCTTTTCACGTCACTCGCGTTTCCCAGGGTCCCCCTGGCAAGTCCCTCGTTTCCCTTCTCCTCCATATACGTCAACTCTTCAATGAAGATGAGCGAAGTGGGGAATAAAAGGTAGTCAGTGGGGTGTAATTAGGATGCGCGTTGCTAGTCCTTTCGCTTTAGCAGTCCCTTCTCTCGCTCCTCTTCCTTCCAATCTTGATCTCACCTGACCAGAAAAGCATTTTAACCATTGTTTCGAAAGAGAAGACGGGCTGGGCCCCTAACGTCTCGTTGGCACCGTAATTGCAGTAGTCTCTGTTGTGTTCGTTTGTTCCAATAGATTCCGCCCAGAACGATTGGGTATCGATGGCCTTAAAGTCTGGCTCTACCCATAGGAAATTCTACGATGAGCGAAGCGAATCGCGAAAAGGGTTGGGACGATCGATAGCAAATACAGCGGTGGTTACGGGGGAGGCGCGTCTTGTCCGGAAGTACGAGCTCTTATATCTTTTGTTCACATCGAAAATGTTATCAGCTCGTCGCTTCGCTCCTCGTCCGGTCTCACCTGTAAAACCATGTAGCGTATCTGCCTACGATACTCGTAATCTAGAATTGGAGCGGCGGTGTAACACCTAATTGCGGCCCAAACAGATAGAAGTAGGATCAACTCGGGGCTCTTGATGTGTACCTCGTCGTGTGTGTTCCCGCACCGATCAGCTGGCAGGTCTTCAATCCTCAATATCTTTATGACAACGGCGCAAAATGCAATTGGAATTGTCTGAAGCATTAGCAGCCTTAGACCGATGTTTGTGGTAGCATATTTCCGCCACGGCTTGTGCGTGAGACGATACCAAGCAATAAAAATGTAAACGAAGAAGAAAAAAAACATCAAACACCACAGAATTGCAACGGTGAGATATTCTTCGTCCTCTTGTGGGAGATTGGTATAAAGGCATGGTTGACCTTTTAAGCTGAGGTCGTAGTTTTTACATACTTCGTCCCACTGCTCGTTTGTGGTATACAACCTGCATTAATCGCGAAAAGGATTGGGATGAGGGGTGAGGGTTATAGAGGTGGTTACGGAGGGGACGCGTCTTGCGTCGAAAGTACGAGCGCGAGCTGCTTTTCTTCTTAACGGTAACATTGCCAGCTCGTCGCTTCGCTCCTCGTGCGATCTCACGTCTCGCTCATTTGTAAAAGAATGAGAACCAATGCTGAAGTGCAAATAACGAGGTTGGGCAGCTGTAGGTAGAAGTAGTATCTAGCGTTTTTCCATCCGTCCCGCCACCAGTAAGGGTTGACGATGTCTCCGTCAGGTCCAACGATGTGGTCGATGGCAAGAGTGTTAATGAAGAAGTATAGTATTACAATAAGCGCCCAGCGAATATTCGTGAATACCGCGATTTCGGGGGTAAGGAAAGGGCATTTGTCGCTGGAAATGGTTGCCATTGCGTACTGTGCCAAGTATGAGGATGTAACGAGCAATGAAAGGAGCATACCGATCAGGGATGCGATAACTGTCCGCCACTGAAGGGGAGTGAATTGATTGTGACGAGTCTTGTAAATTCTTTCGATGAGAAGGGAGAAGAATGTAACGTTGATTATCCAGACGGCGCAGCCGATGAAGAGGCAGATTAACACGAGCAATTGCATCGAGAACTCATTAGTGGGAAGCTCCCATCGTTGTGTACCCATTAAGGATAGGATGGCCATGCTTACAGCGATTATAAACGTGACGGTGATGATCAAGAACATAACTTTGAACTCCCATTCCGTCAAGAACTCTAGTCTCAGCAGACCCTGTGATGAGCAGAAGGTTGTTATTTATGTGGGTAGGCGGCATGTGTGAGGAGACCCCAGCTTCCTTCGCTCGCTCCTTTGCCCCCGCCCCCGGTCCTCCGCCTCACCTTTGCAAACGCCTCGGGATTGGCCTCCCTATGGAGTCTCCTCTCCTCCTTTCGTAAACGCTTCCTCTCCCTCCTCAGGCGCCTCTCCTCTTCTCTTGGGTCTAGTGATTCCCTCCTCACGCTCTTTGTCCTGTGGAGAAGCTAGAGGGCGTTGATTGGAGGAAAGTGTTGGTGGTGGTGATGGTGAACTACAGGCACTGTCTTGCCTGACGGGCACTCCACTTCCCACACCCATCACCTTTCAAGATCTCACCTGCTTGGTCTTGTACTGATTGATGCCCTGCTCGTGGACGCTGGTTTTCATGTCGAGCCTCTTTTGCATGGTATCCGGTACCCTCTTAAGGGAGGACCGGATGTGAAACGACGAGAACTGGACTCGCCTTGATTCTATACACCCTGGAGCAGTTATGGATGATTTGAGCAACGATTGTGGTATTCCTCCATTTTCCTCGTCGTATGTGTCAAAGAAGTGCAATTCATCGTCCTCAGAATCACTGTAATCGGACATTCCGTGAGAGGCGAAGAGGCTAAGAAATCAAGAGATAATTCTTCAATTTATATTGTTGTATGGTATAAAAATGTCACAGTCGATAAATTAACTACGATCGATTGCGGTTGGTACCTTTTTGTACCGTTTTGATACCGATTGAGATTGAGGTGCCCACCAAAATTATTTTGTGTTTTGTTTGAACTCGACGTGAATTCCCACTTATCCAATAACGCAAACAAAGAATCTTTTTTCCATAACGATAATTTTTAAAGCATTTCAAGCACTAAACACACAGTTTGTCTTCAAACTTTGGCTCCAAAAATCTCTAAGGTCTGAAAATTTTGATTTTAATTCTTTGGATATAGATGGAAGAGCACGAGGAACAAGAACAGCGTGATCCCAACAATATGCAGGAGGCATCTGGGACCAAGACCTCTTCGAACAGCTTTGATTCCAAGAATGTGACATCCTTTAGAATCCCGAATCAAGAGACTGAGCCCAAAAAGAAGAGGTGAGCTGTTGAAGTTATCTGCTTCGTGTGCGATTTCCATTTCTAACCTCCTCTCCGCCTCCTCGAACTTCGGACAGGCGTCGCAACCGCAACCGTCGCAGGAGCCCTCAACCATCCTCCACAGCAAGAACTTCATCTCAAAACACTCAGACTGACGACGATCCTCACGGCCCGTCGACTCCCCTCTCGTCCCCCGCCCGTACCATGCCGTCTTCGCCATCGTCGTCGGTCACGAATCCTGCCCTTTCGTTGTTCAATGTTCTCCTTCGCAACCTTGAGAGGCAGGTTGATGAGGTGAGGGCTTGAGCGAAGCGACAGCATATTGCCTATAGAAACCCTCAACTCGTCGCTTCGCTCCTCATGCATATCACCCAACACTATAACTAACAACCCTAACCGCGCTCGCGCCCCTCATCATCGCAGATTTACTACCACTGCGAGGCCACCATCGGTCTTGAGACCTTGAGTATGGTCGACAAGGTGGAGGCCCTCCTACAGCGCGGTGGCATGGACTTCGCGCAGCTCAAGGAGCGCATCAAGGTCCAGTCCACGAACGATCCCCCTCCCTCCGACGATCCAACCCCCAAGGCTGGCATCTCTTGGGATGTCAGAAAGTCGTCCTCGTCGGCGACCGCCCACTCCTCCATCGTGCGCAATAGCATTGAGAGGATGGAGAGGGATGCCAAGGAGGAGAGGGAGAGGGAGAAGAGCCTTCCTGCGGAAAATGCCTGGAGCAAGAAGCTCAACTTCGAGCCCCCGCCAAAGCTCCGCAATTCTTCCAGCTCTTGCCTGACCCCTTCCCCCTTCGGGCCAAATATCAAGACGCAGCGGAAGAAGGCTGTGTCCCTCGAGGTTACAGGCAAATCCCTCAAAATTGACAAGGTCTACGTTGACTCGGAGAACAACCCTCTGCATCCGTCGTCCTTCAACCCGCCGACTCCAAGCACTGACAATGACCTCACCGATACAGAGGCAATAGAAAATGTCTGGGCTGAGGCTGAAGCTTGGGTGGAGAAAGAAGAGAGGAAGGAGCAGGAGGAGGGGAGAGAGGCCATGTTGGAAGGTGAGGGGGGCGAGGAGCGTAACCTGGAGGGGCAAGGGCAAGACGAGTATATTCTTTGCCCTAGGCAACTCGCTTCGCTCGCCGCCGCTCGCCGCCTGATGCTGTTCTATACAACAAACTAACCTTCCCTACTCGTCGCTTCGTTCCTCGTCCCGCTTATCGCAGGTTTTGGCATCGACACTTTCATTGAAGCTGTCGAGGAGGAGACTGAGGCGGAGGAAGTTGAGGCCCTCGAAGAAACTTTGACGCCCACCCCTGTCATCAAGAAAGTGCCCCCGTCCCGACGCAAGGAGTCTTGGTACTCCTCGTCGGATGAAGAGGACGATATCGACCCGCCTCCTCCGTCGTCGTTGGCTTCCCAGCTGAAGCCAGGGTCCAATACAGGTCTTTCCCCCACTCTGGAAATCCAGACGCCGTACCAAACGAGGTCCAACAACACCGTTCTCACCCCCCACTCCACCACGTCCAATGCGTCCTCGACCGCGTCCAACCGATCTTTCGCCACCCCTGCGTACGGGAACCACTACACTCTGCACGACAAGCTGTCCTCCCCTGAACGTCGTCGCCCCTCCCCGGCGGAGACCAAGGCGAAGATGGATGAAAGGGAGGAAGCCGCTGCCCTTCGCAGGGCCGAGAGGGAAAGCGCCAAAAAACTGAAGCTCGCCAAGGCCGCCGAGAAGATTGAGAGGGCGAGGAACTCGGTAGAGATGAAAAACCAGCAAACCGCGGCAACCCTCAGCGAGAAGATGCGCCAGGCTGAAGAGCAGGCCCAGCGCCACCTTGACTCAATCGTCAGGAAGGCCGAGTCCGAGAATGTCAAGGTCGAAGAGATTGGGTTCATCAACGCCCTCAACGAGCAGGAGTTCGAGGAGCAGCTCAACCAAAAACTTCATGAGACAAACTCCAGAATCAACGCGGCCAGGGAAAGGAGGAGGCTGGCGCAGAAGAGCCTCAGCAGCAAGAATGAGAGGAGACGCCAGGTCACCGTTAAGGTGATGAGCGAGAGGGAGCTGGAGCGCGAGAAGCAGCAGCAGGAACGCTGGGAGAAACTCCAAGTCCGAATGAAGGCTGTTAACGAGCGGCGGCAACAGCGCGTCGCCGAGGCGGCGAAGGTCGCGGAACTGAAGAAGGAGAAGATGGGCGCCGCTTTGATGAAACGACAGGAGATGGAGGATGCAGTCGTCCAGCGTTCTGCGGAGAAGGAACAGAGGAGGTTCTTGGCCGATGCGAGGAGGTCGGGCGACCACCTGGACATGGACGTGGAGGGAAGCTCGGAGACCCCTTCGCCCCTCAAGGATGACGCCATCACGCCTCGTATATCCAGCAGCTTTGACGACGCTTCGATCAAAACCTCCACCAAGTCCGCTGATGTTGTCAAGTCTGTTAGGGACAGCTTCGAGGAGATTCTCCTCAGCGAGAAAGACCACAAGGAGAGCGAGAACAGCAACTGCGTCGACCACGACGCTGCGTTGAAGCTTCTAGCCCAGCTCGACACTGGTGTCGTGGCCTTGTCAAGGGACGAGAAAAAGAAGAGGAGGAAGAAGGTTGCCGGGGTGAAGAAGAAAATGAGGGTTGATATAGAGTGGGCCGGGAGCCTCCGCCTTCCCTCTTCCGTCTTCCTTCCCGAGAAGGTCGAGGCGGCTGTCTCGAAATTCGACAAGGAGATTGCTTCTCTGCCCTCCCCCCCTCAGGACACTGACAGCCTCGCGCCCACGAAAAGCACGATGGTTGAGTTCCCGAGGTTCTGGAGTGAGATCGAGAGGTTGGTAATCGTCGTGGAGAAGACCGTTAAGGAAGGGGAGGCTGGTGAAGAAGTCGAAATTCTCGTCATCAAGAGGTGTCTGGAGTCTCTCATCAATGCCGAGAGCGCCGTCTTGAACCACAACCACCGCCTTTGGTGGAGCCAAACTTGTCAGATCCTGATCGACGGTGTTGAGAGGCTGATAAACCTGGTGACGGAGGAAGGCCTCGGGGCCCAGCTGCTCTTGGGACTTGGGGGAGGGGGCGTTACGGTGTTGGAGGCTGCCACTAGGACGGTATGCCACGAAGCCCATAGACTTCTTGTAGGGGATATCAGGAAGCCTTTGGGCTCCACGGCCCTGAGGTTGCTCAAGGACATGCTTACTTTTGACGGGGGTGCCATGGAGGAGCAAATTAGAATCAGGAAGGCCGACCTGCTCAGGTACTTGGTGCTGACTCCTTTCTGCGAAGGGGTGTGCTCTTTGCTGAGAGCCGCTGGAGGGAGTGTTGTGGGGGAGGTGCAGAACCCCTTCATCGGCGAGGGTGCTATCCCTGTCGTAGAAGCTCTCGCCCTCTTCCACGCAGGCACAAAGAGGATGGAGGAAGGGGTTCTGGTCGAGACCATGGAAGAGTTGTGCGAGGTCGAGGGAGACAGCATTCCCATCAAGGACAAGCTGCTCGAGATTGTTGGAGGAGGGCTCATCTCCCTCGTCGCGTCCATCCTGCCAAGGGACGACAATCCCAACTCGGTTGGGATCAACGAGGAGGGGCTCCAGCTATCGACGCTGGCGCTGAGGGCCCTGGTACACATTGCAAAGCTAGACATTAGAAGGTTCCAGGTCCTCTGCAAGGGAGAGGTCAGCAGCGGGTGGACGGGAGGAGGGGGGTACCTAGAGTTCCAGTACTGCATCGGGCTGGTCCTCGGGGGCGTAGGGACAAATAACGTAGACGAGTGCCTCTTCCACTGCCTTGCAATAATCGGATACTACGTGGTGGGTAACTCCAACAACCAGCAGAGGCTCCACTGGGGAGGGGAGGGGCAGACGCTGCTCAGCAAGCTGTCGAGCCTCCCGTTCGGGTTCTTCGTCGATCCCAAGAAGAAGGACGTGCTGTTCCCTACCCTCGTCGCCGCGTGCCTTGACAACGACACCAACAGGCAACACATCGAGGCGGACCTTAACCCTGAGCTACTAGGGGTATTCCTAAGGGAGAAACTCTCGGCCATTGGCAAGGGATCAGATGGAGGCGGGTGGGAAGACGCTGTGCAAACGAGCAAGAGACTACCCGCAAAGCTTTGGCAGAACGGGGTGGATTTTTTCGAACGATAGATGGAGGATGGTAAATGCCACAAGAGATGAATTGTATTTCATGCAAACCAATGGCGCTCTTAGACATATTTTTACGCGTTAGCTACAACTTGCCCTGAAGTAGGGCCCAGTTTCCGCCCAGACCTTTCTGTTCCTTCCTTGTAAGCCCCCCCTTTTTGTCCCCCTTCTCCTTCTTACTTTTCTTATCCTTCTTCTTCTTCTTCCTCCCCTCTTCGTCGATTCCCACTTCTCCTCTCTCCCTCTTTCCCCTTAACGTCCCTTCGACATACCCCGCCCTCCATTTCCTTGCCTTCCTGCTCTTCCTCTCAACCTCCTCCTTGTCAAGGTCCTCCTTAGCCCCCCAACTAACAGGTCTCTCTCGCTCCGGAAGCGCCGAGTACACTCTCTCCTCCAGCCTCTTCTTCCACCCCCCCACCAGCTTCGCCCTCCCCTCCCAATGTTCAATGTACAAATCGTAGTAATCCTGCGACAAGCGAAGATAATCGGAGCGGCGGGTGTAAGTTGGTGCGTTGTATATGATTGTGTTACAATGCACTTGCTGTCTCTTCGCTCCGGCCTTCTCTCCTTGCTTATCCTCACCTCCATCCCTCCAACCCCCCCGCAGGCACCCTTAAGCCACTCCCCCATCCTCCTCCTGATCCCCTCGAGTTCTATCAGTCCTTTAACGATGAGTTCAAACTTCCCCAACCAGTACCTGTTCCTTCTCGCGTTCCCCTCCCCCTGGACTCTCCACTGTCTAACCCACTCGAATTCAATTTCATTGATCAAACCCAGGTGCCTTCGCATGCCCTTGACCCTCCTGTTCTCTTCGTTTTTGTCCCCTCCCTTCCATTTATCGAATTGAATTCTGTTCCCCAACACGGCGTTAAGTTCCTTGAGTAGGAACTGGAACGTTCCCTTCCCCCCCCTTGCGACCCTGTGGGTGCTGGAGTAGCGGGTTCCTGTCCCTCCCGCGAGGACGGCGTGTTCAAACCTGTGGTTAAGGTCGTCCAACATGTAGTAGACCCCTCCGTTCGGGGGGAGGGGAACGAGGAGAGCTGGGATGGTGGAGG
>JGI24540J26637_10001053_pt1 | contig 12105 bp, 6 predicted proteins | sample NorSeaMetagenome_FD_26637 | JGI IMG/M metagenome (IMG submission 26637)
ATGCACAGATCCACTATGCGGGTGCTAAAATAATTATTGAACAGGGTGGTGATCACAGCTTTATAGATTATGATCAGCATCTGGCAAAGATCCATCAGTTTCTAACTGCCGATTAAATCACCAACGAATATAAGAGTGCCATGAGCAACTACGACGCAAAAGATATTGAAGTCCTAACTGGTTTAGATCCGGTTCGTAAACGTCCGGGTATGTACACTGACACGACTCGACCAAACCACCTTGCCCAGGAGGTTATCGACAACAGTGTCGATGAGGCATTAGCGGGTCATGCCAGTCGTGTTGAAGTCACTTTACATAAAGATGGGTCATTGTCAGTGTTTGACGATGGTCGAGGTATGCCGGTGGATATGCATCCAGAACAAGGGCTTCCGGGGGTTGAGGTGATACTTTCAACCCTGCATGCGGGAGGTAAATTTTCCAATGATAATTATCAGTTCTCAGGGGGGTTACATGGCGTTGGTGTTTCCGTGGTCAATGCTTTATCTAACACCTTAGAGGTAACCGTGAAGCGGGGTGGCAATATCTACCAAATGTTGTTTGCCAATGGTGAAAAAACCTCGGACTTAAAGGTTATTGACACCTGTGGTCAACGCAACACCGGAACCATATTACGCTTTTGGCCAAACGCTGTTTACTTTGATTCAGTGAAGTTCTCTGTCTCACGGTTGCGCCATGTACTGCGCGCTAAGGCTGTACTCTGTGGGGGTTTAACGGTCAGTTTCCATGATGAGAATACCGGCGATAGTGAAGAGTGGTATTATGAAGATGGCCTAAAAGATTATTTGGCTGGCGCTCTACATGGCTGGGAAGTACTACCTGCAGAACCTTTTATTGGCACCTTTGCCGCAGAAAACGAAGCCGTAGATTGGGCAGTGCAATGGTTGCCCGAAGGTGGCGAATTAGTACAAGAAAGCTACGTCAACCTTATCCCTACCCCGCAGGGCGGCACCCACGTAAACGGCATGCGCACAGGCCTGTTAGAGGCACTGCGTGAGTTCTGCGAGTTTAGAAACTTACTGCCCAGAGGCGTCAAATTAGCGCCTGATGATATTTGGGATCGATGCAGTTTTGTCCTCTCATCCAAGCTCGCTGATCCTCAGTTTTCTGGGCAGACTAAAGACCGACTGTCTTCTCGTGAAGTGGCTGCTTTTGTATCCGGTATTGTCAAAGACTCCTTTAGTTTATGGTTAAACCAACACACCGAAGATGCTGACAAACTGGCTGAGTTGTGTATTTTTGCCGCACAACGTCGCATGCGAGCAAGCAAAAAAGTAGTTCGTAAAAAAATCACTCAGGGTCCTGCTCTTCCGGGAAAACTGGCTGACTGTTCCAGCGGCGAACCTGAGCGCTGCGAGATATTTTTGGTAGAGGGAGATTCAGCAGGGGGCTCAGCCAAGCAGGCTCGCAACCGTGAACATCAGGCTATCATGCCGCTGCGCGGCAAAATTCTGAACACCTGGGAAGTAGACTCTCAAGAGATTTTAGGCTCTCAAGAAGTACATGATATTTCTGTCGCACTGGGGATAGATCCNGCTATCGATGATTTAGACTCTCTTCGATATCACAAGATTTGTATCTTGGCAGATGCTGACTCGGATGGTTTGCACATTGCTACTCTTCTTTGCGCCCTCTTCGTTCGGCACTTCAGACCGTTGGTGAGTCAAGGACATGTTTATGTGGCAATGCCGCCGCTGTTTAGAATAGATGTTGGTAAAGACGTTTACTATGCATTGGATGAGGCTGAAAAGCAGGGTATTTTGGATCGCATTCAAGCTGAGAAAAAGCGCGGTAAAGTCAATGTACAGCGCTTTAAAGGTCTTGGCGAGATGAACCCACTGCAATTACGTGAAACCACCATGGACCCGGATACTCGACGCTTAGTCCAGCTCACGCTGGAGCCGGGCGACGATACGAACAGTATGATGGATATGTTACTGTCCAAGAAACGTGCCCCCGATCGACGTAGCTGGTTAGAAAGCAAAGGTAATTTGGCCGATGCTAGCAAACTTTAGAGTGTTTACAACACAGGAAAACCGATGAGCGATATCGTAACCTTCAATGATCAGGGCCTTGAAAGCAGGCCTGTGAGCGTATATGCCGAGCAAGCCTATTTAGATTATTCAATGTACGTGATTTTAGATCGCGCACTGCCCCATATTGGCGATGGGTTAAAACCTGTGCAGCGCAGAATTGTCTACGCCATGAGTGAGCTTGGACTGAAAGCTAGCGCTAAGTACAAAAAATCGGCGCGTACCGTGGGCGATGTCATCGGTAAGTTTCACCCGCATGGCGATAGTGCTGCCTATGAAGCGATGGTGTTAATGGCGCAGTCTTTTTCATACCGCTACCCACTTGTTGATGGGCAGGGTAACTGGGGGTCGGCTGACGATCCGAAGTCCTTTGCAGCAATGCGTTATACCGAATCGAAATTGTCGGCTTATGCAGACGTTCTCCTGTCTGAATTAGGTCAGGGCACAGCGACTTGGCGGCCCAATTTTGACGCTACCATGGAAGAGCCTGAAATTCTCCCAGCCCGGGTTCCCAATGTGTTACTCAACGGCACTACCGGCATTGCGGTGGGCATGGCCACTGATATACCGCCGCATAATCTCAATGAAGTGGTTAATGCCTGCTTACATTTGTTAGACAATCCCAAGGCGACTATTCCAGAGTTAATGGATTACATCAAAGCGCCAGACTTTCCCACTGATGGAGAAATTATTACCTCGCCAGCAGACATTTTAAATACCTATGAGACGGGCCGTGGGTCGGTCAAGATGCGCGGTATTTGGCATAAAGAAGATGGTGATGTGATTGTCACCGCCTTGCCGTTTCAAGCGTCAGGATCAAAAATTCTTGAGCAAATTGCTGCGCAAATGCGCAACAAAAAGTTNCCCATGGTAGAAGACTTACGCGATGAGTCAGACCATGAGAACCCGACACGGTTNGTGATTACTCCGCGCTCTAATCGGGTTGATCTAGAAAGCTTAATGGACCACCTTTTTGCCACTACAGACTTAGAGCGCAGTTATCGTATTAACCTAAACATTATTGGTATTGATGGTAAGCCGTCAGTAATGAACCTGCGGCAAATTCTCAAAGAATGGTTGCGCTTTCGTATCGACGTAACGCGTCGTCGCCTCGAGTACCGACTACAAAAGGTGGACAAGCGACTACACCTCTTGGACGGCTTGTTGATCGCCTTTTTGAATATTGATGAAGTGATTAATATTATCCGCACTGAAGACGAACCCAAGCCGGCCTTGATTGCTCGGTTTGGTCTTTCAGACATTCAGACTGAATATATTCTGGATACTAAGTTACGNCAGTTGGCACGGCTTGAAGAATTTAAAATTCGCGGTGAACAAGATGAGCTGGCGGCTGAAAAAGCGGAACTAGAATTACTACTAGGTTCAGACGTTCGGTTGAAAACCCTGGTTAAAAACGAGCTAAAAAGTACCGCTAAGGAATACGGTGATGCGCGTCGCTCACCACTGAAAGAACGCGGTGAAGCTCAGGCGTTTAACGAAAAAGATCTGTTAGTGGCTGAACCCATTACCGTGGTTTTATCCGACAAAGGTTGGGTTCGAGCGGCCAAAGGGCATGAGATTGATCCAACCACCCTGAGCTATAAATCGGGGGATAAGTTTCTGTCATCAGCGTTTGGGCGCAGCAACCAAAATGTATTCTTACAGGACTCTACCGGTCGCTATTACTCATTGGCGGGTCATACCCTGCCATCTGCTAGAGGTCAGGGTGAACCAGCGACAGGGCGCTTAAATTTACCCTCAGGTGCACTGTTCACTCATGTCATTATGGGTGTGGATGAGCAAAAAGTGCTGATGGGTACTGATGCTGGATACGGATTTGTGACTAAAGTTGGCGATCTATTTACCAAGAACAAAGCCGGTAAAGCAGTCGTTAGTATTCCCAAGGGCGGTAGAATCTTACAGCCCAAAATGGTCAACCCACAGGACTCTCATATTGCGGCAGTGAGTAATGAAGGTCGCATGTTAGTGTTTCCAATAACTGACATTCCTGAGTTAAGCCGCGGTAAAGGAAATAAAATTATTAACATTCCGGGCTCGAGGTTACAAAGCCGAGANGAGTTTGTGGTTGATTATGCAGTGGTTAGTGAAAACGATTCATTGGTTGTTCACTCGGGTAAGCGTTACCTAGTCATGAAGCCCAAGGATTTAGAGCACTACCGTGGAGAGCGTGGCAGACGTGGTCATAAGTTGCCAAGAGGGTTCCAAAAAGTGGATCGCCTAGATGTGGATACTGGCAAATAAGCATTTATCTAGACAACAACTGACTCTTACTTTTGTGCTGCGTTATTGCCCAAAAGGTGAAAGCCTTTAAGTAAGTTGAGCGCCTCATAGAGTTGATTGTCGTCAATTAATGATTCTGTTTTGTCGGTGGTTTCCGCTTCCGAAGCGGATGCTTCGCTGACGGTATCTTCAGCTTCTAAATGGCCATCAAGGTCGGCTTCTTTCACTCTGTCTGGGGTTGTGTAGGGACGAATTTCAGCGCGTTCAATGGTGATATCAGGAACGATTCCCTCGGCTTGTATAGAGCGGCCGCTGGGGGTGAAATAACGGGCAGTAGTGAGCTTTACTGCTCGCCCATCGCCCAGAGGCATGACTGTTTGCACAGACCCTTTGCCAAAACTTTGTGTACCCACAATAGCGGCGCGATGATTGTCCTGCAGTGCGCCAGCAACAATTTCTGATGCCGATGCGCTGCCGCCATTGATCAGCACAACAACCGGAACACCATTGAGAATATCCCCTGAATCAGCTTCAAAACGTCGATTAGCACTGGGCAAACGACCCTCTGTATAGACCAGCGTGCCACTATCGACTAAGGCATCAGCAATAGTTATAGACGCGGGAACAAGGCCACCAGGATTATTGCGTAAATCTATGATTAAGCCGTTTAGAGGGGCATCATTACTGGCCTGTAAGTGACTGATTTCGGCAATAAAGTCTTCTCCTGAACTAACTTGAAACTGAGCAATCCGCACATAACCATAGTTAGGTTCTAAGAGGCGGCTGCGTACTGCACTGATTTGGATAATATCGCGAGTAATATCAAAGGTGAGCGGCCCGTCTTCACTCTCACGATAAACAGTCAGTTCAATGTTGGTACCCTTTTCACCGCGCAGTTTGTCGATGGCTTTCTGCAAGCCCATACCACGGATTGGTGAGCCGTCCATTTCAATAATTAAATCACCTGCTTCAATGCCCGCTTTATCGGCAGGGGTGTCATCAATCGGTGAGATCACTCTTATTAAGCCGCCATCTCCGGCCACTTCCATCCCCAAGCCACCATACTCACCAGTTGCGTTTTCTTGTAGGTCGCCATAGTCATCAGCTTTTAAATAGGTTGAATGGGGATCTAGCCCTGTGAGCAAGCCAGCAATTGCATTTTCAAGCAATTCCGTATCGGTGACCTCTTCTACATAACCGAGACGAATCTGTTCAAATACTTGAGTAAATGTGCGTAGTTCTTTGAGTGGTAATCGGGTTTCCGAATCCTTGGCTGCGCCGTCATCGGCGGTTACCAAGAGCGTCTGTGATTGTGAGCACAATGGCAACAACAATAATATCGTCAAAATCAGTCTTCGCAGCATGGTGTCTTTCCTTATAATGGCTGTTGTTTATAGTATATCGCTAGGACTTTTGCAGCCACATTTTTGGGTTAGTGGGTTGTCCTTGGCTACGAATTTCAAAATATAACGCTGGCGTCGATAGTCCGCCAGTATTCCCGGTCCTGGCAACCGTTTCGTTGGTTCGAACCCAGTCGCCAGTATCTTTTAGTAGTTCTTGATTATGCCCATACAAGGTCATATAGCCATCACCATGATCGATGATTAACATTAACCCAAAGCCTCGAAGATAGTTAGAAAAAACGACGCGCCCCTGGTGCACTGATTGCACGGCTGCACCTGCTTTTACGTTGATTAGCCAGCCTTGCCAGCGAACTGGTCCACTGCGTCGTGCACCAAATTTCTGAGCTAACTTGCCTTTGGTAGGCCATTGTAGTTGGCCTTTTCGCGATGTGAATGGCAGAGCGTTGGTGGGCAAAACTAAGTCTGCTATGGCTGCTTCGACGGCATTGAGCAATGCTTCTAGCTCACGACGCTGGCGCTGCAGTTTGGAGAGCTTTTGCTGGTCATCAGCTACCGCGAGGCGAAGTTTTTCTAATGTATTTTCACGTTGAGTAATGCTCGTCTTCAGATTCTGCTGATTGGCAAAGAGTGCATCTTTTGCCGCAATAAGGTCTAGTTTATTACTGTTGATGGACTGGATGATGTCAGTCAGCGCAGTAACGTTGACTAAATACTCATCGATTTTTGTGCTTCTCGCCTCAAGAAAGTAGTCATAATACTTAAACATACGTGCAATTTTTTGCGGGTCTTCTTGATTGAGCAGCAGCTTTATTGGCTCTTGGTCTCCAATTTTTTGTGCCGAGCGCAGTTGTTCAATAATGGCGCCACTCTGCGCATCAATATTCTTTTGCAAACTGCTTTTTTGTTTTTGTTTAGTGACTAATTGTTTTTCGGCAATCTTAATATTGTTGGTAAACTCTCGAATACTGGCATTAATCTGGCCGGCTTCGGTTTCAACTCGTTTTAGATCAGCCTCCAAATTAGCTTGTTGTTCACTTTGTGTCGTTAGGTTTTTTTGTAATTCAGTAATTGTTAATTGCAGACGCTCCAGCTCTAATTGCTTTTGATCTGCAGCACTTACATTGGGCGGGAGCAAGAGCAACACTGTTAGGCTGACACAAAGCACAACCTTATGCAGTGCCGCCACCTTGGGCCCATTATGAAGATATTTTGGCAAGGGCTTGGCGACGGTCATGATCACTCGATGAGCGAGGTGCCAGACATTTCGGTCGGCTTGGGTAAGTCCATTAAGGCTAGCATAGTAGGTGCTATATCTGCCAGCGAACCTCCACTGGCCAGTGTCAGTGTTCGATCACCCACGTAAACCAGCGGCACGGGCAAGGTCGTATGTTGGGTGTGTGGTTGATTTGCCGCTCTATCAAACATTGTCTCAACATTACCATGATCTGCGGTGATAAGAGCTTCGCCACCGGCCTTGGCTAAACTGGCGAGTACCTGTTGCAGGCACTCATCAACGGCATTAACAGACTGCATGGCAGCGTTATAGTCACCGGTGTGACCCACCATATCGCAATTGGCATAGTTACAAATAATAGCGTCAAACCCCCCAGACTCGATGGCTTCTATTAATTTTTTAGTGACCTGTGGCGCACTCATTTCAGGTTGTAGATCATAGGTNGCAACCTTNGGTGAAGGGAGTAGCATNCGCTCCTCTCCCTCATAGTTTGCTTCGCGACCACCGCTCAAAAAGAACGTTACATGCGCGTATTTTTCAGTTTCCGCAATACGTAGCTGGCGCTTGTTTTGCACGGATAAGAACTCTCCGAGGGAATTGATAATAGGGATTGGCGGAAACGCGCAGGGACAGTCTAAGTTGGCTTCATATTCTGTGGTCATTACAAAATGACTGGGTGTGCGCACCACGGGGCGCTCGAATCCTATAAAGTCAGTGTCGACAATGGCGTGGCTAATCTGGCGTGCTCGATCTGGACGAAAGTTCATAAATANTACGGCGTCGCCATCGGCCAGCATTGTTGGCGTGGCATCATCTTCACAGATACAGGTGGCGCTGACAAACTCGTCATTTTCATCGCGTGCGTAAGCAGCCTCAAGCGCAGCCATAGGGCTCTTAGCGCAATAATCGGCGACACCTTCAGTAATCAAACGATAGGCTTGGCGGGTTCGTTCCCAGCGATTATCGCGATCCATGGCATAAAACCGACCAATCACAGAGGCTATTTTTGCAACGCCAGTGGCTTTGCATAGCTGATGAGTGTTTTCTAGAGACGCCTTTGCACTGCGGGGTGGGCAGTCTCGACCATCCAAAAACGCATGCAAATAAACCCGTTGAGAGCCGCGTTTGGCGGCTAATTCAATCATGGCATTAATATGATCTTCATGGCCATGTACTCCTCCGTTGGAGAGAAGACCAAATATATGAACTGCCTTATTATTTGCCACTGTCTCGTCAATGGCATTGCAATACGCTGGGTTACTGTCAAAGTCGCCATCGTCTAAAGCTTTGTTTATGCGCGTAAAGTTTTGATAGATGACTCTACCGGCGCCGATTGTCATATGACCGACTTCTGAGTTTCCCATCTGGCCGTCAGGCAAGCCCACNGCTAGGCCAGAGGTTCCAATAAAGCTGCTAGGATGTCCGTCTTTCCAAAGGTTTTTCCAGACGGGCTTTTCTGCATTAGCCACTGCATTATATTGTGTGTCGTCGCTATGACCGCATCCATCCAGAATCACAAGTACCAGTGGCTTTCGTTTAACGTTCATTGTGGCCCTTTGATAAAACTTCTTTAGTCTATGATTTTAAAACTTTTTTTTTATTTTCGCTATTGCTAAACACTAAATAAAAAAACGCTTTTTCTTTACACAAATTCACCCGGTCATGTTCATTTACTGCTCAAGTAATTCCCAACGCTGATAGCACTGACTTAATGCTTTTTGGTAGGTAGCNAGCTGCCGCTCTGTCTTTTCGATCAGTGTACGGTCAGATTGATAAAATTCAGGCGTACTCATCTGCAGTGAGATATCCTTAATGTCACTCTCTAGGGATTCTATTTTTTGCGGTAAATCATTGAGTTCTCGTTGATCTTTATAGGACAACTTGGTGGCGGAAGGTTCACTTTTTACTCGAACAGTAGAGGTTACAACTGCTTGAGCTTTAGGCACAGGATCACGTTGACGCAACCAGTCATCATAGCCGCCAACATACTGGTTAATAGCGCCATCACCTTCAAAAACGAGGGTGCTGGTGACTACATTATTGAGGAATGTTCGATCATGACTGACTAAAATGACAGTTCCTTTGTAATCTATTAGTAACTCTTCGAGCAGATCCAAGGTGTCAATGTCTAAATCATTAGTAGGTTCGTCGAGCACCAGTATGTTTGAGGGCGCGGTAAATAATTTAGCTAACAGTAAACGATTTCGCTCTCCACCGGACAAGGCTTTAACCGGCTGCCGACAGCGATCTGGGGCAAACAAGAAATCTTGTAAATAACTAATGACATGGCGGCTTTTACCGCCGATATCCAGCATATTGCNACCACCAGAGACATTATCTTGAACTGTTTTTTCCTCATCCAAAGCCGACCGATATTGATCGAAGTAAGCGACATTGAGATTGGTGCCGATTTTAATCGTCCCCTCTTGAGGGGTTAACTGTCCCAGTAATAGTTTAATGAGCGTGGTTTTTCCGACCCCATTGCGACCGATAAAGCCGACCTTGTCGCCCCGCTGAATAAGCGTTGAGAAATCACTAACCACCCTGTCTTCATCAAATGAAAAGGAAATATTGGTGGCTTCAGCGACGATCTTGCCCGACTTTTCAGCTTGCTGAATATCCATTTTAGCCGTGCCGAGACGTTTACGTCGGTCTGCATACTCGTTGCGCATGGCTTCGAGAGACCTCACTCGCCCTTCATTGCGTGTGCGACGAGCCTTAATACCTTGGCGAATCCATATTTCTTCCTGCGATAGGCGTTTATCAAATAGTGCATTTTGCCGATCTTCAATTTCTAGGTTTTCTTCTTTTCTGGTCAGATAGGTACTGTAGTCACAGTTAAATTCGGCCAATTTACCACGATCAATTTCAACAAACCGATTAGCGAGGTTATCCATAAAGCGACGATCATGACTTATAAACAGCAGTGAGCCCTCCCATTTCAGCAAAAATTGCTCCACCCATTGAATGGCCTCAATGTCTAGATGATTGGTTGGCTCGTCGAGTAGCAATAGATCTGGATCAGAGACTAAGGCCCGCGCCAATAGAACACGACGCTTGTAGCCGCCGGATAAGCTGGCGATATCGACGTCGGGATCAAGGTCCATTTTGGTAATAATAGATTCGACCCGCTGATTGATATCCCAGCCATCAATGCGTTCTATTTCAGCCTGGCATTTTTCCAATTGATTAAATACCTTAGGACTTGCGTCATGGCTTAATTGCTGTGTGAGATGATGAAATTGCTGAATGAGTTTACCTTCGGCGCCTAGTCCATCTGCAATGACATCAAATACGTTACCCGCAGTATCATGGGGGACAGACTGCTCTAGCTGGGCTACTTTGACGCCACTTGCGCGTTTAATGAGACCTTCATCTGCAACAATTTGACCGGTTAGAATTTTCAATAACGTCGACTTCCCGGCACCGTTTCTACCAATAAGGCAAACGCGCTCGCCTCGTTCAATAACGAGGTTGATATGGTCAATGAGCGGCGGCTGGCCATAACTTAGGAATACATCTTGTAAGGTAATTAGCGGCATAGAATATCTTAGTTGCTCTGCGTTGAGTTTTGCGCGGTACTATCCGCACCAAAGGGCTTGGTAATGAGTATTAGCTTGGGGAGCAGTGTCATAGAGCCCAGTAAGGCCGCTAACATGGCTAGTCCGGTCAGTAGGCCGAAATAGACTGATGGAATAAAGTTGGATAGGGCTAAAATGGAGAAGCCGATAATAATAGTGATGGCGGTGTAAAACAAAGCTTGGCCAATGCTGGCGTGGGCGCGGTGCATCGATGCAATATAGTTGCCGTCAACAGAGAATTCACGGATAAATCGTGTTAAATAATGGATGGCATGATCGACGCCAATACCCACGGTAATGGCGGCGATAGTAATGGTCATCATGTCTAGTGGAATGCCCATGATTCCCATACCACCTAGTACAATTCCAGCTGCCAAAAAGTTAGGTAAGATAGCGATAATTGAAATTTTAATAGAACGAAAGAGCACTAAAAACATCATCATAATGCCAACAAAAACTGCACCCAGCGTCAGTATCTGAGATTTATACAGACTCTGTAACATGTTGTTATAGAGCACTAAGATACCGGTGAAGCGAATGTCATCTGGGCTGATACCGACTTCATCAACCGCATAATTCCTGATTTTCTCGAGTAATTCTGCGCGACGCAGTTGACCGCCGGTTTCCATTGCCCGCAACTGAATACGTGCTTCATCAATGTCCTCTAGTAGGTAAGGCGCCACCATCTGCTGATAAATATCATCGCTAAGGCTTTGTCGCATAATGGCAATTTCAAGATCATTGAGCTCGCGATTACTAAGATCTCTTGCTACTTTGTAAAGCTGTGCCAGAGAATTTACCTTGCCCACCTCGGGCTGTGACTCAATAAAAGTTTGCAGTTTTTGCAGGTCAGCCAGCCCTGCAGAGGAAAACCAGTAGCTGTCCTTTAAACCTGAGGCATTGTTCTCATCGGCAGCTTCAGTCTCAATATCGCCATAGTTGTCTTCAAAGCCATAATCATCCTCCTCTGCAAAACCATAGCCATCGTCTGAGGGCTGCTCATTGGGTAGTTCAACTAAATCGACTGAGTCAAATGAGGGGGCTTGGATAATAATATCTAAGGGCGTTGTTCCACCTAAAGCGGTGTCGATGATCTGCATTCCCTGATAGATTTCGGTATCTGATCTAAAGTAGTCGATAAAACGATTCTCTACTTCGAGCTTATTGATGCCATAGGCTGATATAGCGGCTAATCCAACGGCCATGAGTAGCACAGCGCTACCATAATGCTCAGTAAACCAAGCGAACTTAGAGGTAATGGCTGAGGAGTTATCCTTGACCGCTGAGACTGGCCCTTTACCGAGCAATAGCATGCCGGCAGGTATAACAATAAAGGCAATCAATAGCGCCAATGTGATACCCATGGTCATCATCCACCCAAAGTCTATTACTGGTCTAATGTTGCTGACTACCAGTGAAGTGAAGGCGACAATAGTGGTTAGTACGGTATATAAACAGGGTTTTGCCATCGACATGACTGTCTCATTAACCAACTGATACTGGTCTTTCTCTGGATTAGCAGCCAGTAACTCTCGATAGCGCACAATTAAATGAATGGTCAGTGCAAGGGTGATGATTAGCAGTAACAAGACAAAATTAGATGAGATAACGGTTAATCGCCAATCAATCCAACT
>JGI24540J26637_10001054_pt1 | contig 12098 bp, 13 predicted proteins | sample NorSeaMetagenome_FD_26637 | JGI IMG/M metagenome (IMG submission 26637)
CGTAATAATGGCGGACGGAAACTACGATACGATATCGTGGATGAACGCGACCTCGCGCGCCAAGGCGGAGACGGCCGTGAACGAGGCGCTCTCGCTAGCGATACCGGGCGCGATTGACGAGATGGGACGGTTTTATAAATTTTCATCACCAATTACAAGTGATTATTTAAATACTTATTTTGAGGTCTCTTCTGATAATAGCGAGCCCGAAAGACATGACATTCGGTTTTCTATGAACAGAATAAATGGAAAATCGGTATTTGGAACCCCACAACCAAGCGATATAATTGCGGGGGATGCGGGAAACTATATTACAACTGANACGAATAGTAAAAAAATATCTACACTTCGGTTCAATGTTGACGTCGCGGGGAATCTGGATACTGATACGAATATTCAGATGAAGCTCGGGTGGACGCTCGGATTCCGCGCGGCACAATATGTGATGGGTGCGGTAAGCCCTGTCACTACAAGCACCCCCATATCGGCCGTTTCGGAGGGAACCGGCTTTATAACCGGACCAAGATACGCGTTCCTGTCGGTCGAAGACTACTTGAACAGCGCCCGCCCGTCGTTCATTGTCGCCTACGGCACCCATACACGGGCGAACAACATTATCACGCGAATCAACCTTGGTGGCGGTGGCTATCACAATTTGGCTACGCGCGACGCGGGACTGACCGGACACGCCAACCGAACGCGCGAGTATTTTGGGCCGGTCGATATTCAGCGACTCACTATAAAATTACAAGACGAGTATGGAAGGGTCATAGACATTAACAATATGGACTGGTCNTTTACCGTGACATTTAAGAAATTATATAATTAGNCCGTCTTATANATATATTTAATGTTTAAAATGATTTATAAAAAATAACCTACAAAATATATAAATGGACGTCAATAATTTACATTCGGATAGTTTAAAAGTGGGGTCATATTCAGACGGCGATTTATGCGGCCTCTTTAAGATTCCGCAGAATTATACCATACAGCAACTGGAGGACGCGACGAGCGGTCTTCACCAGGTCGTCTTCAATAGTTTAGGCATACGCAACCGAAACGAAATTATGGTCTTTATCAACGAGTCAAAGTCCCGTCTCGCGAATAAGCTACAAAACAATAATTCCACGCCGAACCCCAGCCAGATATCGTTCAATGCGAACACGTATGGAAATGCGCCCAGCGTGGCGTACAAGCAGCGCACGAACAAGCGCGTTATCCTCATCGACAGTCAGTATCGCCAAAATGTGCTCGATTCGTCGGATAAACCGCCCGGATTTAATGACCGCGAGTTCAACACCGATTACATACTGGACCTATCGGAACCGCTCGTTGACGTCACGTCAATTAAATTAAATACGGTGTCCATACCGACTACTTGGTATGCGTTTGACCATCATTTAGGTAATACTGGTTTCGCGAGGAGCAATNCCGCACCCGTCTGTAAAAACATTCAGCCTGGAAATTACGACTTATCCGGTCTAACTCAAGCGATTAGCAAGGTTGACTCAACCTTACAGTTTGAGATTGAAGCCCACACGAATATTGTCTCTTTAAAGAATGGCAGTGGCGCTGCTGATAGCTCGTTCGTATATTACAAAGAGGGCGGGTTGACCGACTGCTCAAAGACCTGCGTGGGCGGTTCATATGTCAATCAAAATTTAGGGTGGAACCTCGGTTTCAGACAGGTTGACTCGTCCGGCGAACTATCGTCGATTCCGCTCACCACAGCCTTTACAAAGGCGGATGTCCCGTCGGACACATACGGGCCCAAATATTTCATGCTGGAGATTAACGACTACAACCAATCGCACATAAACAGCGGCATCGTAAGCATTACAGACCGCTCTACGCGCGTCACCGCTATCAATACGCGCGCGAACAAGGGCAAATATGGAGAGAAGCTGACAAAGGCGCAGCTATACACGCAAAACGCGCTGATAACCGATAGCGGGGGGAAACCGGACACATCAAACAGAGTCTACGGGACCACGTCAAAGGATGTTTTAGGAATAATTCCACTATTAGGACTCAATAAACTGCGCCCCGAACCGCTCATCGACGATTACTCCGACATCAACGTCCCGAGGATCTATTCGGGACCGGTTAAAATAGACAAGCTGCGCATTCGACTCATCGACGATAAGGGAAACCTCGTCAACCTCCACGATAACGACTGGTCTTTTACGCTCGTCGTAGAACAACTATATTAAAAATATTTTTTATTAGTAATTATGACTAATAAAAAACACGATAAGAAACGCGGCGGCGATGGGGCGGGGAAGAAAACGCCCAGCATATCCGAGTATAAAACGAAGGAGGAGCGCCAAGAGCAGGCGAAGACCATTATCGCCGAGGTTTCGGGATTGGGGCTATCGATTCAATATGCGCCCGTGAAAGAGCTCTACGCCTGCCTTCGAAGGTATATCGAGGAGGATGTGCCGGTTAAAATAAACATCCCCTTTCCTGAGGCCGACCGCACTATCGTTGGCCAGCTCAAGGTGGGGAAGCGCGAGGAGTGCGTTCTCTGTTTACAAAAGAGCGGCCCCACGAGGAGCGTGGAGGCGATGTATAATTAGAAATGCGCGGGCTTCCGACCGAGGCGCCGGCTCTACGCGAGCGCGCATATCGAGGCGCCGAAGAAGCCCGACGCCACCACGCCGAGGAGGAGTCCCGAGTGGTAGCTAACCTGCATCGTTCGGTATATCTTTTGCCACGCAAGGCGTTGCTCCTCCTCGTCGAGGTGCGTCACCATCAGGTCGCTCTTGGGCGACAGCATATAGTAAAAGTAGTTGGTGATGAGCGTGACGCCGACCATGACACCGACGTTGCCGCTCCTGCCCAGTTTAGGCTTCTTCGCGAGGTATTTATTGCCGAGGATGAGGGCGGCGGAGAGAAGGAGGCCATACGCGTACCCCTTAAGGTATATGTCGCGACGCTCCATGACAATCGTTTCGTATTTGGCTTTCAGGTCGGGGGTAAGCGTGGCGTAAAATGCCTGCTTATGCTCGGTCTTGTCCGCGTTAAACGCGACGTAGACGTTCGCGGTTAAAAAAACGAGTCCGGCAATACATAATAACTTACAGCTCATATATTATGTATTATGATTAAATATTATTATTAAATATTATTTGAATTCTACCTGGTATGATTATTTCGCGGTTCATCAATTAGAAGCTCACATTTTTTATAAATATAATGTTTCAATAGTTGTTTGGGTTGGTATAGTATGGTTGGGAATCTCCGCGCCCCAGACATACCCCTATACTCGTTTTTACATGCGGTCAATATTTCGCACAAGGANTCGTCATAGGCGTAGCTCTCCTCCCTGTCCGNGTTAAACCACTCGATTACCAGGTGGTAGCAGCAGAACATCTTGACATTTCCATTTACCCACTCGTCCTTGTGCTTGTAATCAATGTCCTGCTCACACCAAATGACGTTGGCCTTCTCGGTTTCGCGAGCAATGACGTCGTTGATTTTATCGTTTAAAAATGGAAGATTCGCGATCGTGGACATTTTGTTGCTGTGTATTATATTTACCGTTCTACTACAAATAATCTGTTTCAATTTTTATAGTTAATGAGTTTAGTATTAACGTGGGATTTATTAGGGGGACACAGTAATATGGTCTGGGAGGGGAATGTCGGGCAGCAACGATAGTCTAGTTTGGGCGTCGACGCACCACTCGATGACCAGCGGGACTTCGTTCGCCGGCGGAGCCTTGGACGTCCACCGCTCCTTTCCGAAGAGGGTGAAGAGCTTGCGAATTCGGTTCTTGATTCCGCCGGCGTCGCGCGGAGGGACGTGCTTCACCGCCCACTCGAACTGGAGCGCCTCTATTTTCGTTCGGAATCCACTCACCGTACAGACGTGCTTCCACCCCGCCCCCTTGCTAGTGGTATATTTTGCGCCGCCGCATATCTCTCCGTTGTGCTGGCGCAGACGTCGCGTGGGGTCGGGCGAGACGCCGACATACGTAAACTGGCGGTTTGAAATAATGTAGAGAATCCACGGCGCTTCCATTATAGCTATTAGGTGATATAAATATTTAATAATTAATTTAAGTATATATAGAAAATTACGTATATATATAGAAAATACGCATGTCTTATACTCCGCAACTTTTTTCAATAAACGACGATGTAAATTGGAAGCAATATTTAGATACGTATGGGTTCGTAGTCATTAACAACGTCCTCGATGAGGATATATATACCGATTTGTTCACGCAGTTCTATTTGAACTGGTGTAATGTGGCTAGGAATTTTGATTTTCACGATAAAACGACGTGGACGCCCAAGAACTGCCCTATGATGTGGGACATTGGGATGGTTACTGGGTATGGGTTGGCGCACGCGCGGTTCCAGTGGGACCTGCGGACGAATCCGAACATTCTGGACATTTGGAAGCGGCTTCACGGGACGGACGAGCTGGTGGTAAGCTTCGACGGTTTCTCGGTGTTCCTCACGCCCGAGCAGAAGCCGAGCATGTGGCTTCACATCGACCAAAACCCGAAGGACCCGCTCTACTCTATACAGGGGGCGTATAACTTTCTTCCGGTGGAGGAGGACGACGCGGGCTTCGTGGTGGTTCCTGGGTCGCACAAAACATTTTTGGTGGACGTGGACGAGTCGCACAAGTTCATTCCGGTTGACCCCAACGATGCCCACGTCGACTACGCGGTCAAGCTCCTCATTCCGGCAAACTGTTTCGTCCTTTGGAATTCGAAGACGCTCCACGCGAACGCGGGAATGGCGTCGGGTAAGTCGACCGAGTTAAACCGCGTGACCTCGTATATTTGCTACTTTCCAAAGGAGCAACGACCCGAAAATATGTTGGTGCGACGCGCAAACGGCTATCATCGCGCGGTGAATTGTGGCCACTACGCGATAGATTACAACAAAAAACAGAAACCATACGGCAGTTTGGAGGAGCTAGAGGCGCAGGGGTTCAACCTGACGCCGCCTATTTACGATGCGGGCGGTAATATACCGTGCGAGATTTATAATCTCATTTGATAAACCCGTAATATATAGGTGATTTAAATATTATACAGATATAACAGATGAAATTATCACGGTTATTTTATGGGCTGTTGTATTCGGCGCTATACGAATGTCGCGCATTAATGGCGAGAGATTCGGTTTATATATTCACGAAGCAGGACCGAATGAGGGTTCAGCTGTCTAAAATGGAGTTATTTGACTCTATTGGCAAGGACGAGTGTTGCACCCTAATAAACAAGTGGAAACTGGAGAACATTGACGACCGAGAGTATCGTCGTGCTCTCGATGTTGGTATACGCCAAATTTGCGACCACAATATATTTCCTGTGCTCGTTAATATACCTAAGGCTCAGTATATAATTATAAACTTTGTAACTGAAAACAATGTCAGCGTTATAAATATACTTGATAATAAGGGAAATACGCAATTTAATGATAAGGCAATACTGGAATACCATATCTTTTTGGTTGAACAAAAATATAACCCAAACTATTACCAATTAAAAAGTCATAATATGAAACATTTTTTAAATATTTTTTTTTTAAATATCCTTAGCGAGGAGGAAAACAAACTAATATACTTAAAAAAAAATGATTATATGCGATTTCTAGAAGAAGACACGAAGAATCGTAGGCGCGATAAAATATAAAGAAATATGATGATTAATATTTATAATGTCGGAGGTAAAAGGCGCAAAAATATTCAAGACTAAATGTTCGCAGTGCCATACGATTGAGTCGGGCGGCGAACACAAGCAGGGCCCCAACCTCTTCGGTCTTTTTGGGCGAATTTCGGGCACTGCGCCCGGATACTCATACTCCAAGGCGAACATTGACGCAAAGGTGGACTGGGGCGAAGAGACGCTTTTTGACTACCTACTTGCGCCTAAAAAATATATAAAGGGTACGAAAATGGTTTTTGCGGGAATTAAGAAATCTAAAGAGCGAATGGACTTAGTGGCTTTTATGAAACAATATAACTAGCTCGGTCACGGAATCGAACCGCGGACCTTTGCATTACAAGTGCACTGCTCTACCGTCTGAGCTAACCGAGCGTGTGTGATTTGGTTGTATTGTGTATTTTAAACGAATTGAAATAAAGTTGAAATAGTATGATGTGCTTTATATATATATTATACTCACAATGGATTATAATAAATACACCAAGAGCGAAATTAATAGCTTGAATAATACTCCAACATGGATTGGGTCTCCTATTAAGATTGGGGAAAAGAAGGAAAATAATGACCAAAAGTATGTTCTTCATGCTACTGGGGACGCTGATATGAATGGGCGCAAATATATTGCCCTACCTTCAAAATGTGACGTCTCTGATGCTAATATTAGACGGAAATATAATTTATTTTAAGTGGTATGTAGTGGTATGTATTGTGTAATAATTTTTTATTGTCTCTCTGATTCACTTTCCGCCTCTAACATATTGTATTTAATCCCTAGTTCTCGCAGCGATACCTTGTCTATGGNGTGAAGGTAATTTTCAAACCANGGAACTGCCGTGTACTCCTCGTAATTTTGTAACATTTCTTCTCCTGCTTCTACGTCGCGTATTGCGTAAGTCAGTTTTTTACCGGTCCGAATGCGAAAAGAAATGTTATTGTCCGAAGAATGGTTGGTGTAAAACGGGATTTTGTTAATGTATACGTGCTGCGTGTCAATATCCGAATCGCGACAGCGCCCGTGCGCAAAGTTAAGAACCAAGTCGCTCCTCTCTACCACCACATCCGCTACACTCTNATACACGTTCAGGTCATCCACCAGGTCCTGGATGCGAATTATCTTGCCTTGCTCGCACGCCTGCGCAAAAAAACGGCCATTGCCTGCTCCCGATATGAAGGACCGCTTGACCTCCGTATCAATTAAAAATCCGTCGCCCCTCATTATACTATAGCTAGTGGTAATATTTTAAATGATTTACGAATGGGTTTATATGCCCATTATTGAGATTGGTCCGATGAAGGTCGCGAGGAAGCTGGCGACCGACACGAAAGACGCCGAGTGGTCTAACAGTTTAATTGGATTGATTGGGGACTCTTTGGGATTGTCGATTGGCAATTTACGGTCGTTGATATTATCGGTCATCTTGCTGATCTCTTTCGAAACATCTAGATTCTTTAGCACGTCCACCTCTTTTATCATAACGTAAAGGAATGTTACTCCCGCCACAAAGGGTAGGTATGCGAATTTCACCTTGCTATTGATGATATTATCGTAGTCTTTCAGGTATATCTCGGTGAAAAGAATCATCGCACCCAAACCAATAAAGAATATCTGCATTATTAGAAGCAGGTAGTTCTCTTTTAGTTTTCCATATGCGCCGTATTTGAGAATATTCGATACCTCAGATACGTTGGAGCAAATATTAGATTTATTTAACCAAAACATTAGGTATCCGGTGAAAATTGTGAATATAATGTAATACGAATTTAGCGAATCGCCATTGAAAAAGTTATTCTCCTTATTTATTTTGTAGTAGGCCATACACGAGACGATTGCCTGTAGATATAATACGACGACAGTTAGCGATGAAAATATATGGTTCGTAGTGTTACACGTCGGGTTGTTTCTCAGAATAAGGTCGAACAGCTGAATGAAACTGAATCCAAGAGTAATAATTCCAAATATAACGTCGTTGTTTTTACGCCCATTGTATAATAAATATAACGAGGATAATATACCCACGATAAATGCTATAAGCGATGTTGTTGAGCTCAAATACATATAATATAATATAACATTAAATTTATCTGATTATACTTTTATTGTCGCGGAGCAATATGTATTACTCTGCTATTTAGAACTTCGTCTAGAGGATTACTCTTCTTATTGTAAACCCAAACGTTGAGAATCCCGTCCACTAAAACCTGTTCGTTGAACCCGACTAAATCAGTCCTACAATTCTTAATATACTCGGAAATGTAAATATGTGAGCGCAGTAGGTCGGCGTCGGGGATGTAGTCGGGCGAAATGTCCACGATTACGACGCGCTCCTCTGCTAAATCAATAGCAGACTTAATGGTCTTTTGTCGCAGATACTGTGGGAGGTCGTTCAGATAAAACATGCACGTCACAACGTCGTATTTCTCGTTGGGATATTGGTCGTTCGTGAAGGAGTGGCGGAAATTTTTGTCTGGAAATAGCTTCATTGCCTTTTTTACGGTGTACTTGTTCCGGTCTATCCCCAGACACCCCGGTCCTTCGGAGGTGGAGTAGCCAAGCCCACATCCAATGTCCAGAATTCTTTTGTGAGGACCCTGCGCCTCGATGACCATATTTCGCACCTTTGTGCTATCTGCGCTTGCCGGAAGAAACGGGTAATTATTTGGATTCCAAGAAAAAACACCATTGACAATCGCTAATAGGGTTATCAATCGCATCATTTACATATTATGTTGAATATTATCTTTAAACTTCTTATAGCATTATCTTATAGCATTATCTTATAGCACACTACTCGCTATTCAGCGGACATGAGCGGGGTTGGACCATTTTGTTACAGAAAGGGTTTGTGAGAAAGCTATTGCACACGGGACAATATGGAGGAGGCATTTGAATGAGCTCCTCTATATATGGCTTCAGAACTAGTTCTATGGGGTTGGGAAGGGGTAGTGGCACGGTGCTAATCCTCATTATGTTTACGACTTTTTTTACGGCGGACATATTTAATGGTGGTAATTTATTTTTAGGTAAATATAATTAAATCCTTTCAATTTTATTGGTTTATTGGTTTATTGGTTTATTGGTTTATTGGTTTATTGGTTTATCCGAGCGCTATTAAAGTTATTATGAAAGATAACTATCTGTGAATATGGTTTAAATGTATTCTTTTATTTTTACATACATTATGCGTATGGATACGATGAGCAGCATGAATTATTCAGACGGCGTCGGTGTCTCGGCGTTTGCCGAATACATTGATTACGTCGCGGTACAATCGACGGCGCACATGCTCGCGCAGATTTACGCGGTGTGTTGCTTTGGAGCCATCGCGGGCGTCCTGGGCTATATGGCATTGTGCGTGCCGTCGCCCGAAGAGGTCGAGGCGCGGCGGCGAAATAAGGAAATCCTAGACTACAATATGGGGTTCGTGGACGAGTTAGGGGAGATGGAGGAGCGGGAGCTCACCGACGAAGAGCTGATCGGACTCTCGCTCGGGGTAGTGGAGGACGAGACGCCCTTTGGGAAAGTCGCAATGACTTACAGCAGCGACTCGGAGTCCTATTGGTACTACGCCGACAGCAAGAATGTTCCGTATATGACGCTGGACGCGGTGGCCCGACAGTTCGCGAGCAAATACGACTGTAAGGTGGTTTGCGTGAACTATAAGGAGGAGTGGGAGAAGAGCAAGGCGGCGGCGATTCTCGATGAAAAGAGCGCGAAGGATAAGGATAAGGATAAGGATAAGGAGGATGCGGGCGAGCGGGACGTGTTTGCGAACTTTAAATCATACAATACGAATAAGACNCGTAAGGACTCTATTAAACGCAGACGCTACCGCATTATGACCGATAAATCAAACCAATTTAGCCACAAGGGTACGATGGCCGAGTATAAAAGGGGGCAGGAGGCGAAAAACGTGTGCACAAATAAAAAACAAATTTCCTTTTCAGAATTTAAGACGAAACAATTGTGAATAAGCGGTATACTAATAATTAAAAGCTCACTTTTTATATATATATGCAGAATCCTAATCCTAATCATTATCCTACTACTAATANTATTANTCCTGTGGTCGCATCTGTTGCTAAAGCAGGAAAATCCAAATTTGACGAATTTGCTAAGAGCGAGACGGTAANGGGTGCTGGANAACAAATAGAAAAGATTTTAAAAGATTTGGTATCTATGGCAAGCGATAATAAACAACATTTCTCTAGCATAATTTTTACGATAATGGATGCGCTTAATTATAGCGTCGTCGGTGGATTACAGGGACTGAAGGTTGAATTGGAAAACATTGTTAACGATGAGAAGGCGAATTCCAGCGGCGAATCGAACGAGGGGCTAGAATTTATAGGCGAGTGTGCTAATTTTATTGCTTTTTTTTTGGAGTATATTAGAATTAACAAGGGGCTAAAACATTCAACCGACATCAAAGAGAAAGACTTAGATGAGGATGGTCAAATAAGTAAGAAAAATATTGAGTATTTAAATAATGCGTTTAAACATTTAGCCTATACATACGGACAACTTTCGGGTAGAACTATCTATTATTTAAGTAAGATTTTACAGTCGGGTCCTGTTGCCGAGGTGGGGTATTTTGACCCTATATCGTTCGGTTCTATTACCACGACGCTTATTAAAGCGTCGCCTGTTGGCGGAGTGATATCGAGCGTTCTTGATACTGTAACTAATTTTTTTAGCGCGCTAGCCGACGCGGGCAAATCCAGTTTCAAGTCATTGGAAGACGAGCGAAAACTTGCGGGCGAATATATGGAGTATATTAATACAGAGCTCGGTGAGGTTGACCAGGTGGGTGGGAGGGTGCCAATGGATACCGTTGAAACCACAATTTTAAATAAATTACACCATCCAAAATCTAACAAATATGACAAGGTTGGTTCTTTTGAATATCGCATTGAGATGTTAATTAAAGGAAAGAAAACTAAGCACTCGGCGCATTCGGTTGAACTGTTAACGGGGGTAGATATTCAACGACAAATTACTGAGATTGAAACGGCGATGAACCATTATAATCACGTTTCTAGTTTGGTGAAATTATTAAAGCAATTAAAAGAATTAAACCTGGATAGTGAAAGTATATATATAAGTCCTAATGATTATAAGGATTCTAAGGATTCTAATGACGCGTTAGAAAAACTTATATCTTCAGAAATTGAAGCTTTACACGGTAATAATACTGTTAAGAAGGAGTTTGGAGAAATGCTTGATAAGTTTGAGACGTTTCTGATTGATTCGAATAATCAAGATGATTCCATAAAAGGGAATAATATTCAATTATACAATATAGTCAAGGATTTTATTGTTAATAATTATGAGCTATATAAAGAGGAACTCGGTGATTTAATGGAGGCTATTAATTTCGAAACAAAGGATGATAATGAGGATAAGGATGATAATGAGGATAAGGATGATAATGAGAATAATGTCGCGAATATTAAGGCGTATGTTGAAGATAAAAATGAGAAATTCAAAGAAACTCTTAAAAAACTAACTAAAATTGTAGAAGAAGAAAAAGCTAGAATTGGTAAAGTTAAAACGGCAGATGATAAGCCAAACTCCAAGAATCCATATGAATACTTAAAGGACGAACGTACAAAACTAAAAACAAAGTTAACCAAGCTTAATTCGAGTAAATTTGACGATATTAAATCAAAGGTTTCTGCTAGTGGAAATTATAAGAAATATTCTAGTTTTTTTAAGCAGTTTAAAAGGGACATGAAGAAAGAAATTACAAGTCTAAAAACGACGCACGTGGATGGAACGAAGGAGGCGGGGTCTGATGNCGCGCAAAAATCAACAGATTTAATTAATAGTGGGTTGAAAAAAATATTGACCTTCATTAGGATTAAAGATTTTGGTGCGATTAACAATATGGCTAATCAATTTGATGATAAAGCCGTAAATAAAATTGCGAAGTTAAAGGCTAGGAAAAAAAAATATAGTGACGCTTTAAACGCGAAAGGGGGTGGGGGGCGGCGTTCGTCCATACGGCGACGAATTAATAGTGCTACGCGTCGCATTCAGACGACGTTGGATTCTTTTAATAGCACTACGCGGCGAAATGTGCGTGCTAAGTCGAAGCCGCGCGAAACAAGACGGCAGCATTACGGACATTAATTTAAATTTTTATATATTTAAATTAATTTGGCTGGTTGGGTTGGTTGTGTTGGGCTGGCGGGATTTATCTCCTCGTTTTGCGGGACTTGCGAGATTTATATCTACGTTTGCGGGTTTTATCATTGGTGCTCTTTTTTAAGCGAATTTGTTTGGTGGTGGGAGGAGGGCAGAATTTGGCGGCGGCATCCTTGATGTTATAGAGTCCCTTGGTTATTAATTTGCCCGCCTTGACGCCGCGCACGCTGTTGCCGATGGCGTCGAGCGGCGGGG
>JGI24540J26637_10001055_pt1 | contig 12093 bp, 10 predicted proteins | sample NorSeaMetagenome_FD_26637 | JGI IMG/M metagenome (IMG submission 26637)
TTAGGAATTGGGTTTGTGTCGATGCATTCTGTCAATCTGCAACTTAAAAATAAAATCATTAGACAGCTTGATGTAGAGCCATTCCCTATCATAAGACAATGGCACATTGTTCATAATGCCAAAGCTGAATTATCTCCAATTGCTAGAAGGTTTAAACAGTATATTATTGATAACACAAAGAATGAAAAATATCTTTAAGAATTAACTACGGTACTCTGCATTAATTTTTACATAGTCGTATGAAAGATCCGTTGTCCAAACACTTTCAGAAGTCTTTGCATCACCTAAAGCAACACTAATAGTAATCTCAGGTTTTTGCATTTCACTAGTGCCAGATGCCTCTGAATAGTCATTGCTAACCTCTCCAGAAGAAATAACTTGAAGATCATTTAAAAATATATCAATATTATTAATACTCAAGCCATCAATTTTTGATCGCCCTACTGCAGCCAGAATTCGGCCCCAATTTGCGTCACTTGCAAATAGTGCTGTCTTAACTAATGGTGAATGAGCAACCGTATATGCGACTTCTAAACAATCTTTATTAGAATCTAATCCACCCACTTTTACTTCTACAAACTTAGTTGCACCCTCTCCATCCCTAACAATCATTAAAGCTAACTCTTTTGTTAATTCATTAAGCGCCAATTGAAATTCATTTTTACAATCTTTGAGCTGGACATCAGATTTATTGGTAGCGCTCAGAGTACAGGCATCATTTGTTGACGTGTCGCCGTCTACTGTAATGCGATTAAATGATTGATTTACTGCAATTGTTAAACAATCTTGTAGTTCTTCTGAGGATGCATTAATATCACTCACTATAAAACTAAGCATTGTTGCCATGTCTGGCCTAATCATTCCAGAACCTTTTGCAATCCCAGAAAGAGTGACAGTATTCTCACCAACTCTAAAAGAAGTAGAATATGACTTTTCAACTAGGTCAGTTGTCAAAATTCCTTTGGCGACAATCCTAAGGCCGCCTTTAGAAAGAGAACTTACAAGAAGATTTGCATTATTTTTAANTGCATCTATAGGTAACAATTCACCAATTACGCCTGTTGAGAAAGGCANTACCTGTTCAGGCTTAATAAGAAGTTCTCGGGCTAAAATTTCACATGATTCAAATGTNTGCTCCAGTCCTTTTTTACCGGTGCCAGCATTAGCATTTCCACTGTTAATTAAAAGCGCCTCTACATCAGAGTNTAAGTGGTTTTTTGCAACTATGACTGGTGCAGCACAAAAGATATTTTGCGTAAAAACAGCAGCAGTTTTACTTCCCTTTACAAGTGAGATTAAGGAAAGATCTAGTGCATTATTTTTCTTTATCCCTGAGTAAACGGAGGAGCATTTAACACCTTGAACTTCAAGTAAATCAATACTCATAAAAAGAATTTTAAAATGTAATTAAGATTATTTTACCTAATTCAATTAAAGCCTTCTCTTAATTAAATTTTCAGGTTACTGACTTAATATTTCTTGTTATCAAGTTTATTAAAAAGGAGCATAATAATTGCACCAAAAAATACCATCATTAGAGCTGGAATAGCAGCCCTCTCATATAGCCCTTCAGAGCTCAATTCAAAAACCCTTATGGCAAGCGTATCCCAACCAAAAGGCCTTAAAAGATAGGTAGCTGGAAGTTCTTTCATAACATCAACCGCGACTAACAAGCCTCCAGCTAAAATACCTGGCATCATCATAGGTAGATAAACATCTNTGATTAAACGAAGCCTAGAAGCNCCTAATAATCGAGCACTTTGTCCATATACGGGCTTGATTTGCTCACTGGAGGCACTAGTAGAATTAAAAGCAATTGCCATAAATCTTGATACATAAGCAAATAGCAGCAAAGAAACAGAGCCAAAAAGAATATGGTTTATTGATGAACCGCCAAGATAGATACTAATTAATGAGATGTTTTGAACACCATACAGCAAGCCAACTGCCATCACTGAACCTGGTAATGCATATCCAAGAGTTGAAAATCGAATCAGTAACTGCAAGCCTTTACTCTCTGACTTTCGTCGACTAGGAAGTGCCAATACTGTTGCAACAAAAACCGTTAAAACGGTTGCACTGAGTGTCAAAATTCCACTGGATACAAAATAGTCAAAATAGCGATGAGTCCATTCAATAGAGAATAATTCAGCACTCCAAATTAATATCTGAAGTAATGGCATTGCAAATGACAACATAAATACACCAAACACAAAAAAGAAGATTAGCCAACCAATAGCTCCNTTTGCATAATAAGCTTTAACATTAGATACATCAGAAGAATAATACTTAGCACTTCCTCTTGCTTTTCTTTCAAAATAGATAAGAAAAAAAGATACAAGAACCAACAATGAGGCTAATTGAGCGGCTACCTCAATTGAACGAAAATCCCCCCATGCTGAATATATTGCAGTTGTAAATGTTGAATAGTTAAATAATGAAACAACTCCAAAATCTGCTAATGTTTCCATCAAAGTTACCAATACGCCGGCAGCAATTGCAGGCCTTGCAAGTGGAACAGAAATTCGCCAAAAGACTCTTAAAGGTTTTGCTCCTAACATTTTACCAGCTTCGATCATTTGCATCTTTTGACGCTTAAATGAGGCTCTTGCCATCATATAAACATATGGATAAAAAACCAAGACAAAAGTCAAAATTATTGCCCAGTATCCTGAACGAATATCAAAACCTGGAATCCCTAAATACTCTCTCAACCATACTTGAGCGTAACCCGAATAGTCAAACACACCAAGATAAACGAAAGCTAAAACATATGCAGGGATTGCAAAAGGAAGAAATAGAGCCCACTCTAGCCAAGCCCGGCCAGGAAACTCCACCATAACAACAAGATATGCCAATATAGTTCCTAAAATACTCACCCCAATTCCAACACCAATCAACAGAATCAAAGTTGAAGTAACAAGGTCAGGTAGTAATGTCTGAGCAAAATGTGACCATAAATCTGTGCCAGGCAAAAGCCATGCNGAAGAAACTACAAATATGGGAAGAGCAACCGTTAAAGCAAGCAGACCTATTAAAAAATTTGATTTNATAAAAACCTTTTTCATTAAGACAAGGATCGAAAAAAGTATTCTATTTTAATAGAAATTATCCAGAGCTTAGATAAAGCCCTGGATAAAGTTAAAGTTCTTCTAGAGTTTTTATTTATATCCCAACCTTTGCATTAATTTAACTGCATCAGCTTGCAATATACCAGCTATGGAAAGATTCATCTTGTCCTGCTTAAAATCACCCCATGAAGAAACAATTTCATCAGAATCAATATTTTGATTTGCAGGATATTCTTTATTGAGAGAACCATAAATTGCCTGAGCTTCAGCTGAAGACAACCATTCCAGTAATTGAGTTGCACCAGAAGGATTTGAGGCATGCTTAGTTATACCAGCGCCAGAGACATTAACATGAACGCCTGTAGTTTCTTGGTTTGCCCAAAAAAGCCTCACAGGAGCATCTGGAGTTTTCTCAATTAATCGCCCAAAGTAATAAGTATTGACTAATCCAACATCACACTGGCCTGCAATTATTGCATCCATAACATGAGAGTCTTTTGCATTTGGCACTGCTGCTAAATTATTTACCCAGCCACTAATTATTTCAGAAGCCTTATCCTCACCTTGATTATGAATAATTGAGGCAACCAAAGACTTTGTATAAATCTTTTTACTGGTTCTCAAACATAGCCTTTGATTCCAAATACTTGAAGCCAAGTCTCCATAAGTAGATAAATCAGCAGGCTTAACGCGATCAGTACTATAAACAATTGTTCTCGCTCTAACTGATAGTCCTGTCCATAGTCCATTTGGATCTCTTAAGTAAGATGGGATGTTGCTTTTAATAGTTTCAGTACTAACACTTTGAAAAATATCCTGAGTACCAGCATACCAAAGATCTCCAGCATCAACTGTCATAAACATATCTGCTGGCGTGTTATGCCCTTCCAACTTAAGTCTTTCTATTAGGTCACCCCCACTTCCAGTTAGATAATTTACTTCTATGCCTGTTTTTTTTGTGAATTGTTCAAAAAGAGGCTTTATCAAATGCTCTTTTCTTGAACTATAAACTGTGACCTCATCCGATGCAGCCTGAATCTGAGTGACAGTGCCCATTAAGATTGTTGAAAGAGTTAAAGAGAGAACGATGGAGCGCTTTATATTCATTGCTTTTTCCTTGGTTAATTAAAAGTAGTTGTTGTTTTTATTTCAAATGATAATCATTATCATTTGCGAATGATACACAATATCAAACAACAAGCAACTGTTTTTTTTCAATTTTTCCAATTTTATCTGCAAATACTTCCGCTTCCTTTTCATCATGAGTTACAAGTATTGATGTGACTGACTTCTTCTTTAGTATATTTCTAACATCCCTAATAAGTTCATCACGATGAGATTTGTCAAGGCTAGAAAAAGGCTCATCAAGTAGTAAAAGTTTGGGTGAGTTAGCCAATGCCCTTGCTAGAGAAACACGCTGCTGCTCTCCACCAGACAGCTGATGGGGGTACTTCTTTTCTATTCCACTAAGACTTATTAGTTCTAAAAGTGAGGTAACTTTAAGACTTTTTTCATCTTTAGCAAGGTGATCTATTCCAAAACTAATATTTTGAAAAACATTCATGTGTGGAAATAGTGCGTAATCTTGAAATACCATTCCAATTTCCCTTTGTTCAGGCCTTACTGAATGAATGCCGCTCATACTAAGATCCTTCCCATCTAGAACTACAGAACCATCCTTAGCTTTCTCAAGGCCAGCAATAAATCTCAGCGCAGAGCTTTTTCCACTGCCGCTATCGCCTAATAGAGCAAAAATATCGCCACTTTCTAGATTAAGATTGAATCCATCTAGGACATGATTTACGTCAAATGTGATTGACAAATTACTTACACTTAGCATTTTTAAATACAAATAATAATGATTCTCATTATTATATAAGAGTAATTCTATAAATGTAGATAATATATCTAGACTTAAAGCCTACTGAATAATTGGTAATTCAGCCGCAGCTCGAATACTGAGCCACTCAGGTCCATCCTCAGTGATAACGATGTTTTCCTCATGAACCATCTCTTTTCCTGGAAGGAATGCCATACCTGGCTCGAGTGTTAGTACAACTCCAGGCTCAAGAATAGTATTATCACTCTGCGTATTGGAGGGCCATTCTGTTAGCTGCATGCCTAATCCATGACCTAACCTTCCAACAGTGTTTCCTAGTGCGCCGCCTTTTTGAAGAACATCATTCATTGCATTGAATATATCTGAGGTAGTATTACCTACTTGAGCAGCATTAAAGCCAGCCTCAGTCGCCTCATAGGTTACCCTGTATGCTTTTTTGGCTTCATCACTTATTGACCCAAAGGCATAATTTCTGTCAAAGTCACAATAATAACTATCAAATACTGAACCAGTATCAATGATAAATAAATCGCCCTCTTCTATGATCTTGTCCGTTGGACCCATAATGATTGAGCCATACCCTTCTTGTCCTGAACCAGAAACGATATAGGGCGAGTCATCGACCCCTAATGACAAAAGATGCTGTTTAAAGCGCCTACAATTTTCTTGCTCACTTTCACCAGCACGAAGAAAGCCCTCTAAATCAATAAAGCCTTGAGAAGTAATCTGACATATGTGTCTAATTTTAGCTATTTCTGCCTCTGACTTGACAAAACGAACTTTTCGCATGATTGTGTTAGCATCCTTGATTTCAATTCCTCTAAGATTGCTAATTAAAAACTCATAGTCTTCTAAAGGCATTCGTAAAGTACTTTCCAGAGTTTTTGGGACACCCAACGACTTATGATTCACCATTAATGATTTAATCGATGCCAGAAGAAGGCTAATGCCGTCATCATCAGGATTGGGAGACATCCAAGTCTGGATATCATCGATCCAAGTTCCCTTCATTCCAGACTCACCAATTGTTGGAATAATTGCTTTTGGTTTGCCAGTGCTTGGTATTAAAACGAACCAGGGCCTCGTTGGACTTTGAAAAAATTGAGATTTAAAGCCAGTGTAGTACTCTATATCGACCTGCGTAGTCAATAAAATTGCATCCATCTTTGCTTCAAACATTAACTTTTGAATCTTGCCGAGTCTATTCTCATATTCAGCAATTTCAAATCCTCTTTTAGGAATATTCATTTTTTCTCCATTAGAAACTAGGGGGCACTTAATACTTGTTCGGATGATCTTCCAACTAATTGTTCATACATTTCCTCATCAGTGTCTCCCTCTGTTCCAAAAAAAAGAATTTTTGAATTTTCATTAATCATTAACTTTGATTTAAGGTCACTATCATTGCAAGCAATAAGAAAACCAGCTAAACCCGTTACAGCAGATTCACCTGCCACAATAGGCGTTTCTCTATTAGCTAACAGTTGCATTGTTTTAGGAATAGACTCATCTGTAATAGTCATGAAATGTGAGGTATAGCTTTCCAGTATAGACCAAGCCAATACTGAAACTTCTCCGCAAGCAAGCCCTGCCATAATAGTATCTAATTCACCATGCACTGCAGTTGGCTCTCCATTAACAGCACTTTGAAACAAACAGTCCGCATTAACGGGCTCAACGACTATAAATATTGGTGGACACTCGAGACTTTCTACTAAAAAAGAGACTACGGCTGATGGAAAACCTCCAACACCTCCCTGAAGAAACACATGAGTTGGAGTTTCACCCATTTGTTTGAGAGCCTCATCAACCATTACAGTGTAGCCCTGCATCACATCCTTTGGGATGTCTGTGTAACCTTCATAAGAAGTATCAGATACGACAGTGTAGTTATTAGATTCAGCAACTTCAGCAGCAATTCGAACTGAGTCATCATAGTTTCCTTTAATTCGATTCACTAGGGCGCCATATTTGGCAATCGCTTTTTCTCTTCCTATACTCACATTTCTATGAATATAAATCTCACAATTACAACCAAACTGCTGAGCTCCCCATGCAACTGATCTTCCATGATTTCCATCTGTTGCACAACAAACTGTAAATTTTGATGTTTCTTTTTTATAGACTCCAGAAATTAGGTCTGATGAATTCGCATCAATGCCAAGCTCTTTTAATTTTTTTATCAAAAGGTTTGCAACCGCATAGGCACCGCCTAAAGCCTTAAAACTTTTAAGAGAAAAGCGTGGATTCTCATCTTTATATAGAATCGATGTCACACCAGTGTCTTTTGCCATATCAGAAAAAGAATGCAATGGAGTCGGTTTGTAATTATCCCAAGATGTGATTTCCTTATTTGCAAGCTCGAAGCCCTTTAAGCTAAGAATGTGTTGATGCTTATAATCAAAATTCTTCGCACTTGGATTTTTAAAATGCGAGAACGATAATGAAAAGTCACTGTAGCTTTTTGTCATAATATTTTTTAGTCCTTTGAGAGGCTCAAATTGTACCTTATACCTCAGAATTGTTGTTTTGTTTTAATTGTCTTTTTTCGATTGTAATTGAAGCAATTGCCACCAATATTACCCCGATACCTTGTATGAAAGTGATAGCATCTAGGTAAGCAATAAAACCAAAGATTAAAACAAGTAGTGGCTCAGTGTAACCAATGTTTGCTGTTCTGACTGGACCGTACTTTTTTACAGAGATGTGATAGAAAAGCATGCCAGTTGCAAAAAAAACGCCTGAAACAAGAGAAAGGATTAAAGCTTGATTACCTGGCCAGTAGAAACTTGTTTCATTTAAAAATAGGTATAGAAATCCAAGCGCAGGAATGAGCGTAGTATATTTGACAATCTCCCAATTCTTTAAGGCACTCATTTTTGGAGTAATAATCAAAATTAAAGAATATGAAATCGCTGAAAGTATCGCCAAAACTATACCAATAGCCATTGTGTAAAAGCCATCTTCACTCTGAGATATTGCAGCAATTCCAATTATTGCCAGCAAAAACATAAGTATTGTTGAAACATCTAGCTTCCTTCGGCTATTAAGTGAAACAATTAAATACGTAATTAAAGGATAGGTAAAAAGAACAACACTTGCTAAACCCACTGACATATATTTTACTGCTTCAACATAAAGCCAGGATTGAATACCAAACAAGAAAGAGAGGATGAATACCCAGAGACCTAATTTTTGCTGCTTGANTTTANTNNNTGAAAATAAACTTTTAGTTATAACTAATGACGTAAAAAAAGTTGTACCAAAACGAATAAATAAAAACAGAAATGCACTAACCTCTAAAGTATAAATGAGAGGAATCATGCTAACATTAAGCGCATAAAACAAGGAGGATAAAAGTGCAAAACGAATTACAAACATTTGGTCCTTATACAACAATAAATTAGAAATTTAATTTTATAAGATATATTTAATGTAAATTTAGTTCATTTCACTTCAAATTAAGGTTTTTTTTCCACTTTTTAAGCACTTTAGGATATCATTGCCGCTTCATTTTATTTAAAGGAGAAGAAATGAATTTTGATCAAAATTTAATAGCGCCTGGACTCGGTGTTTTAGGCTTGATTATCGTAGTTATTATCTATCAGTGGATAACAAAACAAGATGGTGGCAGCGGCGCCGTTAAAAAAATTGGTGAACAAATTCATATTGGCGCGATTGTATTTATGAAGCGCGAATATAAAATGCTTAGTATCTTTGCATTAGTTCTTTTAGTCCTTCTCTATATCTTCCTTGGTGCAGCTAGTGCATTATGTTTCCTTGTTGGAGCTGTAACATCTGCAACTGCAGGGTATATTGGTATGAATACAGCCACTATTGCTAACGTTAGAACAGCCCAAGCAGCTCATGACAAAGGAAGTGCCTCTGCTTTGACCGTTGCATTCTTTGGTGGCTCAGTTATGGGTTTATCTGTTGCTGCTCTAGGTCTTTTAGGGTTAGGCGGATTATATTACTTTTTTGGCGCAGAGCACTCTGAAGCACTTCATGGTTTCGCGATGGGTGGCTCAGTTGTAGCATTATTCTCTCGTGTTGGTGGCGGAATCTTTACTAAGAGTGCTGATGTTGGCGCCGACCTCGTTGGAAAATTAGAAGCAGGAATCCCAGAGGATGATCCTCGCAATCCTGCGGTTATCGCTGATAACGTTGGAGATAACGTTGGTGATATTGCTGGTATGGGCTCAGATATCTTTGAGTCTTACTGTGGATCCATGATTGCTACAATTGCAATTGCAGCAACAATTGCTGTAGACTCACTTGGTGGTAATAGAAGTGAGCTTATGTTCTTACCTCTTGCCTTAGCATCACTTGGACTGGTTTGCTCAGTGATTGGAATCATATTTGTTAAGCTTTCTTCGAATAAATCCCCTGAATCTGCTCTAAGAAATGGAACTATAGGTTCAGCTTTATTATTCATCGTTACTTCATTCTTTTTAATTGACTATTTAGATGTCTCAAATAATATTTGGGCAGCTGTGTTAATGGGAAGTATTGGTGGAATTATTATTGGACTTGTAACCGAATACTACACTGCTGGAAAACCAATCAGAGACATTGCTGAATCAGGAAAGACTGGTGCTGCTACCGTTATGATTAAAGGATTGGCAGTTGGAATGCAGTCTGTAGTCATTCCAGTTCTAATGATTTGTGTCATTATTTACGTCTCTAATCTTTTTGTTGGTTTATATGGAGTAGGTATTGCAGCTATTGGAATGCTTGCGACTGTTGGCATGACTATGGCTATTGATGCTTATGGGCCAATTGCAGATAATGCTGGCGGCATTGCAGAAATGGCTGGTCTTGGTGAAGATACTCGTAAAATTACTGATTCACTTGATGAGCTTGGTAATACGACTGCAGCAATTGGAAAAGGTTTTGCAATTGGAGCAGCTGCACTTGCAGCCCTTGCAATTATCACAGCATATACAGAAACTGTTAGCGCGAACAAAGTAGACTTTTTACTTCAGCTCAACAGTGCTGAAGTATTAATTGGTTTATTTATTGGTGGAACCATTCCATTTTTAATTGCTTCTCTTACAATGACTGCTGTTGGTGATGCCGCTTTTGAAATGATTGAAGAGGTAAGAAGACAGTTCAAAGAAATCAAAGGTCTGCTTGAAGGTAAAGCTGAGCCTGATACAGCTAAATGCGTCGATATTGCTACGACAGCCGCACTTAAAAAAATGATTCTTCCAGGTGTAATAGCTGTTGCTGCTCCAGTTTTAGTTGGCTTCTTAATTAGTCCTGAAGCACTCGGCGGAATGCTTGGTGGCGCCCTTCTTGGTTGCGTCCTAATGGCACTGATGATGGCTAATGCTGGTGGCGCTTGGGATAACGCTAAAAAGCATGTTGAAAAGGGTAACTTTGGCGGCAAAGGTACAGACGTTCACACTGCAACTGTTGTTGGTGATACAGTTGGTGACCCCTTCAAGGACACTTCTGGCCCATCAATGAACATTCTTATCAATGTGATGGCAATTGTTAGTTTAGTTATTGCACCGCTACTGTAAGAAATTAATAATTTCAGCCTCACTCAATGTGGGGCTGATCATTAATTTTAGTATCAAAAAACTTTCATTTATTTTTTTCTAAATACCGTGATAATTACTTTGTCACTGCCATGATCTTTATCTAGATTATTACCATAAACGCTTACTTCATGAAAGTTAGGCTTAGTTATACTTTTTTCAATCTCTAGAATTTTTTTATCAAATCCAGCTTTTTTATATAACTGATAATGAATTGTAAAAATAAAAAGACCACCAGACCTCGTGACTCTTAATAGTTCATCTAGCACATCTGGCCCGACATGACCATGGGTAAAGGTGCCAGCGCTTACAATTGCACCATAATGATTATCACTTGATTAATAATCTTTTGGTAAGGTCTGCCTCAATTATTTTTGAATAGCAATTTTTTAATCTAGCAATATTTAGCATTTCAGGAGAAATATCAATAGCATCTATTTCTCTTGAGCTTTCATCTAAGCACTCTCCAACAAGACCTGTTCCTGCTCCAACATCTAGAATTGGAGTGTCTTTATGATTGGAGTATTTATCAAAATATTTAGCTATCTCTATAGGAGAGCGGTAGTCATTTTGTTTAGCAAAATCACTATCGTATGTCGACGCCCAACTTCTATAAAGGTTAATAGAGTCTTCAGGAGTCTTGATTGAATATGCATCTTTTACACCTTTTTTTTCTGACATATAATTCTAATAATTTCAATATTGATCTAAGCTATTGCCTCCAGAATGCTCTATGGAAAATGGCAATAATTGTTAATACTTCAAGTCTTCCAACAAGCATTGAAAAACTTAAAATCCACTTAGCAGTATCACCAAGTGAGCCATAGTTTTGTGCAACCTCCCCTAACCCTGGACCAAGGTTATTCATTGTCGCTGCGGTTGCAGAATACGCTGTAACCTGATCTAAGCCAGCAAACATGAGTAGCATCAAAATAAGGAAAAAAGTAATCGCATAAAGTGAAAAGAAGCCAAGCACAGAAACTAAAGCCTTTTCATTAATACTTCCACCATTTAATTTAACACTTACCTGAGCATTAGGACGAATGAACTTATGTATCTCTTTCATTCCCAACCTAAACATTACTAGGATTCGAATAACTTTAATTCCTCCTCCTGTAGAACCAACACAAGCCCCAATAAAGCTCATCATTATTAGAAAAACAGGGATAGCTGCTGGCCAACTACTAAAACTCTGAGAGGTGTATCCAGTTGTTGTAGCTATCGAAATTGTTTGAAAAAGACTATGCCTAATAGTTTCAATTGAAGAGCCATACTCTGAGTTTAAACCAAGGGCAATAATGACAATAACTGATGAAGCAAAAAGTACCATCGCATATGTCTTAAATTCGGAGTCTTTAATATAATCTATTAAAGACTTATTATTCCAAGCAAGAAAGTGTAATGAGAAGTTTATGCCCGCTAAAAACATAAAAAACATAGCGACCATCTCTATTGAAATCGAATTGAAGTAACCAATTGAGGCATCATGAGTTGAAAATCCACCAATGGCAACAGTACTAAAACTATGACTAACAGCATCAAAAATAGTCATTCCTGATAAAAAATATCCTAATGCACACAAAACTGTCAAAGACAGATAAATTTTCCAAAGTGCAATTGCTGTATTTCTAAGTTT
>JGI24540J26637_10001056_pt1 | contig 12088 bp, 15 predicted proteins | sample NorSeaMetagenome_FD_26637 | JGI IMG/M metagenome (IMG submission 26637)
GGGAGAAGGGGGGGGGAGGGTCCGAACGATGTTAGATTAAGTTGGAATGATATACTGATATAATGGCTTGTCACCTTCTCCTCACCTGTCTGTGATAGAATATTTCTTCTTCAGTGCCTCCATATCGAATTCCTTTTTGGGCACGTCAAATGTGTCCTTGTAGTACCACATAAGGAAGAACATGGGCGCAAAGCTACTCATTATAATACAAGGTGCCAAGTTCACAATGAAATCAACAAAGCCAACATACTCACTCAGCATATTCCCGATGATGATGTTAGGGGGGTCGCCAATCATGGTAGCCGTGCCCCCAATGTTACTGAACATTACCTCAGAGATAAGAAACGCAATAGGATTCATGTCGATGACGTTGCAAAGCTCAATTGTCACGGGTGCCAACAAAAGCATTGTTGTTACGTTGTCCAAGAATGCGCTCAACAACGCAGTGGCCACACACAACAGTACCATAAGTTTAGTCATGTAGCCACCGCTCATATCTAGTGCCCTGATGGCCACCCATTCAAAGAGACCCGTCGTCGAAACCAAGTTGACGATAATCATCATCCCAAAAAGGAGCGCCAAAGTCCCTTCATCCATCCAAACTATTGCAGTTTCCATAGACGCGTGATAGTTCATGGTCGCCAGCAGAAGAAGAGACAAAAATGCCCCTATCATGGCCACAAGAGTCCTGTGAACAAGGTCGGTCACAATGCAGATGTAGACAGCGCAGAGAAGAAGAGCTGAAAGAACGGTGCGGTGCTTCGCATGAGGTGGCAGCCCGTCAGCTTGAAACATCAACGCAACCGGAATGTCACTTGTGGTGCTAATGTTAAAGTAGAAGAGCTGGGCATTACCCTTAGTCAACATGGTGCTGCAGCCCTCGTCAAAGTCTTCCCCCGTAACTACGGTCTCGAGCATTTCGGCCTCTTCGTGGCTGCTCAATGACAGTGAAGGAAAATCCAAGCAGCTTTTTTGGTCTACGCTGCTCCACAAAGCAATCGACACAAAATCTCCTTCTCCCTCAACGCCTCCCAGCTTTCTCCTCCTTGTCGACCTTGCGCCTCCACCGGCAACCTGCGCCACAGCCTTGACGTCAAACACGGCTACGTTGTCCCCCTTTTCAAGCCACTTCTCAAAGCTCGTGTCCTTTGCCAACCCTATCAATCCACCAACCTCCCCTGCAAACCCATGCATGTGAACCTCATGAACGTGGTGTCCATCGTGCTGCTCCTTTAGGGCGGGGCCGACCCAGATTACCATTGTGAGAACTAGTACTAGACATATCATGGTGATCAATGATAACATCTTCTTATCGTGGTGTGTCCAATTCTTGGCAGGCATTCCAGCTTCCGCCTCAGCTGCAAACTTGATGAGCTGTTTGTTCCTCTCCTGCGCAATCCTCTGTCTCCTTCTTTGCTGTAGTAAAACGTGCTGAGGGACCTCGACAGTCCTTTCAAGGACGGCAGAAACGGACGGAGGGTTCGGCGTGGTGACAGTCAGGGAACCAAAAAGTTTTCCAAAGAACGTCTTGGGTTTGTTCCTTTTCTCCAACTCGGCAACTTGCTGAGGGCTAAGTATATGAGTCGATGTAGATCTTCTCTCCTTCCAATCCCCGCCAGGTCCTAGTTCGTGGTCTGATAGGCGCCCGTTTACAGAATCATCTCCATGATCCGAGTGGGCCTCGCTGCCGACTCCACTGGTCCTTCCAAAATCCTTGACCTTGTTGGGGTTCGGGATGATAACGGACTGATCGATAAAGGTGTCAACTGTTGCAATGACGTCCTCCTTCGACGTCGCGCTGTCGATCCTCTCAGCGAACTCCTCCTGGCTCATCAGGACAGCAAAGCTCCTTCCAATCTGCCAAACTTCCTCGCTATCCTCAGAGGGTCCGAGGCAGAGGAAAAGATCACGGGTCCTGTATCCCTCTTCCGCAAGTTCCCCGATAATATCTGCGCTTCCTAGCCTGACGAAGGCCGCAATTTGCCTGTCAAGAAACGGGCAGGTCCCCACCATGACATCAAACGCGTCATCATCGTTGTCTTCATCTTTCTCGTCGTCCCCCCAACCGATATCGGTGTCACGATCGTCGATGACGACTTCCGCGTCGTCGTCAAGGGAGGGAAGGGAGGGGAGGACACTAAAGCTGTCCCTCTTGGTGGAGATGCTCTTGTCCCCTCCTACTCCACCCAACAACGCGCCTAGCTTGACGAAAGATGAGTTCTTTCTCGGAGGGGGGGGGGCACTATCTATTCCCATCTTCTCAAGGGCTCTAACCGCGAGGGCATCTGCCTTTTCCTCCTCAGTTTTCATATCCTTGTGCTCATTCATCTGAACCAACTTGCCTCCCAACTGGGAACTATTTTCGTCAAATGATGGCTGTCTGCTTCCCCTGGGACTAGTTGGGTTGCTATTGCTGGGCGACCCGTTCAGCGAGCTGTGGGTGCTGTTCGCCCTAGACCCAGACCTAGAATGAGCAATTTTCCCCTTAATCATACTGACGGCCTGGAAAAAGAACAGAATAGAGAACGCGCGCGTTGTAAGGGGGAAGAGAAATTTGGTTTAGCAATCGGGGCGTATTGCCATTGCCGTGGGGACGTCAAACCAAAGTCACGACTCACCTCCACCCAGCTAGACCTCCTCTTAGCCACCCTACCCATCTTCTTTTCCCTTTTCTCCCTTCTCCTGTCTTCCCTGACCATCAGTTCGTCATGTCGTTCCTTTCCCATGGCGTGGTGGTGATGAGCAGTGATTGCGGCTTGAAGCTGAGGCATTTGTATAGGGATCGCTGGGTTACTAAAACGGAAAACGGAAACAACCTTTCGAACGAACAAACGAACGCTCAATTCAGCCACGGTGGCTCCGCCTAGACTAGCGGTTAATACTTCCGCCAAACTCACCTTATCCGCATGCTCCTCGTTGAGCCTATTTCCCTCTACTAGTAGCTTTACAATAGCCTCTGCAATCTCCTCGAGAGAGTGAGCATCCAAGTCAAAGAGGAAAACGCACTTCTTTAGGCACTGGTGGAACGCAAAGAACCCGTGCATGGTGGCACCGGAAGCGTGCGCAACTCCAAACTTCTCACTCCCGTCGTCGTTGTACTCGACGTCCTCTTCCAAACCGTTCCTCCACCTGGCACTCTGGAGAACAAGACGAGCGTTAGTGGAAGGAGTTGGAAGTGTCAATGTTAACTCGGGCGCCTTGCAAATGGCTGCTGTATGGAATGTAAATAAAAATTGCCTCTGATCCGACTCACCTCTACCCAAACCGGCCTTGGAGGTCCCGTTGGATCGTCATCTGGAGGTGCATACTCAAGCTCATCCATTTCGATAAAGTATCTGCAGGAGTGTTCTACGGTAGCATTGGGGAAGGTCCTTTCTCCCTGCGACAGGGGGTTGCCAGAGTTAGATTTGTCGAGATTTAGGGAATCGGAGGGCGAATTAAGTAGGAGTTGCTTATATGAGATAGAATATCATGTCATATCTTGTTTGCACTATCGTATCATGATAACTTACTTCCTCTGCTGGGCTCACCCTCCCAACACTACCACCGCTGGGATGAGCGAAGAGAATCACGAAAAAAATTAGGATGAGGGACAAGAAATGCAGCGCTTTTTGGAGATGATACTCCTAATTGAAAGTACTCGCGCGTGCTATTTTTAGAGCCAACAGTGACGCTCGTAGCTCCTCATTTCACTCCTTGTCCATTCCATTCTCACCTCCCACCCCCAATATCCAAGCTCCCGACACTACCCCGGCTTTCTGCAATACTTCCATCAGCAGAGTGGCGGTTAGAATAGTCTCCAGAATGCCTCGAGGAAGCAGTGAGGTGCTGTGCTACCTGGTCAATTACCTCCTCAATAACAACCTCACTGGACATGGAAGAATGGACGTGATTGGGAATCGAACGAGGTTTCATAGTCGGGGAAGACTGGGCGGCTTCCATCTCTGACCGGAGCTCGGACGACATTCGGAGTGTCCCCGAGGAATTTGGCAAACCACTGTCGTCATGACTCCCTGATGATGTTGATAATGCAACTGAACCAACGGTCGAAAGAACGGAAGGAGCAGAGGATGGGGTATGTGTGATGGTACATGATGCCGGGGGAACAGAAGACGGCGGGGTGGTGGAAGTAACTTTCATAGTTACCACCTCCTTCGGTCGGCACGCAACTTTGGCAGGGCCATCAGGGTTAGAGGTAGACACGGAAGAAGAAGAAACGGACTCGGATAATGGATGGGTAGTAGGGACAACTGACGGGGGATTGGCACCAGATGGTGTCTGAGGACCTGTGGACATGAAATTTTTTATTTGAAGGTCTAATTTGTATGTTATGTCCCTAGCATAGATTGGCCCAAATAGTGGTTTTGGATATTTCCATTATTTTCCATTATTTCGGCGGGCGTGGGCACTAGCCGTTAGATAGCTGTTGATATCGCATACGTATGACGTTACCAACTGGTACTTCAAATAGGGATCCTGTTGACCTCACCACTGGACCCACCCCGATGCTTGAGCAGCGCTGCCCGTGAGCAGAGAACTGCGGGAGTGCCCTGGAGGACGACATTGATGCGTCGCTTAAGCTTGTCTACAACAAGAGGGAAACTAATATTAAAAAGTATCCAAAATGTCAGTTTAATTTCCGTCGTCTCTCTTCCATCGTACGTCAGCAATGTGGTGATTAACCACCATTATTTATCCGTTCTTTTTACAACATTATCCATTATTCTCAGCCTTTTAAATCCACTATTTGGCCCAAGCCTAATATCACTCGGAATAATTTCAGTAATAATTTCAGTTTCCAAACCAATTCCAAGTTAATTCCCCGATCCGTTCTGCCTCGTCATCTCTCGCCCTTCCTTCGAACTGTTATTGCCTAAGCTCACATAGCCCCCCCCCCTCAAGTAAATCTTCCCTCCTCAACATCCAATTGCAATCCCCCCGTCCACGTTGAAGCAGTGCCCAGTAATATAATCTGCAGCAGGGTCGAGGGCGAGAAATTTACACATCCCAGAAACCTCTTCGGGCTTCCCTAGCCTCCCCGCGGGTATGCGCTCGCACATCTTGGCAAGGTAATCGTCTGATAGCTCGGCAGTCATGTCAGATTCGATGAAACCGGGGCACACTGCATTAACAGTGATACCACGCGCGGCGAACTCCTTGGCGTTGGACATGGTCAGGCCTATAACTCCCGCCTTTGCAGCAGCGTAGTTGGCCTGCCCAGGATTGCCAAACTGTCCAACGACAGAGGAGATGTTGATTATGCGTCCAGTACGCTTCTTGGATGCGACCTTAAAGAAGGCTTGGGAGGCGTAGAAAACCCCTGAGAGGTTAACATCGATTACATCCTGCCACTGATCCTTCTTCATCCTCATGACCAAACCGTCCTTCGTTATTCCCGCATTGTTCACTATTACATCGACGGTACCGAAAGCCTCGACAGCTTCCTTGAACATGTCGGCGATCTCCTCGGGGTTCCCGCAGTTGGCCTTGACGGCAAAAGCATCCCCACCAGCAGCCTTGCACTCCTCCACAACCTCGGCTGCAGGACCAGAGGAAGTGGCATAGTTCACCACGACCTTGCAACCGGACGAAGCAAGGTCCAGGGCGATTGCGCGCCCGAGACCGCGAGACGCACCAGTCACCAAGACCACCTTGGCGTCCGATTTTGCTTGCAGGAAAGAAGTCGAACTGGCATATGTACGTCTCAGACGAGAGGAGCAGGCGGATGAAACAGGTCCAGAGGAAAGAGAAGAAACCGACGGAAATGATAAGCAAAAGGAAGAAGCATAAAGCAATCTAGAGACAAGAAGAAAGGTGGCCAACAACCTGGTACGAACGATGAGGTGGGGAATTAGGTGGTGTAAGAGAATTGTAAAATCCCATTAGTAGATTAATGTTGATAAAGGACCAAAATATAATTTATGCTAATGCAGACAAACCATCGGTGCATCTAGGATTGCGTACCTCATAGTTTTCTGTGCAAAAAATTTGACATTAATTGTGTGCCCAGTGTTCGACCTGTTTCTCCACTCTCATTGTCTTAATTAGTCCCTCCCATCCTTCTTCTTCTCATTCTTCTCCTTCAAAGCCCATTACATTCAATTTTCCATCCAAACAGAGACCCCTTTCAAATTTACACGACACTTTCCGCCAGTCAAAAAACCAACACCCTAATTTCCCCCTCCCTGAAACTCCCTCGTCTCCTGATTTCATCAAGCACCTCTAGTATATCATCAAGTTCTTTTTCTCGTCGCTTTCACGTCCCTTTCCCTGAATAAGTTCTCAAAGCACTTGATCTTCCTCCTAACTCTTACCATCTCAGGTGCTTTCTTCATTTTGATACACGCACATCCGCATACAGTCGACAGCTTGTAGGTCGTTGAGCTCGCCATCTTGTCTTTGTCGTGCGCGTTTCGACGAAACCTCGGAAGTCTCAACTCCTACTAGCAATCCAATTATCTCCTCTTCAGAAACATGAATTCTTATGAAAGAATTGGGGATTCCAACTACTACTTCGACGGCGATTCAGGAATGTTTTGGGGTGGATACGCTCAAAAATGGCTCGATAGAGCTGAATACGAGGTCAGCACAGCAAATGCATGGAGGTGAGCATGTTGGGATTTGCAAACTGTTTCTTTTTGTGTGTTTGTTCAAAGTCAACTGCAGCGTGTAGACCACAAACTGGATGCCAGTGCACGTACAATCCACAGAAATCATATTTCGTTGCGTCCTGTTTCCCCAACCTTTGCTAATACACCCCCAAACCCCACACCCCACCTCTACCTCCAGGGAGTAAAATAGAGCAAACAGCAGCGATCCCACTTCTAGTGCATCATATTCTTCAGGTAGGCCTCGGAGCTCTGAACTTCGCATTTTCAGTATAAAACCTCTCACCCATTAAACTTACCCTTCTCGTGATTTGCTTTCTTGTGGCAGCACCCCTCAACAAGCATTCGCAACGCGCAGCCCTTAAATACAAGGGGACAAGGCGTGAAGTGTCCTACACATTTAAGCTCCCTCTGAAACCACGCTCCACTTCAAGCTACAGTGACGAATACCTTGACATCTCTGCGTTAGGCTCGATCTCCGCCGTTTCTCCCCTACCCTCCTCTATCCCTTCCCTGGTCAAACCCCCTAATATGTCCCTTGATTGCGATGCTCCCTCGGACTATTACAACGGGTCTGCGCAGAGCAGATGGATCGACTAGAATGGGTATGAGACCCGGCGTGTGAGGGAAAAAGAAAGGGTCGGGAAGGGCTGTGACAATTTCGAGAATAGAAGGAAGGATGCGTATACCAAGGACACGAAATTGAAGGGTGCTGTAGGCCATCTTGCTTAGCCCTGTCTCTCCTCAGTCTCCCCCCCCAAACATTTTGGAAATGCCAAATGCCACTGCCATTGAAAAGGATCTCCCTTCCATCAGAACTCACGGGCACCCGACTTCCACAGAGTCCTTACGGTTCGACGACCTCAATTGGGACTCGCACCCGATCCTGACACTACCGTCGAACCCAGACAAATTGTCGACATCGTTAAACGATAACAGGATCAGGTGAGGCTGGGCGGAGAAGAGATGAGAACCCATTTGCGACGATCTAACAATCATTATTTTTGTGATGCAATTACTCCTTTCCTCTCTCTCGTTAGGTCCCGCGTATACCCAGAGAGCCATTACGACAACAACAACAAAAGGAAAACCACAACTGCTCCGGAAAATTATTCTGATTCTGCTAAAATGAGACGAGGGTCATACAGTGGCTCCTCATCCTCCTTTCCTATGCATAATTTCGTTTAAACGCCATTGCACAACGCCGGATTCGACCCTGGCAGTGAGAAACTTATTGAGAGAAAGAATAGGTGAGAGTTGTGAGCTAGGAGCGGTTGAGCGCTCTTTCTCAATTACCTCTTAACACTGCACTCCTCCTTCGCTCCTCCCTTCGCTCATCACAGATTCGGGTCAAACTCCCCCAAGTCCACATGGACTAAGGAGTCCAATAACTATATATACGCCGGGATTGTAAATGGGGGGGGCAATATGGAGCTAACCGAGACGGACTTCGAGCGTATGACAGTCGTAGGAACCTGCACAATTATGGAAAAAGAGTACGTTCGGCTTACTTCCTCTCCGAAGCCTGAGAGTACCCGGACCGTTGCAACCCTAATGAAGTGGCAGGACCACCTGGTGGCCCTAATAAAGGCAGATAGCTACGCCTACCCTTCCATATGCAGTCAGTATAAGGCTATCAGGCAGGACCTAACAGTGCAGACAGTAAACTCTTCCTTTGCAGTGATCGTTTACGAGACCCACGCGAGGGTGGCGCTAGAGCACAAGGATCTGAACGAACGAACGAATTTCAAGTCCTTTTTCAAACTCTACCTAACAGCCCCAAAAATGTCAGCGTACATAATGGACCATATGGTTCCGCGTGTTCGTTACCAGGCCGTGTCCATCTTCTGCTTGGCCTATAAACCAAACCTGGATATGGTTTGGTTAGTTGGAATGGCAGGTTTCTATGTGGAAGAGAGGAATGAGTATGAAGGAACGACGGCGGAGGAAGAGAGGGGAAAAGGCAAGAGGTACCTTGCGAGCTGTGGTTGTCTTTTGGAAGAGAAAAGGGGGGGTAGGATTGTGGTTAACACAAAGAAAAGTATCTTGGCAATGCCAGTAGAGGCGGCAAACCTGTAGAAATTTGCAATGGGTTCACCCAAAAAGACGATATTATAATGAGAACATTTAAAAGCAAGTATAGATGAAGCATTCAAACCAATTGCTGGGAAGGCGAGGAGTGGGTTCAGAGCTTGAAATTTTCTTACCCTCCCATATTATCGAACAAGTAGTAAGCAAGGAGCGCGTTCCAATCGTCTGGTGGTCCAGGAAGGCACCAGTGTAAGCAATCATCAATAGAGTTCCCCTGAATGGTTGTATATTGCCCAATATGGGCATCGCCACGGTCTTTGCTCACACTAAACGCATCAAGTACGTTCAAAGGTCTTGGCATCAATTCTTTCTCCAGAACCTCAACAGCCAACTTATTCTGTGACTTGAAATGGTCCCAGCCATATACTCCAAGATATCGTGCTGCGATGAACGAAGCGAATCACAAAAAAGGTAAGGATGTGGAATATGGATCATCGCTCCTTAAATGCAGGTACAAGCACGTGCGGATTTTGCTATAAACTTCATCATTCCCGACTTGTCAGCTTCGCTCTTCGTTCAATCTTACCTTTGTGACTAGGGCCACAGGGTGAACCGTGTGCGGGTGCCGTAGTACGGTAGAAAACTTTTTGCAAGGGGGTAATGCTTTTATTGAGGAGCAGACCAAAATTCTCCATCTGCGTACGAAACGTGGAATCATCCCTGTAATGTGCTCCTCGGTTGAAAACAAGAATATCATAATTTCTGAGTTGAGGCCAAAAATTGCAGCAGGTTCCATACATTTTTGTCGTATTTTGTTCTCCACAGCCTTTGTAGCATAAACCAGGGGCATGTAAGCCGATAACGTCGGGAACAATAAGAAGATCGTTGCGTACATGAGCAACCTTCACATCACCATTGCAAATAACAACAGATTTTGTCGTATTCCATGACAATTTCCCCCCCGACGTATCAAAACCAGGGCACTGTCTTCCTGCTGGTGCCAAGGCACAGCGAGAGTCAATAAAAGTTTGGGTTGTATTTTTGTTAAGTCCACCACCAAGATATACCAATGATGCATACATTTGACTTGAAAGACTATCACCGACTATGAGGATTGACGACTTTTTGAGAGCAGCGCAAAACTGATCAATTGCGAAAAGAGTTGAGATGATGGGTAAGATTTATTGTGGTAGTTTAATAATGAGGCGCTTCTTTTAAGGAGATATAAGCATTTGGTTTTCGCCGTCAATATTGACCTTGTGAACTCGCTCTATCGGCCTCACCTTGCTTCGTTGCTTGAAGAGCTCAATATTATTACTTATACTTGTTGTTGACGAATTAGAGGGGCGGTCTTTCCATGGTCTATCGCTGCACAAACCATGTTCCCACCCCTCAACTCCTGCTGTTATTGCTTCGTATGGTATCTCTTCATTGCCATACTCAGGTGGGGTCTTTGAGCCGTGCACTTTGTTCATTTTCGGCCATACAGTGTCAATGGAAACCTACGACGATCGCAGAATGTTAGTTACCTTGCTGGCCTTTGCTGCGCTTTAGTTTACCTTCCTCTTTGTTGTTCTCAACTCGTCGCTTCGTTCTTCTTTGTTATCCTCAGAACCCTAACCCTCCCTCACCTTAACGTCTGCCCAGTCTGTCATCAGGGATAGGAAACATATAAGAAGGAGTGCGCACATAATTATCCCGTTTCGTTGGAGAACACACCCAGGCATCGATTACGTCAAGGTATGGAATAAAATGAAGAGGGAAGAAAACCCTATTAATGCCCCGTTATTACTGTACTTTTTTTAACCCCTTTGATATCCTTATTAGGGTTATCTCCTTCTCCGCTACTTTTGTGATGCAGTCTTGATTGAAGGAGAAGAGAATAAGATGACGGACAGGAGGAAATATATAGACAAATTTGGCTTTAATAATTACCAGGGATTCCAAATTTATATAAAACGCCCTTGTTTTTATGTTTTTGGCCCTTTAATTTTGTAAAAACTACTTGAGTAATGCACCCAGGAAAAGTTGAATCTCGTTTTGCAGGCACCACACATTTTCGTGCCTTAGTGTTGACAATGTCCCTCTCTCTCATCCTTGTCTTGATTTCGACAAAACTTTTTAACATTTTTATGGAACAAAACCGATCGTTCCTTAGCACTCCAGCGCACGTGACTACTCTAGTGGCAACAGTTATGACAAGGTGGAGCAAATATTCGGAAGAACAACCGTACGTCATTCGCTATCACCCTACCTTACATCCCCTCAATAATGCAACCAACAAACTCATGTCCTCCTTAGCCAAATACGCCGACGTTGTATGCGATGTCCATGGATGTGTTAATCGCCCAGGCCTAGCTGCCCCCCCTCGATATGTCTGGGCACGAGGCGACTGGATCCTGCACTTTGTTCAGGACAAGGCTCCTCAGATGGAACATTCTTATATCCTCATCAGCGGTTCGGACGACAGGGGGCCGAAAGAGATTCTGGGGGGCACGTTAGAGGCCTTCTTAGGCAGTCCGTACCTCGAAAAATGGTATGTTGAGTCGCCAGACTTTAGCCACGCCAAAATTGAGTCTTTACCCACCGGCATTTACCCGTCGGGTCTTCCGACTTTTAGGAGGGCCGCGCGACTACACGAGCTGCGCAAAAATGGCCTCCTTTTGCCTGCCGAGCGCCCTCCTCGAGTTCTATGTGCATTCCGATTAAGCCATAAATCTCGAGCTGACTCTAGAGAGATTTGCTCCTCTTCTCTTGGTGCAACTATAGAGGACGAATTGAAGGATACTGACTTCAATACTGCGACATCGAATCCTGGCTACATTGGAAGGCGCCAGGAAGACCCTGCATTCATGGCGCTTGCAAACAGCACGTTTAATGCCATGGCCAAGTACGCCTTTGTGCTGTGCCCTCGCGGTGTTACGCTTGATTCGCACCGGACTACCGAGGCATTACTTGCCGGTAGCATTCCAATTGTTCAGAGCTCTATATCTTCACTTGACGAAATGTACCGAGCTATGGGAGCTGTTGTAATTGTGAACAACTGGGACGAAATCACAGAATCCTCGCTAAATACATGGATCGAGCGATTCGGACCGCAGTTTGAGGGCCGCAAAGGAGCAATTGCTGCCACACAGGGTTTTTGGCTAAGTCGGATTTTCGGAAACCCCCAATTAGAATAGAAGAAGTGTTGTTATGTGATTTTACCTACCTGCAGGTTAACCCTATTATTGTTACAAGCATAAAAACAGACTGCACCACCACCCCCTCCTGCACAACCTACCCCTGGCACATCCCCTGCTCGGCCTGTAAGTCTGCTGCAACGTCCACGACCCTCTTTAATATTTCGATCTCCCTCTCTTTGTTCAAAAACCTCCTCATCCAGCAACGTCCCATCCTCCCAATGTCTTCGCACTCCTCCTCATTGGAGAGGCACCACCTGACCTTCT
>JGI24540J26637_10001060_pt1 | contig 12046 bp, 1 predicted proteins | sample NorSeaMetagenome_FD_26637 | JGI IMG/M metagenome (IMG submission 26637)
CCACCTGACTCATCCGGTGTTCGGTGGACCGCGCGTACCCTTCTCTCGCGCCTCCCGCATTGGCATTGAAGTCTCCTCCTAGTAGCATCATGCGATTCTTGGAGTCGAGGATGTGCTTCTTCAAGATCTGCCACACCCTACTCTGCAAGTCCAAGTGATTCGACGTGGCTTGGTGGACATTGAAAGTGCGCAGTTTCTTGTCACCATGCGTGACAGCGTCTACCCAGAGCACTCTTCCTCGAGTCATGTGACGGAGTTTCCTGGAACTGCCTTCTGTGTCCCACTCCAGGCGTTGCACCGACTTGAAGACCCCTGTGTGAAAGAAGGAGGCCACTGCAAAGTGTCTTCGTGAGTGCCACGGACTCCTCCACCCGCGAGCTGTGGTGTCCCAGCAGTCGTCCGTAAGGCTCTCTTTTCCTGTTTCCAGTATACAGAAGTAGTCGGGATGGAGCGCGTTCAATTCACGTTTGACCCGTCTGTGTGCTCCTAGNGGGAAGCATAGCTCCTGGACCATGAGNACTGNNCGCCCTTCACCGAGCGCTNTGCGGAGTTGCTCTTTGGACGCCTCATACCCCAATGGGCCCATATTCCATGTGCTGACATTGGCGTGCAACTGCGGTCGCACCATGCGCACCTCCCAGTCCAGCCAACCCCGCCACACGCACATGTGATCGCGCATGTCGTTTAGGTCTGCCCCAGAAGTGGGCTCTCGCCCAGCTCTCCATAACCGAAGCCCCTCGTTCGCTAGTCCCACGTGGCCTTGTTCTCGCAGTTCTTGCATGAAGTCCTCAAACGTGTCGTTTTGGATCGCGTCTTGCAGCCGCTGTTGCGCTTCCCCTCTCGCTCTGTCACATTCCATTCCCGTGCGTGGCACCCAATCACCGGTGACTGCTCTCGCCCCAGCCCAGTCTCCGCTTAATCTATGCCACGATTCTTTCATGGACCTGCCGTCTCCTGGTTGCAGTCGTTCTCCGCCCCTCGCCGTGCGTGTTAGGCTTCGCATCCATTCGTGCTCCCAGTGTTTGGACACCCATGACCAGCGCTCCTCGGCTCCTTGCGCAAGCCTATCGTTGTCTCCTCCACTCGAAGCCCCCTGTGGCCTCTTCAGGTTACTCAATCCCTCTGTCACCTTATCGACCCCCCCCTTTGTGGGTGTCAGTTTAGCCATGACCACCGCTTTCCTGCTCCAAGGAGTTGTGCGCAGCCGAGACAAGAGGGCCGTCTTATCCCCACGGCCTCCTACGAGCGCCAGGATGCGACGCACCGTGCCTTCCTTGGGGTCCCGTATCCGCCACGTATGCTCCCCCGCTCGCTGCGTTCCCATTCTCAGCTGCCTGCGCATGAGCCCCCCCCAGGTGTGGGCCGCTGTGATAGAGGAGATACCACAGGCCGTTTCACCTATTCTACCCGAGATCGGGCACCACTTATGCCGACAGAGCGTTGGCGTGCTCACCTCGTTGCCAATGTAGAATCCCAACACTGCTCCTACCAAGACATCATCTTCGAGGAGGTTCTTGTCCCGTTTCTGGAGCGCGATTAGGCCATCTGCTCTGCCCTTCGCGTCCGTCATCGCCGCATAGTAGACGTCTGAGTCTTCAAAAGGTTTGTTCTCCAGGCGACACACTACTTGGATCTCATTCAACATAGTAACTAGCCGCTGTCGGACCTGCCTCCGCGTTGCGGTTGCATTGCCCTCACCTCCCAGAGGTCGGACCTGGCTGAACCGGATGCATACTGAACTGGTCGCTTCCCAATCACTCCCAGGAATCATTGGTTCCCACGTCGCTGTTATGCAACTCGCATGTCCCCATGCCGGTGCAGCCCTGATGACGGCGCTTTCATTTTCGCAAAGGTGCGCCGCCTTGTTCTCTTGGTGTCGATTAGTAGGCAATCCGATCTGGATCCGAACCGTGCCTTGCTGTCTCACGGCCCCTCTCGGGAGGTGGTGATCAATGTTCTGGCAGCGTGCTTCGAAGGCCTCGCGTCCTCCAATTGCATGCACATTCCGTAAGAGGTGCGTGTTCCGATGCTGGGCAGCGATGCGCTCCCCCCGCAGTCGAATTTGCCCCTGCATCGCTCCTGTTCCTGTCCAGGCTTGGCGCAGAAGGCGCGGCAGTCCCGACGACCAGACCACAAGTTCATCGATCCGCCACTCCGGCATGCAGATTTGAGTTGACCAGATGGTCATCTCCCTCATTTCAAGATCTGAGAGTCCAAGGAGGCCCCACGCTCTGCACCACTGTTGCAGAAGGTCACTGGCGTAGGCATGGGGGGGCTTGAGGACTGCTGTGTAGGCCCACTCCTCCTCCTCCTCCACTTGCTCGACGACCCGCTCACAAATGACCTCAGCGCCCCCCACCCTCTGTCTACCTGACCAGACATGTTTTAGAGCGTCATTGATCACAACTCTAGCTCTCAGCGTGGTCACCCGCCAGGCAGACTCACGCTTCGTGTGTACTTGGAACTTCGGCGGGCAGTACCGATCTTGGATCACTTGGAGGCCCGCGCTGGTGAGAAGGTCAACGGCATGTGCCCCGTCGCTTGCTGGTATGCCATGCATGACGACACTGAGTGTGCCCTCCTGTCCTCCTGCTGCCAGTAGCCTGTCAATCCGGCGTGACGCCGATGTCCTCAAGAAGGGCCGTAGTTCCGTTTGTACCCACCTCCTGTCATGCCGTATATCCATCTCCACAATGGGTGTCCACATTGGGCCATTCAGTTTCGTAAGGGCCTCCTGCAGTGCATCCTGATCTACCTTCAGCCTCTCCGCTGTTCGTGCCGCCGCTTCGGCATCACTCATGGCCTTCCACGCATCAGAAATACGCCGTGTTTGAATCAGCTGGATCAGTGCGTCCCTGTGTTGTCCTTGAGCATCTTCGACGACCTCTTCACCAGGCAATGTGCTAGACTCTGGCTCCCGAGCACCCGGGGGGTGGCGGCGGAACGCGCGGACTTTTGCTTCCTGTGCTCCCGTCGTCTGCCCCACAAACCCTTCTCCGCGCACACCCTGCACATTGATTGTATCAGCCTCACCTTCCAGTGTTTCCTCCGGGTTCTCCTCCCATCTACCGTCGCACCTTGCCTGATGTTTGCCACAATCCTTGCCCCGGCATGCCCGACTGCAGTACGCCACGCGATTACACCCGTTACACCACACCTTCTGATCGTCCTTGCCGCATGTCGCACACCAAGGTCCTTGAAGACACTGGCTTTGATGCACCAGCCAGTTGTTCCTTCGGCATTTCTGCGTGCAATACCACGCTCCCCAGCACCGATCGCACGGGTGTGCTGCCTCTTTCTCACCACACCCTGCACACACCGTATCTGGCGGGGGGGGAGGGCGGGGGGAAGTGGCTCCATCGTCTTCTCCTTGTTCCTGTGCCATCGGACGCTTGCCGCACGTGCTAAGCATCTGTGACGACCATTGCTGCCACCATCTCTTCCCGCACTTTCTGTTGCAAACAAAGGAGTTCGAGGCCGTGTCTACCCGATATGTCGCCCCCCATTGGTCGCACGCCGCGCACTTGGTGCGTGGCATGCCTATGCCGTTGGCTTGAGTCTCGATGTCAAACACCGCTTTCCGCAACGGCACACTTTTCGTGTCTTCGTCCACCTCTGCCGGGACACTCCGTGGCTCCGTAGGCGGGTTGTTACTGCTTTGCAGCAGATTTCCTTGCTGACGATTGAAGGATTCCTCAATGGACCGCTGTCCGGGTTTCCTTGCCGCGCCCACTAACGTTGTCTTGCCCCGCCGCTGGGGGACCCCTCGTCGTGCTCTCCCTGACGCGGACTGCGCCTGCTTCAGTGTTCCTCCAGCCGTTGCCTTGTTCGTCCGCTGGAGGGCCTTTCGACGTTTGTGGTCTGTCGCCAATTGTCCCTGCTTCAGTGTCCTGTCATTCGCAGCTGCTTCCCCACTGCCCGCCTGCTGCCCTGAGACTGGTCCAGGTGCTGGATCTGTCTCCCCCGCCTGCGGGTTGGTGATTCCTTGCGATGCCTCCAGCGCTCGGGTGGTCGGGCACGCAGCCTTCAGTAGTTCCGTCACCTCATCGTCCTCCGACATTCGCGATCCTTGTTCTCGCGCCTGTGCCAACTTGGCCTGGCGACTTCTGCACGCCTTCTTCTCTCTGCCCATACACTCCGGAGACTGTGCATGGCCCATGTCTCCGTCTCTTGATATGGTGCATTGAGTCCCTTGGCCGCACCTGTCGCACGCCCAGTCTCGAATCCACTTGCCTTCCTGGAGGAGGACTTGCAGGATCCAAGCTCTGGCAGCCTGCGGGTCAACCGCTTTTAGTGGGGAAAGATTCCACCCCCGCGTGACAAAGGCGGCGTAGAGAAACGTGAAGATCGCGCAATCACCCCTGCCTGGCTTCTGCTGCGGGACGTCATAAGGTTCAGAACTCCACTGCCAATGCCGAGGGTCTCTAGCCCCCCCCCATCGTAACTCGATGTTAAGATTGGTGAGTTTGACGACGTTGTCGGCTCCCAGTATGCTCTTGACAGTGGATAAGGTTTCAGTCTTATCCCGTCTGCACTGACGTATCCGCTCTCGAGCCTCCCGCGTAAACCCAGGCAGAAGGCTGAGGTCATTTACGTCCACCGTCCGTAGGTCGATCGACCANATGGGCTCAGCTGTGGTGTCTTTCGTGGTTGTATTCCGCCTCCGAACTGAAGCTAACAGCCATATCCACATTAGCCCATGGATCGTGCCCCTCCATCCTTTGCCGTACTCCCTGGAGCAGTCCAGCAGGTGCATTTTCTTCGCTTTCACGTCGACCCANGCCAGGAGCCAGTGCTGCGGTATGTTGATTGGCATCATGATGTTGNTATACAGATTCAAGTCCATCTGCAGCCATCGACCCTTCCTATGAGCACGCCGGCCCGCGGACCCTTGGGCGTCGGGCTGGCTCACNGCCTGCAACACCCCTGCTAAGAGGTCCATTCTATTGTCACCTGGATTAGCTCGCACCGCCTGCCATACGTCCTGCATGTACTTGAAGGTGAAGGTGCCGCTGATCCAATCCCGATGAAGACATGGTTGCAGTCCCGCCTCCGCTGAGTCGCCATGGAGTCCCCATCGTAGTAGCCCCGTTAGCACCGTGTCCTCAAGGTAGTCCCCCTGGTTTATTGCCGCTTGCTGATACTCTACCCTCCGTAGAGCCGATGTCGAAATGGTCAGGTCNGCCCANACGAGGTTATCTGGAATCACTTCGCACTCCCTGGTGTCCACTATGACCGAAGTAATCTGACGCGCCCTTCCCAGCGTCCCCCGCACCTGTACTTTCGACTCATGCTGCTGCGTGACGTTACCCACAAGTGATCCATCTTGTGTCTTCACTCGTACTCGTCTGCCCACCTCTGCAGCCCCTTGACCCTCTAGCCCTGCCGCCCGTCGCCAGTCCGGGGGTGCCGCCTGCCGCATTGCCTCCAGCAGACCGCTCGGACCAGAGGTCGTGCCACCCCCGCACACCCCTCTGCACTGGCAGCACATGCATTTGAACGTGCGTTTCCATTGTCCAAAGTCATCCCCTTCCGGCGCGTAGTGCACTAGCACTCTCTCTCCTGGTTGAATCTGCCGTGTGGCGATGACCACGACCGCCGCCATCCGTCTCGCCTGGGATGTCCATCGAACAGCCAGCTTTGCATTTCTGTGAACCTCACAGCAGGTGTGGTTGACAAAATGGCCCACTCCAGCCTGGCCTGTGCGTTTCAAGGCCTCTCGTAGCTGTGGACTGACGGGTTCCTGAAGTATTAGTTCAATGTCTTGCGGAGGAATCACCCATACCTTACTTGCTGAGAAGCCTTGGCCACACAGGTTGTGAGAGCACGTATACTGACATCCTCCTCCAGTCTCCTCCGACAGCTGACTCATGATCTGCACCAGCTCTTGACCTTCCTTGCCGTCCTGTACTGTGGCAGAGCTCCCAAAGCAGGTCATGATCTCGCCTTCTTCAATCACACCCGTCGCTACGACGCCAAGCATGGATTCGCTAACGCCTTCCCCGTTGACGACCACCACCTTACTCTCCGCCCCACCCGGCTCCCCATGCTTGGCATGTGCAGCTGCCGGTATCGCGTTGCTGCACCGACAGCTACTAGGACACAGGACCTGTTCCAGGCTGCGTAGTTCGCAGGTGTCCTCCGTCATCTGGGTGCGCTGAGTCCGCTTCCTGAGTCCCGGCCTCCTCACTGCTGTCGTCACACCGTTCCCGCTGACATCTTCTCGTTCGTTGTGACCGCCTCCTGCTTTTAAGCAGTTCTGGCATTGTCGCCCCGTTTCCCTTGTCCAACCGTCTGCTTTCAGCCACTGCTGTTTAGAAAAAGCAGACCGCGCTTTGGCGATGTTGCATCCTCCACACCAGCGCATCATCTCCCCCTTCACACCTTGCACCGTCCCTTCCGCAGCCTTGCGTCCTGCCGGGCCGGTCACCACTGCACCACCTCTAGTAGTTAGAGGGCTCCCCTCCTCGTTATCAGTTCCGTTACCATCATATATATAGTTGTCGATATTGAGCATTCCGCTCGCCGTAAAGTCTTTTGCGCTCGGGTCCCCACTCGTGACCCCGTCTGCTCGCTGCCNAGCTCCTCCCAGCCCTTCCTTCATCTCCACCAGTCCTCCATTNTGCACCGGATCTTTATCCCGTCCATTCACCGCCTTCACTTCAGTGTCTGCCCCAGCAGTCATGTCTGCTGTAGCAAAAACGTCATCCTGCAAGGCCTCTATCCACGTTGGGCGACGGGGATCCCCCCACGCCCCCTTGTCACAGCACTCGCTTCGTCGTTGCCCCTTGCCCGAGTGCTGTTCGTCCACACGCTTNCTCATTGGTGCGTGCCTTGTGTGTGCGCCCTCTTCTCGTTACCTTGCTCGAGGCCATCCTGCTTCGGCGCCGAGTCTTCGTCCATCGCACTGGGGTCACCGCCAGCGCTCGCACACCCTTCCGCCTCCTGGCCTCGCTTCCGATTAGCCATGAGCTTGTTCAGGTCCTCGATCGTGGCTCCACGCATTACATCCCACTTTTCGAACCTTGGATCCTGCTCCGGCCAGGCATCTTCGTGATCCATGGACGCGGCTGGGGCGAAGAGTAGGCAGGTGAGTCCCTCCCCCACATTCCGCATCTGAGCACTGGACACTNCGGCGGCAGCCATAGCTATTTCTGCGCACCTCGTGTCGAGCATTGCAGGGTGTGGCACCAGCTGACGCAGGTCAGGCACTGCCGTACCCGAGCCGGCCTTAATCGATGCAGGTATGTTCTTACCCACGTACTGCAACTTGTGCTGCATCGGCTCGCGGACTAGACGCGCCCCCGGCAGGATGCATATCTGCTCGAGTGCCTTCTCTACGCCATCATACACGGCATCAGTGGACGCTTTGTGGACTTCGTTCTGCACTGTGTCGAGCACCTGTTGTAGTGGTGTGCAGACGGGTGTACGCTTGACCAATGTTGCAATGCTCTTCTGGAGCTTGGCAGCCGCCGTTTGGTTCTCGGGGCCAAATTGGACGCCCCAAGCGACCGGGAGGCACCCTCCTTCCCTGTTGGCGATTGCCTCAATGGGCCGACTGGTTTCGGGGAAGATGATGGCGAAAACAGTTTTTACCTGTATGGCGATCGCCTTCTCATCACGCACCATCTTGTTGACCATGCGCGCCGCTGCCGTGCCGTAGAGCAATTCCGGCCATTTCTTGTCAAGCAGGTCCGTGAGCCAGGTGAAACGGCGTAGGTCTTGCTGCTGCTCCAGCAGGCGCTTGGTCCAATCAGCCCGCGCCTCATCGAGAGTCGACATGCGGCCATCTGCGTCTGTCGCTGCTACGAGCACCACGCCCGGGCCCTGTGGCATGACCATGAATGCCGGCTGGTCCTGCCGCTCGCTAGTCGTGCTTCTGAGGACGCAGAAAGGTCCAACGCTCTTCCCCACACGCTCCTCAAGGCTTCCCAGTTCCGACCTCGTGAGTTTCAGCTGCCTTGACGGGTTTCCCTGCCACTGTGCCGTCAGCACGGCTGCTGCCTCCTCATCTACAATGACCTGCCAGCACTTCGCCTCCTGCATCTCTTCTGGGGACATGCTTGTCCATAGCTGGCCTCTGCCTTGGGCGGTGCGGCCAATTTGAGCTACAACCTCTTCGAAGGCCGCTTGTCCAAACTGCATCTCTGGCAACGGGAAGCCCGGTCGCGCTGCGCCTGTGCGGAGCCCCTCCGCGAATACTGTGTTCGCGAAGAGGATGAGCGACACTCCCTCGCCTCCACTGAACGCCGCAAGCTGTGTTTCTTTCTTCTGTAGAATAGTCTGCACCGAGTTGCGTAGAGAGGTCTCGTCGTCCTGCATCATACTCATGGCGACCAGTGCCTCCGTTGCTGCAATGTGGGCGATCCATCGCCCCCCTGCCTTCTTGTCATGCTCCTGTGGTCCGCCCAGGATGCCTACTATGCGAGATGTGTCGTCTGCCTCTCCCGCATTCCAGGGCAGCCACACCCCTCCCGCTGCGTACGCCTGCAGTTTCAGCTCCAAGTGCGATTGTGCCATCTCCATGAGTGTGACGCGAGTGCTGCTACCCACCGACAGGCGTTTGATCCACTCCTCGCGGTCTCGCTTGCTCTGGCGCAGTGCTTCGGCCAATGGTTGGATGAGGTATATGACATAATCGTCACCGAACCCGGCCGGTTTGGCCATGCCCTCGGCGTCGAGCTCGCCCAGCAGGGCCAAGATATCGTCACACTCCTCTCGAGGTTGGGCCACCTTGTTGTGGATGTTGCNGATATGGAACTCGAGCGGAGACGAGTCAAATNGGCTGAGTTTGGTCACGACCTGCCCCTCTGCCGGTTTAACAATCGTCTTGCAACGCTCACCTCCCGCCCCGTCATATTCGCACGGTACCCAGAAGCCCTCGCCCGCTAGCAGGGCCTGTAGCAAGCGCGTCTTTGTAGCTGCCTTGACTTCCGAGGCCGCTCTCATGCTGCCGGTCGCCGGCAAGATCTTCATCTTCACNCGCTGGGCCTCTTCCTTCACCATACGCATCGGTGCTTTCAGCGCTGACATGTTCACCGCGTCCTGCCTGAGCTGAGCATGCGCCCACAGGTGATTCGTCCGCCCTGCTGCATTCCCCCCGGTGACGGTGAAAATTGCTGCTGGTTCTTCCTCCCGTCGTTCCCGCTTCATGTTGGACCACTGGACGAGGGACTGCGGAGTTGCTGCGTAGTTGCAGCCAGCGCATAGTTGCTGCAAGGATTGCACGATGATGATGATGCCGCTCTTCACGTCCCAAGTGAGCCTGTCGAGCATCACCGTTATCGGCTCGGCGACAAGGCACGAGACCTCCATGGACTTTAGGAGCCTCCAGAGCGCATCATCTGCTTTCATGTTCATCTCCCGAAGGGCGGTTTTGTCCTGCGCTTCGTTCGTCCATATGCGATCTATGGGGGGGAGAGGGCCTATGTGGACAGTGATCAGCTCATCAAGCGCGGCACGCCTCCTGTCCACCTCCGCTTTCATGTCATTCGTGAGGGCAATCATGTTTGACCACGTCAGAGGAAGTAGCTGGTCCGACTCTCCCTTGTACACCTTCTGCAGGGCCTCCACTAATTCCGGTTGAACGAACATAGCCGTGATATCCGAAGATCCTGAAGTGTCGGCCACCAATCCACTCAGCTGCTCGAGGATGGGTTTCAGTTTGATTTTGGCCTCATCCGGCTCAAGCCCTTGCTTGCACACCTCTAGTGCGCTCATCGCAAGGCTGGCAGCACTTTTCAGCATGCTGTATCCTTTGCCCAGCACCTTCTCCGCCTTCTGAAGGGCCCTCTCTCTGGCGGCTGCGACCCCCACCTCTCTGTTCCCCTGCCCCACGTCTTGGCAGTAGCCATCGACAGAGAACAAGCAGTTATCCTGATCTGCCCCAAGAGAGATGCGGAGGGCAAGCGCACTCATGTCCCTTTTCGCCTGCTCAGTTGCCACCGAGATCCGCATCTGCGGTAAGTCCTTCGCTTGGAAGCGCTTGAGCACCCCCTGGCTTTTTCCCTGGCGTTGAAAGCCGGCTACCAGCAAATGGTCCTCCACCCCGCTCCCCGACTGCTTGAGAGCCGTGCGGACTGCCGCCGTGAGGAACATGTCGAAGTCATCCTGCGTCATTCCGGCCATCTGGCATATTTTCTGCATGGTGAAAAGCCGCTGCCGCTCCTCTCGGCTGAACTGCACTCGCACGGCCACGGAGGACTCAAACCTCAGAGTGCACATTGTGCCCGCAATCTCGACGTGCCTCATTTTCATTGTGGTCAAAAATTCTTGGGTCAGCACCTCGCCAGTCGCAATCTTTGCCTCGAATACTTTGGGAATCGGTACTGAATTAGCGCTCATTGGCGTATTGGTAATGCTCTTAACCGCCTCCGTGTCCATCCGTGGCATCTTGCTCTGCAGGAAGGCGACAACCTCATGCATACTGAGGTGGCTGTCATTCTCCGTTACCGACACCACCACGTGGACGTGGCCCACACTCTGTGTCTTCGATGCCGTCCCCTTGGGCAAACATCCGGCTCACTGTGAGTGGCGCTAAGTTCCCGACCAGCAGTGCCTCCTCAGCGCTTTTTACTTTGACCTGGTTTAGCATGTGCCCGAGGTACACCTTCTTGTCTTCAGACGACCCGCTGGCGAGCTGCCCACCCGCCTCATGTACCAGCGCCCTCATACTCTTGGCCGTACTGTCTTCCATCTCGCTCTTCTTGACCTCCAGCGCCTTCATGGCCTCGTTGAGCTGCTGAATTTCCTCCGTCGCTTTGGCCAGTTCAGCCTCCCTGAGCTGCTGAATACGCAGGTGCTGCGCTTTTCGTTCTTGCTTTTCTTTGTCTTGTTGCTCCTGGTCCCGTTCCCAGTGCGTCAGGTCTTCGGCCTCTTTACGGGCCGCCTCATTTCGCGCCTCCTGCTCTTGCGCCTCCTGCCTAACCTTCTCCTCCCTCAAGGCCTTCCTCATCGCCTCCTTGTGGAGCTGCTTGTTCCTACTCATGTTGCGGACAAGTACTAGCCACCGACACTTCCGCCGACTTGGCGGAGCTTTTTCGATTGTTCGCACGCGCAGCAACAAGACTGGGCTATCGAAACAGTGAACGGAAGTCGCCGGAATTGCCCCGTAACGAATCGAATCGACCAGTGAAATTACAAAATCATGATTGCTCGACTCCGCCCTCTCGGCTGTTCCCGCGTCCTGCGCCGTCCAACGTGCGTGGGCTCCTGGACCACACCCACGCGTCAGCACCCCATGACGCCCCTGCAAATGCTCCCCAACCCTCGCCACCTCCTGGAATTCCCGCAAGCTGGCATGTTGTATCTGGCCCGCGCCCGGCGCCCCTCTCTCCTGCGACACCCCGCCCACACGCGTGACCGCCGCCACGCCACACCGTCCATCCAACTCGCCACCCCGCTGATGAATCGTGCTACGAGTGGGCAAGGCAGTCGTCCCGCCGCTGACCGCCTCTCCCATCGATCCATCCTCCAGCCGTACACCGACCATCGCGCTGCTGCAGCGCCGTTCAGGCAGCGTGCTGCTCTCCGTGCCGATCGCTCCTTCATGTTCACCCAGAGCTGGCTGGCCGCTGGGCTGGGCGCTGGCCACGCCCGCTCGTCTCCCACGCCACCAGGCTCGCTCGCTCTCTGCGCCTACCCCAGGCGCTTTCGACGTCCTTCCGTCGCGAGGCTGCACTCGCGCTGTGCCCCCCCTCACCACCATCTGCTCGGGCGCCCGAGCATCGACCTTGCGGTCTGTACGGCTGCTCTCCGCGAGCAGCAGCCAGAAAGATCCAGAGCAGGCGGCATTCCCGCCGCCGCTTGGTTGTCTCCCCACGATCGAACGCTCCTCAGACTCCAGAGAGCATGAGGGACCCCNTGGGGTGCCGCTCACAGCAGTGCATAGACAAGCGCTTCCACAGCATGGCATGGTGCAGAGAACGGCGAATTCATGGTCGGGGGGCAGTACCTGGCCTCGCACCGGAACCTCGCCTCCCGCACCGCTCCCGCCCCGTTTGGGCGAGTTTGGATTTAAGGGGGTATTGTTCCCGCGCAAGGCCAC
>JGI24540J26637_10001065_pt1 | contig 12029 bp, 7 predicted proteins | sample NorSeaMetagenome_FD_26637 | JGI IMG/M metagenome (IMG submission 26637)
ATTCGTTTCTCTGTTTTTTTCTCTCTCTCTCTCTCTCGAAAAGAGAGTTCAAGCGAAGAAAACGAAGATCTAACGAACTCCAATTTTTCTCTCTCTCTCTCTTTACTGTTTCTTTTCTGATATTACAGGCTTGCTGGAAAACCCGGAGGACTTTGAGAAAGCGATCGAGGCGTTCACGGCGGTGGTGACCATGGAAGATGAGAGCGGTCAACCCGGCGAGTGGGGGTTTAAAGCCATGAAACAGGTGGTGAAGTTACGATTGAAAGGTTGTGCGGATGCGTCGATTTCAACGAAAGAGGAGGAGAAGAAGAAGAAGAACGTCGCGCTCGCGATTGAGAGTTTAGGGAAGCTGTTGACATACGTCGACTCGAAAGCGGTGACGAAGAACAAATCGGAAAAGGTTTTGAATTCTTTGTTGGAAACGATGAACCAAATGGAAGACCGGGAGTTGCTGGAACAGTTTTACGAGAAGACGCTGAAAACGATGACGAGAGAGGCGAACGAACGGTTGTGGTTTAAGATTCAACTGAAGTTGTGCAAATTGTGGTTGAAGTGGCAGAACTTTGCGGCTATGGGGAAGACGTTGAAAGAATTGAGAAAATCGTGCGAAGACGAGAGTGGGAACTATGCGGCAAGTAAAGGGACGCAGTTGTTGGAGGTGTACGCGATGGAGATTCAAATGTACACCGAGCAAAAGAACACGAAAAAGTTGAAAGAGTTGTACCGAGAGAGTTTGGCAATTAAGAGCGCGATTCCGCACCCGAGAATACTAGGTATCATTCGCGAGTGCGGTGGCAAAATGCACATCGCGGAGAGGAACTTTGGAGACGCGGCGACGGACTTTTTCGAGGCGTTTAAGAGTTACGACGAAGCAGGGTTACCGAGACGGGTGGTGTGTTTGAAGTATCTCGTGTTGGCGAACATGTTGATGCAATCGGACGTGGATCCGTTCGGATCGCAAGAAGCGAAACCGTTTCAATCGAACGAGGAGGTGAAGGCGATGACGGACCTAGTCCAAGCGTACCAAGCTAACGATATCACGTCGTTTGAATCGCTTTTAGAGAAGCACAAGAAGAGTATCAGCGAAGACGCGTTTGTCGCCGAACACATTCAAGCGTTGTTGGACAACGTTCGAACGCAAGTTTTGTTAAAAACAGTCCGGCCATACTCGAAGGTGAAATTGCCGCACTTGAGCGAAGAGTTGAACATTCCCGAGAAAGAGTTAGAATCGTTGCTCGTGAATTTAGTATTAGACGACGTGTTAGACGCGAAGATAAATCAAGTGACCGGGATGTTGGAGATTAACCGAGAGAGCATCGCGGACGCGAGTGAACAAGAGAAGGAACAACAAGAAGAAGGGAAAAAGCTTCAAAAGAAAAGGGTAGAAAGCGAGTACGATGCATTGAACAAATGGAGCAACGAAATTAAGAGGACGCAGGGTATTTTGTTCGCGAACCTTTGTTAAGATAGAAATGCGCGATGCGCGCGCCAAGTTGTAAAGAACTAGTTTACGCACAAGACATACATTCACATCGTTCGTTATTATTTGTACGGCACGGTTGCATTATTTAAAACAATTAGTAATAATTCCTCTCTCTCGCTCTCGCTCTTTCTCGAACTCGAGACTTTATTCTGTATTATGGAAAGTATTAGTTTAGGTATTATAGTTCGGAATTGAACAGCGGTTGCTGGTCTTCTAAACCTTCTTCCTCTTCGAACTGATATGTCACCTCTGGCTGCTGCTGCTGCTGTTGCTCCTCTTGCCTCCAAGACTTTGTGTTGATGTTGATCACTTTCGGTTCCGGCTTCGTCGTGAAATGAGAATAGGTGAGCAAAGATACAACGATACATAAAAAGATGGCAAGAAGTATCTTCTTGATCTTATCGCGTCGTTCTTTCTTCATTTCCTTCATCAATGCCGCGCGCTTGGCGGCTTTGGCGGCGACTTTCACGACTTCTTTGTCAACCTGAACATCCTTCGACGCCGACGATAATCGCTCTTGCTCTTCGCGCTTTTCGCGTTTCAACTCCAACTCGATTTGCGCTCTTGCCGCTTGCGTAGCGGCACTCGCGGCGGCCATTTCTTCGCTTTTACTTTTCGTCGATTCAGAGTTCTTCTCGGCTTTCTGCGCGCTCNCTTTCAATCGTTCCTGCTTTAATTGTTGCTTTCGCGCCTTTAACTGCGCGCCTTCGAGCGATTTTTCGCGCGCTTGAGACCGCGGAGATAACGGAGGATCACTCGCGTCGCTATCATTGGTACCTTTTGAGCTCAGAATCTCGAGAATGTGTTCGGGAACTTTCGCGATTTTCGGCACTTCTTCTTTGACTTCGTTCTTGTTCGCAACGTCGACGGTTGACGGTGATTTTTTCGCACCTTTTTGCTTCTGTTTCTTGTTGAGCTTTTTCTCGACAGCGTTCTCGGTGGTGGCTAATGATGATGAAGATGCCGGCTTTTCCACATTTGGAATTGCCGCAGGATCAACTTCCTCTTTTTCTTTTTCCATTTCGTCTTGCTCCTTCTTCTTCTTCTTCTTCTCTTCCTCCTCTCTCTTTGCGTTTGATTTCTTGAGCTTTTCTTCAATCTTTGCCAATCTCTCGGCATCCCTCACCGCTTGCGCTTCCATCTTGCGTTCTCTCGCCGCCGACTGCTCTCGTTTGGTTTCAACCATATACCATTCACGGTACATTTCACTCTCAATCATTTGAGCAATCAACTTATCGTTGTGGTCTTCGCACTTCATTCTCGCTTCTGAAATGACGTCGACGTCTTTCGAGTTCATTGAAGCTTGCGCATCTCTGGCGAGCGATCTGAACTTGGAGAAGACTTGGATTTCCTTTCTGACACCGGCCAACTCGTTGTACTTTGCGCTTCTTTCCTTCATAAACTTTGAACGCTTATCTCTCAAAGATGTGATCGTTTCCGAAACAACCTTGATTTGCTCAAACGTCTCGTCGTGAGAATCCGCAACCGTCTTTAATCTCGCTCTCAAAACATCGATCGCTTCCGAGCACGCATTCAAACGCGCTTTCAGCTCGTCGCGACTTTCACCAACTAGATTCGGACCAGTCGTTTGACGCTTCTTCTCTTCGAGAGACTCGATTTCTGTTTGCATTTTTCGCAACTTTTTCTGCTCGCGCAAAATCTTGTTCTGTTCCAAAACCGACAAGCTCTCGTCTTCCATCTTCTTCTCCAAGTCGTCCAACTTGGCGTCGAGTTTCGCTAAACTGTCCAAACCTTTCATCGTTTGCGATTTTTCTTTCAAGCTCTTCTCGGCGTCGCGCAGACCGTTCCATCGGTCGCGAATCGGTTTCACCAAGTCGTTCGCCATCTTGACTTCCTCTCTCGATTTCTTCAACTCGACTCTCTTGGCGTCCAATTCAACCTTCAACTCCTGCGATTCTTTAATCATCGCGTCGATTTCCGTGGTTAAACCTTTAATCTTCTCGTCCAACACTTGATCTCTCTCTCTTTGCGCTTTTTGGTCGTCGTACTTCTCCGAGGCTGGTCTCGGCAACCTTGCCACCCAAATCGGTCGCGGCGTCACGTAGTTTTCCTCTTCTCTTTGTTTCTGTCCCTTCTTACCCGCCTGAGCGGACGAGGCACTATCCTTCTTCGCGTCAACACCTTCGCCATCCGCGACAAGTTTCTCTTGAAAACTGACCGACTCTTGATCGGTCGTCCCGGAACTTTGCGACTCGCTTGTTTGCCCGTCGTTGCACAACGCCAAAGGACTCTTCGGGTCGTTCTTGTCCTCTTCCTCTCCGAGACTATTCTTCGGTTTCGCGCTGAGTTTCTTAATCATCGCCAGTTGCGGCGAGACTAAGCTCGGGTCGAACGCCTCGTCCTCTTTCTCCGGGATGCCAATCGGTGCTGGTTTCGTCGCGCCGCTACTCTTCGTCGGCGTCGTTGGCGTCTTTTTCCCAGGAATCTGCTCCTCCCCCAAAACCGTCGTTGTCCTCGTCGTCTGTTGTTGTTGTCCGGATGGTGATGTAAACCCGGGCGGTGCGGACGCCGTTCTTTTCTGTTGTTGTTGTTGTTTTCCTGTTTGAAAGAGAGAGAAAGAGAGTTTCGATGTGTGAATAGTGAACTACGTGCAAAGTCTTTTGCCGGTCGAAAACGCTCAAACAATCCATCCGGTTGGATTCTCGGGCAGAAGAAATGAGAAAGTGCAGACCGAGGTTAGATACTCTCGCATAAACGCATACCTGTTCCGTTTTGCTGCGGCGCTTTGTTCTTCAAAGTCGCGAGAAAGTTCATCGGTTGTTGTTGTTGTTGTTGTTCTTGTTGTTGTTGTGTCGATGTGTCCGCCATCTTTTAAACTAGTACTCTTGAATGTGAATGGGCGCGTTTTTTTTCTCCTCCTCCGCGTGATGTGAATCGGATCAATCTCAACACAAACGCCAAAAAACGTCCTTCTTCTTCTTCTTCTTCTTTGGTGTAGCAGCGCGGTACACGGGTGCTTTTCGCGACTGTTTGAATCGACTCCTCTCTCTATTTGATTGAAAAGGAGAAAAGAAGACCTGTCTGTGTGCGCGCGCGCGCGTGTCTCGGATGATGATGACGATGATGTGACGATTGATTTCAAGGAGTTTCCCTGAAGAAAAAACGACTTTTGGAGGAGTACAAGATATTTGCAGTCATTTAAGTTTTGCTCTTGCTTTTTTCTCTAAGCTTTTTGCTGCGAAAATATGTCTACTACAATCTATATATATAATGTGCTTTACAGTGATGAAAACGATCACCAACCGACGCCTCTCCAGGACAGACCGGCTTTTTCCATTTTATCCCGCTCATTTTTCGCTTTCTCTTCGCTCGATTTGATGTCTTTATTCACGGATTGGATGGCGTCGTTTATTTGCGCGAAATCAAACGTTTGCGTTTCATCCGTTCGGGCGACGGATTCGTCTTCTTCTTCGATGGATTCGGGGGAGATTAAGGAAACTCGAGATTTTAACGCCTCTGCGGTAGCTTCGTCCATTTTGGAGTAAAGTAAGGTTTGCGAATCGAGGTCGAGTCGGGCGAGGATTTTCGCCGCTTGGCTCCGGCGGGAGGCTTCGAGAATCATGGCGATGGTTTTTGCCGCTGCTGTTGATGACGAACCAGTGGAATGGCGCTTGGCGGCGGCGCTGGCTCGAGAACCACTACTACCAGTAGTGCTAGTACTACTACTTGTTGCAGTTTCTTTCGATGGAGGCGTAAGCATTCTCGTGAACACGTCGGCGAGCTTCTTGAGCGATAACGTTTCCACCGCGATGGAAGCTTGCAAAGCTGAAGACGCCGAGAGAAGCTCCGCGATATCCGCGTCCGGGAACCACGACAGAAACGGTCGGAGCGGTTGCTTGTGCAAACGTTGATGATGAGGGTGACGGTGTTCCTCGTTCTCGTTCTCGCTACTACCAGCACTCCCACCGCGCGTCGTCGTCAAATGAGGCAAAATGCGATCCAACGCTTCCGTCTTATCGTTCAACGCCGCCAATACCGCCAACACCTTCCTCGGCGACCTCAAAATCCCCCGCTTAATCAATTTCAACGCCGGCAAAGTTGCCGTGTACTCTATAATCTCCTTCGCTCTCGTCGCGTCTACGCTCAACAGCAATAAACTCTGCTTATCTGCATCCGAAACGCCGTTCAACAGCAAATCTCTCGCTCGAATCGCCGGCAAACCCAAATGTTTCAAAGTCGCCGTCTGATCGTTAATCGACAACTTTGCAAAGTTCACGTACGTTTCCTGCGGCAATGCGCATCCTTCCTCCTCGTCTGTGCCTTCCGGGCAATTCATCGCGACGTCGTCTTCATAAACCTTCCAAAACTCTCTCGCTTGTCTCGTGAACCATCTCGGCGTCGCCGGCCGCGCTGGAGTACCGGCGCCGCTCGCCGCGGCGTCCTTCTCCTTCGAAGAACTTATACTCTCTTTCCGATTCGCGGTGCCTTCTCTCCTCACTCTCCTCGTCTCCGTGTGAATCCCAGAATTTAAATCGCTCGTCGTGAACCTCACGACATTATTATTGCCGTTCGATTTCTTGCGATTCGTTGAAGTCAACACCCCTCCTCCTCCTCTTCTAACTCCTCCTCCTCCCAATACGTGCTCATGTTCCTTCTCTAAACTCCCTTTACCAGGCATCATGGTAAAATTCGAGTACATTTGTTGCGTCCAGAANACGACGACTAGGATAACGAGCGCGATCCGTTCCATTCGAGGGAACATGTTGCGGATATTCTTCGTCCTACTTTTATTTCTTTTCAACGTTTCCAGTCGCTCTCGCGCAGAGAACGAAGATTTTGACGACGGAGAAGGAGGGGGCTCCGTCCACTGACGAGGCGATGGAATGTCGGGAGAATTCGAGGGGGATATTGGTCCGTACGTGCCGTCGTAGTGCAGGTGCTGGTTTCCACCAGCACCGCCTCGGTGGTGCGACATTATGTGTTGGAATACAGAGGAGTTTTGACGTGTTTGGGGAAACTTTCAACGCTTTACGATGGGAAACACATTTGGTTATCATATTACTACTACACGCTCGCGCTCTCTCTCTTTCTGTCTCTACGACCCGCTGCTCTCCTCGTCGTCGCAGAATTCTGTCTCGCCGTTCGCGCATTTCTCTCGTCGCCTCTTTTGCTTCTCCTCTCTCGCTAACCGCTTTTGTTCGTTGAGCTCGTTTTTAATCGCATCGCGTTGCAGGTTTCTCGCTTTCTCGTTGACGTCGTACCCGGGGAAACCGTTGCCGAACGCGTGAGATGGTTGAGTTCTCGAAACGGAGAGGAGGACGGTGGCGGTCAAGGTGAGGAGCTGTTCGCGACGATTTCGAGGACGACGAGAGGACGTGTTGATGTTTTTGCCGTCGTTATCCAAAATGGAATCATCAGGTGGTTTCGGACCGCGATACTTGTTTTTGTTCTGTCCTTGCGCTAAACACGATGGTGTTGTTCTTGGTGTTGTTGCTGTCGTTATAGTCATCATCATCATTTTTTGTCTCTTTTCTTTGACGCTTGTGAGTGTGTTCTTCTTTCGCAGAGAGCAGAGTAGTAGGTAAATTTTGAGGCATTTGACGAGTTCGTTACGCTCTCTTGTGTTTGTTTTTGTGATACTACACCAACGTTCTCGGTTTTCTAAAACTACTATTCATACAAGCAGCACATATACATACATACATACATTCATTTCACAATCGCCGTCGCCGCGATACTCTCCAACACTCTTTCGCAATTTTCCTCCTCTTTCACCAAACACTGAAATCGATAGCGCAACTCCTCCGGGACCAAATCCGCCACCCGCAACATCCGAAACGAAGGCGCTCTTCGCCAAATGTCTCTCGTCCACGTGTCTTTTTGTTCGTTCGATTCGATGTTTTTTGCTTTTAAAGTTTTCCAGAATTCGCCGTGCGCATCAACGACGCAGCTGGTTGGACCTCTGGCGACGGTTATCCAGTGCGTTTCGTCGTCGGGGATGTCGTAAACGTCTTCGAGCGGGGGGAACGGGTGTAAGTAGAAACTCCAGTTTTCGTCGCGCTGGCCGATTTCGTTGACGNCATCGACGGAAATGGTAGCGGTCCAAGCGCCGCCAAAGTCCTTTTTATCGTCGATTTGGACGTTTGCGTTTTGTTGTTTAGTACTCTTTACTTTATCATCGTCATCATTGTCATTATTGGCATTTACCGCCGCTTCCACGTCTTGCGAAATCGTAAACTCCGCCGAGGCAAATTTCGCTCCTAACCCAGTCCCCATGCACTTCGACCACGCCTCTTTCAACGACCAAATCTGTCTAACTCTCGAAAGTTGACTGGATAATCCATTTTGTTTTAAAATTTGCGCTTTTTCTTTCGGATGTAACGTCGTATCGAACGTCTCAAAAATTTCCTCGATGGCGGAAATCGACCGATTCCCTAGACGAAGTTGGTCCGGCGCGGCGACGTCGACGCCGCAAATCGCGTACGGTTCCGAAACCAACGCGACGTATTTCCCTTCGTGACTGACGTTAAAGTTAAAGTTTGGCGCGTTCGCAATACCTATTCTTCCACCGTCTCTCATCATCGTCATCGTCGCGTTGCCGTTACTAATACTACTACTACCGCCGTTGTTTGTCGTCGTCGTCCTCGCGGCTACCTCGTGCACGTTCTTAAAGAACGGTTTCCTCCCTTTCGTCCTCCCGATGATAACCTCCTCAAACTTGCACCCTCTCGCTTTCGCGCACGCCGCTCGCGTCATCAATCTCGACACCAGCGCTCTCTTCTTATCCGCGAAATGGTAATACTTCAAAACTTGTTCTCGTTCGTCTTCCTGTTGAATCAAATTTAATAAAAACTGAAACTCTCTCCCTTCGTGTTCTTCGATTGGATGCCACTGGTCGATGTCGACGACCCATCGGAACGTGTTTTTGCAGAAAGAAGCGTTTTCGCTCGTCGTCGTATCGCCTTTCCTCGGCTCCGCGTTCGTCAAAAACGCTCCGTTTGCTCCGTTCATTATTATGAATAAGAAGCGTTACGGAGGTTTCCCCTACCCAATTTCTCTTTAAATAAAAGCACCTTTTCTTCACCTGCGATCGATTCGCGAGAGAGAAACACACACACGCACGCAAGAGAAATGCGTCCTCCTCCTGCGTGACGCGTTGCGTGCGTGTATATATTTTAAGAGAGAGAGAGAATGTTTGTTGCGCGTGTGAAGTGTGAAGAAAATATCAATTTTGCTTCCCAAAAGACTTTTTCATAAAATTCTTTACTTTTTTTTGTTCTTTTCTCCACTTGATTTTTAATCATTTCTCAACACAACACATAAGCATCATGGATCTGTTTGGTTTCGGGAAGAGCAGTTCTAACGAGAACAAAAGCGCGGATTCTTTGTCTTCTTCTTTTGCGAGAGCGGAAGATAAAGCGCGAGAGGAAAAACTGATGGAGATGGAGACGGATTTAAATGTCATCTTGCAAAAGAAAAAAGACGATGGGGATCATCATCCTTCTTCGGCGGAAGCGTACAACAACAGTTCAGCATCATCGAACAATATCGGTTTGCTCGCCTTGATTGCGTGCGCAGGGTTAGCCGCGTGGTTTTTGTTGATGAAGTTACCGCAGTCGATGCCGAGTCCTGCGGCGCAGGCACAGATGATGAGACGGGAGAGTACTACTGGTGAGGATGGGTTTGGCAGCGCGGACGAGTTGGAACCGACGAGGACGTCTTTTAGTGGCGGGGAGAACGATGGAGGAGGAGAGAGTTTTGGAGAAGGGAGTGAGGAGAGCGTGGACGATGACGGTGGTGATTTTGAGGACGATTACAGGGATTTTCGACCGGTATCTCGATTCCAAAGCGATGACTTTGGCGACGACTACTCTTACGACGATTACGACGGCGACGAAGGCGTTGATAGCGGATCAACATCTACATCCGGGACGAAAGAGGAGATGCAAATGGACGCCGCTGAACAATGGTTAGGGGAACATCACAATAAGTTTTTCAAAAACGTGGTGAAAGAGTTATCCATGGACGAAGACGGGTGGGAACGCGCGGCGAAGAAACAGTTTTCCATGCGCAAAGAAATCATCAAAGACGCGGCAAACATGAGGAAAATGGAAGGGTACCGATCCATGCTCGTGTTGGCGTTAGAAGTCGCCACGGCGATTGGGGCTTTAGTATCGTTTAAAAATTGGGTCGAGAGTGATATTTACATGAGAGACGTGATTGATTTGCGACAAATCGTACCGAAGATTCCCGATAAGTCGAACTTGTTACCGGTGAGAGAGAGGCCTACTCGACCGTCAGCCGAGTTAGTCAAGAAGGATATCTCTAAATTGACCACGGAGGAGTTGAAAGCACAATTAGCGTTGCTCAGAGAGCAGAAGAGTTAAGATTCGTCTCGCGACAAATCAAATCAAATATAGTAGAACGTATTTTTGTATAAATAAAGAGAGAAAGGTCACCTCAAAATATCTCACATAAAAAAAGACGTTTTGACGAAAAGAAAGCAAAAACAATGAATGAATCTAACATCCACGACGACGACGCGCACACGCCACCGCGACCACATAGACCGCACCCATCGCCTCCTTTCTCTCCTTCAAATGAACGTAACCAGTGGTCCCGTCGTCAACGAGAGCGCGGAGAACACCTCCCTCCTCCTCTTTTCTTCCCAACAAGAAAAAATATCAATGAAAGGAAAAGAGGAAAGAAAACCATCTTGATCTGCGCCATGTTTGCGTTGATGATTGGCGTTTACTTTTACGTCATGGTGAATAAACTGAGCGACTTATTCTTGTACATGAATTGGACGAGACCTGTTGACGATATTAATAACAATAAAGCCCATTCTTCGCGACGAATGATGCTCTTACTCAAGATCTAAAATATGATAGTCACGTCAAAGTTCTTTCGGCCTCGTCGGCGAGAAGATGTGCTCTGGCGGCAAGTGTTGACTACTGTTATTCGACCATCCGTTCAAGCACGGAAACTTTGTCGTTGTCTCGGTGAAGAACGCCATCTGATGCGCCAAAGATTCATTTATTTTATTGCGCAATTTGATGGTTTCGTTTCCGCGAGTTCTTTTTCGGTTTTGGTAAAACGCACGTTCGTCCTCCTCGCCAACGAAGCGAGATTTATCGCGAAGCGCTTCAAGAGTCTGATCGACTGAGGAAAGTTGCGCGTCGATTTCGGAGGCGATGCCGACGTGGTTGATGTCGTAGAGGAGCTCGTTATCCGCGACTGTTGTTTCGCAAATAGTCAATCTGTATGCATAATATTTAGAAAAAGGAGAAAGAGTTGGGTGTATGGTCAGTATTTTTGAACGTTTTTGCAGAAAAGAAGACCCACGTGCTGGCGTGTTCCGTATTCGAATTCGTGTGCGTGTGCGTGTGGATTCGCGCTAATCTCGACGTCAACGCGCTCGGTTCTACGGTGTTTTGTATCTCTGGCATCACGCAGTGTCTTTCGACTTCTGCGCGAGTCATTTACTTTTTTTTCGAAAGAGCTAAAATTTTGGAGCGTACGTGTTGACTTTGGGCGTGTTGACCTCTTCCGCGCGAGAGAAAATTGTTCCTTTTACAAAACCCGGCGGTACTAATTTTCGCGCATTATTACAAATACAAAATGCTATTAAATAATCATATCTCATCGTTCATTATAGCTTGTCTGTGCCTTTCCATCGTACGTCCCATGAAATGTAAATTGTGCTCCGTCGCGAGGCTCCATGCCATGGGTTCGTTTGCCCTGTCCAGATGTGCTAAATACGAGAGCGAGTGTTTTCTGCACAATAAACACTTGCACTCGTCGTCGCCACTACTATTTCCTAATATTTCAGCAGGTTTGCCGAAATGCTCTCTATATTCTGATTTTCTATAATTTACTGGCCCATTCTCGGACAAAAGCGTCCCGTGTCGAGCGATTTGAGTCGGGTACGCGCTATCGAACGAATCCACGCCCATGCGTACTCCGTGCGCAATAGACGGCAAATCTCCAATTCCAAGTAAATGATTCGGTTTATCCCTCGGAATGATTGGCATCAAAAACTGTAAAAGTTCTTTCAGCTCTTCCCTGTTCTTCCCTAACGACCCACCAATCGCGTAGCCGTCAAAAGGCAAACTCGTCAAATATTCCACGCTCTTCTTTCTCAACCTCTCATCCACGCCGCCGTGAATAATGGCATACATTGCCTGCTCTTTCACATTCTTCAAGTGCTCGTATAAGCTCCGCGTCTCCCATCTGTGCGACCTATCTACTGACTCTGAGAGCTCTTGTAAACTGATATCGTATTTCGTCAACTCGTCCAAAGGAAGTATAATGTCGCATCCGATGTTCTTTTGCGCTTGCACGCTCGACTCTGGCGTCAACTTCAACGTCGTCCCGTCGCGGTACGAACGAAACGTCACGCCATCTTCATCTACTTTTTCCAATAAATTCTGTTGCTTATGCTTCGTTTTCCCTCGACTCTTCAACTCCTTCGTCCCGGTGCCGCCGTGGTTGCGTTCGCCGTTGTTGTTGTTGTTGTTGTTGTTGTTGCCATTGTTATTCTTATTAGGGGATTTGCTCTCATCCAACTCATCCGCATCCAAAC
>JGI24540J26637_10001066_pt1 | contig 12023 bp, 14 predicted proteins | sample NorSeaMetagenome_FD_26637 | JGI IMG/M metagenome (IMG submission 26637)
CTCCTCGCTCTGCCTCCCCTCCTCCTCCTCCCCATTGTCATCCTCCATCTCCGTCTCGCTTCCACTGCTGTTGCACCCGACAATAGAAATCTCCCCAATCTCAACTCCCCTCAACACCCCGCTTTCCTCCTCGAGTTCCATCTCGCTTCCGCTGTCGATATCACCGACGTAAACCGCGAACGAAGATTCAACATCCTCCCCCTCCTCTAGTTCAGTTTCAATCCCGCTATCCGTACCCCTATCTCCCCCCTCCCTCCCCAACTCAACAACCTTGATGGGGGGCTTTAGAAGGTCGGGACTAAAGCACGTTAACATAAATAATTCCCCCCCTCCCTCACCCTCCATCTCCCCCTCAATCCCCCTTGGCGTCAGTTCCTCATTTAGTATAGTGTCATCAAGCTCGTCCAACCGCATCTTCGTCTTCAAAAGCGATGTCATCTGCGTTATATTATCCGATTCTAACGTTTTACTACCCCCATTACCCTCCTTAATGTCACTGTAACCTATATTCACCAAACTCTCACCCTCGACAGTTGGTTTTGTTGAGGTGAGTGCACTCATTCTGTTTACTATGTCCTTTCTTTTAGCCTCGCGAGCTCTACGAGCTAATATCTCCCCTATTACTAGAATATCATCGTCTGAACTATCGCTATACATTCTATAACTGATAAAGTATGTGAAATCAGACTTCATCCAAATAGAATGCCAAATAGAATGCCCAATATATTCATAATGATACGATTTTTAATAATATTAATTATTATATCATCCACTAGCAGTTTCAATATACAAAATAAACCCCTTACATCACCCCTAAATTCCCCCCAACATCATCTGACTGGCCACCTGAGTGGAGTCATCCCGTTAAACAAACTAATTCCTAACCCTAGAATGTATAATACTGCATTATATAACAATAATATGGGATCTAATGATGGATCTGTCCTAAAATTAGGACCTACGAAACTTTACAGAGAGAGGTGAGGGGGATTTAGGGTTTGGGGGGCGGGACAGACCGACATACACACATTGAGAGTTGTAAGACGATATTACGTAGTACGGATGATACCACGACTAACGAACTTGAATCTCGTCACCTCTATATGCCCGATGGTACCCCCAGATGGTTCCAGTTAGGTATGCTCTCCTTCCTAGCGTTAATATCCGACTGGGTGTGTTTCTCAACAGCCTCCTCCCCCCGCACATTCGAGGCCGTATACGACCACAACGCCGAATTCCTGATTGATATATTCCTTTACTCCAACGTGTTCAGCTGCTTCTTCGTTACGGATACAGTCAGCAGATTTGGGATGGAGAAATCTATCAAGGGGGCGGCGAGGTGAGGGAAGGATGGGACGATAGAGGCTGTAGACGTACCAAAAAGGGAGATATTACCAGTCGTCGCGACCTCCTCCTGCACTAACAACCTCTTCCCCCTCCCCTCGCTCATCTCCCCCACCCACCCCAGCCTCATGCTAGTAGGTTGCCTCCTCCGTTCCGAGGGTTATCTCTCATCTCTCCTTAACCTCAGCGACGGCATAACCCCCTATTCCGTGGTGGTCCTCGGTACCGTCCTTGTAGGTTTCGCCCAGCCCTTCTTCCAGTGCACCCCCCCCATGCTCTCCGCAACATGGTTCGGCTCCAAGGAACGAGCCCTATCCACAGCAGTTGCACTGAACGCCAACCAGATAGGAATTGCGACAGCGTTCCTTGTCGGGGGGTCAATGTGCCACGGAACGGACGCCGCCAGCATGATGAAATACTTTGGTTTGATCACGGCCGCCTGCGCTGCAGTCACGGGTGTCACGCTTATGAAGTTCGAGGATAAACCGAAGATGCCGCCATCGAGCAGCGAGGCTAGGAAAATCGCGTTGAACGAGAAGGAACCACCGTTCTTTCAGTCCGTTAAGGTGAGGGGGGACGAGGAAAGAAGAGACGGGATGAAGACACCATCCCAAGCAGCGAACATCGCACACTCTCGTACCTTCGTACAAGACACACACCCTCCCCAAACACCACAATGGTCTCGACCCCCCATCCTAACCCTTTTCTACATCGTATCTCTTCGCTCCTCTCAGAATTTCCTAACAAATAAGGACTTCTACCCCCCCCTCGCCGCCTTCGTCGCGTCGATAACGATCACCAACATCGTGGGCGCGTTCATCGACGAGGTAATGGAGAGGGGTGGGATAACCGAGCAGCTCCAGATAAACCTAGCGGGGGCAGGGTTCGAGCTCGCAATCCTTGTCGGTGGGATCGTTATCGGAGGATACGTAGACAAGACGAAGGCGTTCAAGAGGAGCACGCTTGTCACGCTAGCGATTAGTTTCTTCCTCCTTTACCCGCTGGGGCTGACGGAGCACGCGATTGGGAAGGAACCGGGGCTTGTTCTTGTTAGCTTGTTCGGACTTGGTGAGTGCGACTGAGGAGACAAGACGACCGAAACGAATGATGGATAGTACAGTGGCATTAACTAACACACGAATGTAACGTCACTTGTCCTCGTCTCAGGTTTCGTTGCAGGTCCTATCCAGCCCGTTAACGCAGAGCTAGCAGTCGAGGTCACCTACCCCTCAGACGAGACGGCGGTGGAGTCTACGCAGCAGATATTCGGGAACTTGATATCCGCGCTTATGGTACCTGTTGCGGCCAAGGCTGCAAACGTTGATTTCGAGGTGAGGCTGGGAGAGGAGCGAAGCGACGAGCAACGGCCGGAGCGAAGTGACAGCAAAGCATTATACTGCCACCATGATCGAACATAACTAACAACCCTTCCTGCGCTCGGTCACAGATTTTTCCAGACTTTCCCGCGGGGGGGTACATAGCCAGCGACGTCCGCGGTGACGTTGTTCTGCTCTCCATCGTCGCTGCACTTACATACGGCCTCTACTCGACCTTCGACGCTCCTCTTAAGAGATCGATGCTCGATTGCGAACTGGGGGATGAAATGGATGAGGTTTGCGACGTCTCGCTGGAGACAACAAAATAAGGGACTTGAACAAGAAGCAAAAAATAATTGTACGATTTTGTATTCTATTCACAAACTTATCATTACAGTGGGAGTGCCTCCGGCTAACTCCCCTCGCCCCGTTTTAGTTGTCAAACCACGGCAGTGATTTCAAAGCATCATCCAAGCAGTGAAGTCTGTGTTTAGGATCTGTGACTATGCTCATGCCTCCGCTTTCGAACCCCACCAGCATGTACTGGTCCACACTGTTATCCGGGGGGGTACAATAAAGGCAGCTCACGTCACCGGGAACCTCGAGCTCCCGGCAGGGAACGAAGTCACTCATCCGCCAGAACTTCACGAACCCTTGACCACCCCCGATAACGTACTTCCCGTCGGTCGTCAGTTCCATGCAGTTTATCTCAACGTCCCTGATGGAACATATCTTCACCCCGTTAACGGTCCAGCATGACATTGTGCTGTCATCTAGCAAAACGACAAACTCTCCGCTTTGGTTTACCTTGACGTACTGAAATGAGCGAAGCGACGAGAAAACGGGGTTAGCAATAAGTAAGGCTGAGGTGAAGCGACAGCAAAAGCATTATCCTGCCTTCTTACATAACGAAATAACTTCCACTCATCGCTTCGCTCCTCGCCATCTCTCATCCTAATCCTTTTCGCGATTCGCTTCGCTCATCAGCGCTCACCTTGATCCCGGGCATCTCGTCCCCTTCTCCCTTCCCTTCGCCCCCAACATCAATCAGGCGAATGAATGATCCTTTCCTGAGCGCGTTCACGCATACAACGCCCTGGTCGTCCCCGCTGACGATGACGTCGGACACAGTGCAAATGTCCACACTTGCAACCTCTCCAGTATGTCCCCAAAGGATGTGTACCTGCTTAAGCCCTCCCTCCTGTTCTTCACTCCGTTTGACCCCTCTCAAGGCATCGGCCATTAAATCGTTGTCGTAGATGTACACGCGCACAGTTGAATCAACACCGCCGGTGATTACAAATGGACCTTCATTTACTAAGGCACTGATTTCTCCTGTGTGCCCGCCACTTGTTGACTCCAGCAAAACATTTCTCTTCTTCGCGCCAACCTTGCAAATCTTGAGCTCCCGATCCCAGAAGCCTGCTGCACACACGGCAATGTCCTCTCCCTCGCCCTCGCCCTCGCCCTTCGTCACGATAAAACCAAAGGACGCCTTGCGCCCACTCCGACCCCTCCTGTATCCTCGATGAGATATCTCGCGGGACTCCTTCATCTTGAGCGAAAACGGGAAGCCCGTGCTATCAGTCGTCGAGAAGGTGTACACTCCTAAAGTCATATCCTCGTAAACAACCCTGCAAGTTTCACCGTGAATGCTGATGGCAGACACCCTCCCCCTGTCCCCGTTTGTGCCGAACTGTTTCAAGGGCACGTAGCTCTTGAGGTTTTTAAGCCTTTCTGGACTCGAACAGAACGTGCTCCAGCACTCCGTGTCAAGCGATCTCTGCAATGAGTGAAGCTACGAGTTAGTTATTGTGCTGTGGTAGTACACGGTCCTCGCTTCGCTCCTCACGCCTCGCTCCTCCTGTCTTCCTCCCGTCCTTTGCTCACCTTCGGATGCCTTCCGTCTCTCCTTGTCAAAAGCTGGGACGGCGTTTGGCCGAAGTTCATTATGTGAGCCTCGGCGCCCTTCCGCTCCATTGGGTCCTCGATCTTATCGAGGTCAACGGCACCCTCATAGCTGAGCCTGTGAAAGAGGTTATTTGTCTTAATTGCCTCGTCGCCGCGCTGCTTGTACCCAAATATAAGGTCGATCCAAGAGTGTAGATTCTTGCTTACATATTCTGACTCGAGCGCCTCTCTCTGAATGCGAATGAACTCGTGGGGGGACCCCTTCGCCCATGCCGGGAGCCTCACATTATCCACAGTGCCCCGCCCATCTTGCAGTTCGCCCAGAGGGAAGTTGTTTGTATTCATCAAGATCTCCGGGCAGAAAAAGAGCTCGGGAATCAGCTCCTTGAAGTCCCCGCTATTTGTCTGACAACAGTTCCAGCTGCTTGCCATGTCAAAGAACAGTCGATCCGGGCAGTCGAACCTCCCTCCCTGTAAGTCAATCGCCATGGAAGTGAAAGGCTCTTGACGAAGGAGAAAGTGCAGCACGATACCTGGTGAACTATAGTGCGACCCGTAAAGGAACCTAAAGTTCTCATCAAAGCCGTCCATGTCGTTGTAACGCTCCAAAAGCTGGTTAAGTCTGGTTTCATTCAGCGCTCCGATCGGCTTAGACAGATCCCTATAAATCCTCTCATCCGTCAAGTCAAGCTCCTCAGACTTGTAGTCCTTGATGACCCAAGGGAAAACAGGGTACTGAGTTATGTCGTTGAAACTCCTACCAGCCATCATGTTCAATTCCATCAGATACTCAAAGTTGGAGATCTTCCTCCTCTTCCACAGCTCAGTCCACTTAGACTTGGAGAAGGCGTAACGAGGCGTCAGAGTCTGCCTTCCGAAATGAGTGAGCATCGAGCAATTCTGTGCCCTCAGCTTCGACCAGAACTTGTCGCGAATCTTTGAGCCCCCCTCAAACGAGAGAAAGACCTCGTTGGTATCACAGAAGAATATCTCAACAGCCTGAGGTCTTAAGACGTATCTTCTACCGTAGACTTTTGTGATACGATTTAATCTCCATCTGCAGTCTTTCTCGTCGCCACAAACACAGGGCTCCGCTTCCTCGCCGACTTGAACACCTAGAATCTTCTCTGGATGGAAAAAAATGCTGTGCGTCGTCAGAAGTAGATGACCCCGGACGCTTTGAGCAGGCGTCACATTGATCACCTCGCAGAGCATGATGACCTTCTCCCTTCTTTCCCACACGAAGTTCTGCTTCGCCCAAGAGTGCTCATCCTTGGACTCATCCTCCTGGACCATGTAAAAGTCAGAGTCGTCATCTTCCTCACCCTCCTCCTCCTCCTCTTCTTCCACCATGCTGTCGTCGATCTTGCTGTCGTCGGCTCCTTCCTCCCCTTCTACCTCATCATCTTCCTCCTCCTCCTCCTGAATACCTCCGGCCTTAAGAGCTGCCTTTCTCACCATCTCCTCCTGCCTTTCACGCCTCTCCCTGTCTGCTCTTTCTTTGTCTCTCTCAAGGCCTCCCTGATACGAGGCATTGCTGTGGTCGTCGAAAGCTGGGTTGGGCTCCAACAAGATGCATCGGTGGAGCCTGTCTGTGTTTGGCGATAATTGCCAGTGTCCCTGGTCTTTTTCGGTGCACCAAAAACTCCACGGAGCAGAAAGTACCGCCTCGACGTCCTTAAACAAGCTCTTTCCGACTCCAAACCTGCGCTTATCCTCGATAAGCACGTGTCCTTCTCTCTGGCGCTTCAACTTCATGAACCTATCTATCTGCCTGTCTCCCTCGTCCTCCATGTCTCGGACTTTGTCGGTGTCAGCCCAATTTTTTTGGTTCTCCCTGTACTCCTCAAAGGGTTCATTTAGAGCCTGGTCATAATCCTTGATGATCTGCTTCCCCTCCTTAACAAGGTCATTGATGGCCTTCCTTCCAGCAACTCCGCTGACACTCCCCTCGTGTACCTGCCCGTTCGATACCATCTCGGGGATGAGGTCGCCGTCTTTTGTGACCTCGACGTCGTGCCACCTTCTCACCCAAGAGGAGTTGAGGAACTTACGAAGGACAATTTCAGCACCCTCTCCCTCGCCCCCCTTGAGGGCCGCGATAAGGTCCTCTCTAGCCCTCGGTGCCAAGCCAGTCCTCAGCAGTTCGCCTTGGGAGTTCAAAACAAGGGATAGGATCTCCCTAAGTTCGTGTGCCGCCTTCATCACCCTCCTGCTCGTCTTCTTCCTGTCCTCAGGCCTCTGGAAAAGTTTGTCGTTACGCTCAAAGATCGTCAGCATCCTCGCACATTTTTCGAGGGCCCTGTGAGATTGGAGCACAATTACTAGGGCAAGTCGGTCGAGGTAGGCAGTGGACTCGGTGAAGGGGGTCGTTATGCCTCCAATGGCTGCCCCATTCTCACGAATGAGACTCAACAGCCACCTGGAAAATGTCCTAAGTCGGCCGCAGGCGTGCAAGAAGCGTAGAGAGCACGGCTCGAGGTGAGTGAGAAGAATTAATGAGAGCCGAATGAGGGACGCAAGAAGGGGGCCTTGGGACTGCCCCAGCCTAGAATCTGTTGCCCTGACGAGGGCCATCCCGTAGGATTTTCCCAACTTCTTGTTATCTGAAGGGAAGATAAAGGCGTCGAGAAGGGAAAGCAGCTGTGCTGCGATTGTCGTCGAGATGACCCTTGCATCCTTGCAGGTAGATAGGTTGAGCGGCGCAATGTTGGACTGTGGAAGCCTGCCATGAGCGAAGCGAATCGCGAAAAGGGTTAGGTTTGGAGACGATAATTATTACGATGATTACGGAGGAGGCGCGTCTTATACAGAAGTACGAGACTGTGCGGCTTTCATTCCTAACGCTCATGTTGTCATATCTCACCTGATTCCGCCCATTCCCTCGAGGGAGGAAGCGGTAGCGGCTCTAGATGTGGATGGTGAAAGCGTGGATTCTGATGATGTCGACTGCTCGGGTTGCCAATTGAGGAGTTCCGCTGCGCCGAATCCCAGCTTTGTGACGACTGCCACGTTGATCACGGTTAGGTGGCAGAGACTGCGCCATTGCTTGATCGCTGCAGACATGTTAACGCTCGGCCCCTCGGACGAAGCCGCCGCTGTTACTATGCTTGCGGACTGTTTCAAAGCTGCGATTAGCGAAGCGAATAGCGAAGCGAATGGCGAAAAGGGTTGAGGTAAGGGATGAGATTCATTACGATAGAGTTGCCTGCTCGCTGTCTGCTCGCTGCTTCGCTCCTCGTTTCTCGCTCCTCGCTCCTCGCTCTGCCTTACCTTTGTTCCTCTGAATGGCATTACTTGGGTCCGAATTAGATCTTGCCACAGACATGAGCTCGTCAAGGTTGACAACTGTCCCATTATCGGTGAGATCTGACATGATGTGAGAGAATACCGCGCAGAACACGTCGCTCCCGTTGACGCATGTCCGCTGCAGCGAAGCTGCGGACTCGAGAGCCTTGAACGCGTGGTCGCCACCCTCTCTGATGGAGTGGGCAAGGAGCATCGAGTAAAGCTTCATGGCCAAATCAAAGCGCATCGATGTGTCGGCAATATGGTTCGAGGCCGTAGGCAGCTGCTGGGAGGATTCGCTCTCGGAGGCTGGGGGGGTCGGTAGGGTTTCAGCCTCATCTGGCGACCACTCCCGAAGGAGAGAATTAGGGTCCCCCTTTTGGACGGAATCCCGCTTCTCGTATTTCTTCACTTCGTCTGCGGCAGTTTCGCTGTCCCTCTGGTTCCGAATTGAGTCCATGAGATTTCCGGATTCTTCGGTAGTCTCCTCGCGGTTCACAGGCTGAGGAGGCTGTTCCTTTTGCACGGCAGGAATCAGCTTGGAGTCCTTGGACTCTTCAAAGATGTCACTGATGAGAGTAAAGAGGTAAGACTGCCAGTCGTTTGTCTGAACTATCGATTTGATGCTGTTCGGCGAGACTCTCATTAGAGTCAGCAATTCAAAAAGCCACTTCTCCTTCATCCTTGGTGTCAAAAACCTCAGGAGTCGCAAGACAACCGCAAGGACGTCCTTGGAGCGGAGAATTTTCGTGTCGTCGATGACGGCAGACGCGTGGGTGAAGAGATTAGAGGCGTCAAAGATGAATCCCCCGCCGAGGACTTTGTCCGGCGTTATGACCTCCCTTTGAATTGACGATCTCCTGCCTCCTCCGATCCCGTTTCCTTCGCCATCGCCCACCAGAATCATGTCTATCAAGGCATCGTGGGTCTTCATCCCTAATCGCACCCGGTGGGTCCGGCATCGGTGCCAAAGAAGCTTGTAGGCGATGCGCGTGTTGATTTTGCCTGAGAACTGGTTCGAGAGGAGGGCGGAGTTGTTAAGGTTCGAGTTGATTGTATTCGTGACTGTTTCTCCGACCTTTCCGATCCCCGACTTAACAGACGAGAACAACGAGAACTTTCGATGAAGCCCTGGTGCCGGAGTGGAAGAGGAAGTTTCGGGGTGGTTCGTGTTGGCGTCACCTCCGAGAAGCATTGACGCCATGGCCAGAGCTGACATTGACTGGTGGCGATCGATATAGGTGGTTAGGATCCGTATTCCGATCCCCCTTATCTCGTCGTCGAAGGAGTTCACCAGGGAGGTCAGGATCCACGACATAATGGTTGAGTTTGATTTAGAAAAAATGGTGTCGATAGAAGAATAGAGGGATGGTGGTGGCGCTGGTAGTTGTAGGAGGTAGAGGAGGCCGCGAAGTGCATTTTTGGTGGCAAGGTATGACTCTTGTCGCTGAGACCCGGGCTGCGATGAGCGAAGCGAATCGCGAAAAGGGTTGGGATGGGGGGCGTGAGCGAAGCGAGCGCAGAAACAATTATTAGTTATATAGATATGTGGTACGTTGCTTTTGCTGTCGCTTCGCTCCAGCTGTCCTTTGCTCCTCGCTCTGCCTCACCTCTCGGACGTTAACATCGGGGGGGTCGAAAGGGTTGGGGTTGTTCTCGATAATGTCGGTCGCAATTTCGAACTCCTTGTCGAGGTTGTAGTTGATGAAGTTCAGGAGCGGTGAAATGTCCTCCGGTGACGCCTGGGCCCTTATGGATGTCATGGCCATTCCAAGTAGGATCGAGGTTATGTGAGCCTGCGATGAGCGAAGCGAATCATCAAAAGGGTAGGTTTAGGGGTGCGAGCGAAGCGAGCGCAGAAAGGGTTGTTAGTTATAGTGGTGGGCATTGTAGTGGGTATTGTGCTCCTGTCGCTTCGCTCCAACCTTCCATCCTTCACTCCTCATTCAATCTCACCTTCTCGTGTGACGTCGGGGGGGACTGGGGTGGAAGCTTAACGGCGGCCGATCGCGTGAAGGGGGGTTGGAGAGGTTCGGGTGTTTGCACGGTAGGGAGGATGAGGGACATTTCGAAATAGCTCATTAGGCGCTCGGTAGTCACTGAGTCGTGGACCTTCTTAGGCTCCTGCTGACAGAGTGCGGATAGAATTGGAAGCAGCGCGGCGTGCAGGGCGACCCCTGGGAGGGGGTGGGGAGAAGGTGGGGGGGAGAAGGGGGACAGCCAGAGGGGGATGTTGAAGAGGAGGTGCGAGAATACGAGGGATNCGAGAGCGGGGTGGGAGGTTACGGCGGCGCGGAGGTCCATTAGAGAGTCAACGAGGTTAATAGCCTTGGCTGCGCGAGGAGCGAAGCGACGAGTGGAAGTGTGGGAGCGAAGAGAGTGTGGGGAGGGTTGTTAGTTATGTAGGACGGCAGTATAATGCTCGCTCAACCTTACCTTTATCGTAGCGGCAAACGAGCATGTGCTCGTCCCCTCTTGCCTTAAGCAGTGAAGCTTCGATGATCTGTATTCCCCCGCAGTCGTACAGCGCCGCCTGGTTCGCCGGAGAAGACCTCAGAAACGACGCGAGGAGGAAGAAGAGGGTGGGAATCAGAGGCTGGTAGGCGGAAACTGGCCCCGAGGGAGGGAGGGAACGGAAGAGGGGGAGGAAAGTTTGGATGCCTCCAATAGAGTTTATGACGTCCTTGGCCTTGGAAAGTACCCACGCTTGCGTGTTGGGCTTTAGCTCCAGGTGCACCCCCGAGTGAACGTCCAGTGCCAAGTTGGCGTTAGGTGACGTTCTTGAAGGGTCATAAACCATCGCGAAGCAGTTCGCAGTGTCCTTGGAATCAGTGTTGGTGTCGAGCGGCTTGGCGGAAGAGAACGACGTGGACGATGACGAACCTTGCATCAGGGAGGTTACGGAATCGCCGGATATGGGGGAGTTAAGGAGGTAGACGGGGGACATCTGGCCGTCGAAGTTCGTGCCTATGTCGAGCATCGAGAGGGGGGACGATATCTTGGCTGGGAACGGGGTGGGGGTGGACTGGTGAATTTTGTCGTTTATCGATATCTGGAGGGTTGGCTTTGAGGACGTGAAGAAACTGAGGGAGCGAGGAGCGAGCGAAGCGAGGAGGAGATCTGTTAATGTTCCATTTCTAGCAGTCTCTTCTCTCCATCCTTCCAATCTCACCTCCTGAACTTGGGGTTTGTGTGCGATATAGACACAAAGTACCACTGCGACGTGTGCAATATGCAGTTTTTGAGCGTGATCCTGTTCCCTTCCCCCTTCTCCCCCTCCTCCCTCTCCTCCACCCAAAGCGTGGCCCCGTCAGCAGTCTCCCTCGTTAAACCGACCCTCACGAATCCTCCGTCCCGAGTGGACAGATTCAGGAGAACGACGGAGACATTCGAGTGGAAACTCTCGGCTCTGAGCCACAGGCAGAGCCTGTAGTGGCTGGAGAAAGGCCAACGGGCGTTACGGAGGGTAGACGACTTACCACCCTTTCCGATGCTGCGATCGAGGGCGAGGAGCGGAGCGACGAGCGGAAGGCTGTTAGTATTTTATGCTGTGGTAGAACACGATCGTCGCTTACGCTCATCTCTTAGCACTCACCTCATGCCGCTTCCCGAACCTCCGAAGTTGAAGAAAGTTTCAGGCGAGCAGTTAATAATTCCGCTGCCTTCCTCCGCCATGCTCCTCAGCGCAAGGAGCGACGGCAGGAGCTCCGGTAAACCGCATCTCGGGAGGGGAAGGAGGAGGGACTTCAACTGCACGGATGTTAGGGAGGACTTGCAGAGGATACCCAGGAGACGGATTATCTGCGGTTTTGGGGAGTGGGGGGCGTCGAGGAGGTGGAGCATTACCTGCACTACGTTGCGGCCTGTTGCGTTCCTGAAGGTGCAGCTGAATCTGAGATTAGCAGGAGGGGAGCGAGCGAAAGGCGAGGACATGAAGCGACGAGCGGAGGGTGACATTCGTGGGTTAGTGTTTTATGATGTGGTGGAATATGGAAGGAGCGCATAGCTACTGCTCTTGCTGTCGCTTCGCCTTCTCCAGAGTCAGCCCTCACCTTACTACTGAGTAGAGAAGGTTCGTGTGGTGAGTTGAGGTGGTGGAGGAACCGGTTAGGTGAGAGGAGGGGTGGAGGAGGGCGTAGAGAACGTCCAAGATACGGCGGGGTA
>JGI24540J26637_10001071_pt1 | contig 12004 bp, 4 predicted proteins | sample NorSeaMetagenome_FD_26637 | JGI IMG/M metagenome (IMG submission 26637)
AGAGTATCCCAACCCTCAGGAAGGTCCTGAGCAACACCACCAATACGGAACCATGCNGGATGCATACGCCCGCCAGTAATTGCCTCAATAATNCCGAACAATCGCTCTCGATCCGCGAACATATAAAACACGGGTGACATTTGACCAACGTCTTGAACGAAGGTCCCATAAAACACTANGTGACTGGAAATTCTGAACAGCTCAGCCAACATAATCCGAATAATCTTAGCGCGTTCGGGGACTACAATACCCCCGAGCATTTCCACTGATTGGATATAGGCTAGGTTATTCATCACCCCGCCAAGATAATCAATTCGATCTGTATAGGGAATGTAGGTATGCCATGTTTGACGTTCGGCCATTTTTTCAGCACCGCGATGGTGATAACCAATATCCGGCACCGAATCAATAATGACCTCACCATCTAACTGCAGGGCAACCCGAAAGACTCCGTGCACACTGGGATGATTCGGTCCCAGATTGAGAAACATATATTCACTATCTTCAGTGGCTTTTTCCATACCCCACTCTTCGGGACGGAAACGCAAGGCCTCCTGCTCTTTGGCAACTCGTTCGGGTCCCATTTCAAACGGAGCCATCTCGGTAGCTCGCGCGGGGTGATCTTTGCGTAGCGCATGACCCTCCCAGGTTGGCGGCAGTAAAATACGGTACAGAGTGGGATGACCATCAAAGATGACACCAAACATATCCCAGGCCTCTCGCTCATACCAGTTGGCATTAGGCCAAATACCTATGATGGTCGGCAGGTGCAAGTCAGCCTCGGATAGTGCTACTTTGATGCGAATATCATCATTGCGCTCCATAGAGAGCAACTGATAAACCACTGTGAAATCTGAATCGGGTTGGCCGGAGCGGTATTGTCGTGTTCGCTCATCGATCGCAAATAAATCGTAGAGCATAGAGAATTGGGGTTTTAAAAACTGTAAAACATCAAGCAAAAGGGATCTAGGCACCCACAGTGTCAGAATGGAATCGGCCGTGGCTTGAACAGTAAATTGTTGCTGTCCAAACTGGCGATACAAGGTTTCTTCTACCTGGCTATGAACCGTTGATTCAGCCGTGTGCATTTAACCCTCTCAGATTGTTGTTGAAATACTAGGTTTGTTTCGGCTCCCTTAATTCAGTCGCCTGAATGCGTTGCGCAGTGAGCTCATCACGCTTACTAATTTTGGTTGGCTTGACAATGGTTTGATCGCCAGCGGCCCATGTGATGGGTCGTCGCTCTTTGCCAATAGAGTCCTGAAGCATGATTAGGCCCTGCATCAGCGCTTCTGGACGTGGGGGACAACCCGGTACATAAACGTCTACTGGAATAAATTTATCAACACCCTGCACCACTGAATAAATATCATACATACCACCAGAGTTCGCACATGACCCCATGGAAATAATCCACCGAGGTTCTAGTAACTGCTCATAGAGCCGCTGAATCACTGGCGCCATTTTTAAAAAACAGGTTCCTGAAATAACCATCAAGTCTGCTTGACGAGGTGTGGCTCGAATAACCTCAGAACCAAAGCGAGCAATATCATGTCGACTAGTGAAAGATGTTGCCATCTCTACGTAACAGCAAGAGAGACCAAAATTGAAAGGCCATAACGAATGCGCTCGCCCCCAAGCAATTAAATCTTCAAGCTTCGCAAACGCTACATTGCGCTTAACCTGCTCTTCAATAAAGTCATCGCTCTGACCAACTACATTACCCTGCTCGGGTCGCGTTAAACTCCAATCCATTATTTCACCTCAGTCGATTTCAGCGCTTGTTTCAATCCCACACGCGTTTTGTTGCCCCAATCCAAGGCTCCGGATCTCCACTCATATACCAGAGCTAAACCAAGTATGGCAATAAACACCACCATGGATAAATAGCCCTGCCAACCAAGCTCAAAGAACGCAATTGCCCAAGCAAAAATGAATACCGTTTCTAGATCAAAAATAACAAAGAAAATCGCCACCAAATAAAATTCTACAGAGATACGTATTTGTGACCCACCCACGGAGACTATTCCAGATTCAAAGGGATCATTAGTGGCAGCCTCTCTGCGTCGCTGACCAAGTAACCAAGAAAGGACTAGCATGGTAATAACTAGCAGAATAACCATAAAAAAATACACGGCTAATGGCCAAATTTCAGTTGCATAAGTGTTAGTCATAGAGATGCTCCATTAACTGAGTTATCTGTATTTCAGTCGATTGATTGGTGATTATGGAGACAAAAAAAGAAGGCGTTACCATCTCACAGAGATGATGAAATGGCCTATGAAAAAGAAAATCCGTATATCGTTCAAGTGGCATAAAACACCCCAAACACACTGGGCTTCATTCGCCTAATACTACCTACTTAGGGAACAACCCTTTTATTATTGTTAGGTAACACGTAATAACCGTACCTAATGTAGGGGTTTATAGCAAGCTCGAGAGTAAACTTTAACCACTTATGGAATATTGACTATGATTTAGTGAATAGTTATTTAAAGTACTAAAAGCCTCTATTTGGCGGATACAACAATCTTAGTCCGCGCTCTGATGGCCGTAAAATAAAAAGCCGCCAGAAGGCGACTTTTTATTGGCTCTGATCTGATGAGACTAAAGGATGCACATCGATGCCAAGGCTGACTCTCAACTGAGATTTTAAAGCGCGGGCATCATATCATTTAAGTAGGCTTCAATATCAGCGGCGGATGTTCTAGTTGAATCTGAAGCTATAGCACCTTGGATAAGTGGATCTCCATTCAAACCAAACAAGTACCTCAAGACCAACAGTCCATCTGTGAGCGCGTCTACTTGGCCATTACCATCAATATCCAAAAGTTCACCGAGCGTATCAATTTGAGATTCGATGTCTTCTGACTCAATATAAACCGCATCAGAGCTTATGGCACCACCCACAAGAACGTCACCGGTTAAACCAAACATACCTCGTAATATTAAAATACCATCGGTGAGCGCGTCATATTGGCCGTTACCGTCAAGGTCTATTGAACCAGATGGCATAGTTCCCGCTAAGAATTCGTCCAAGGCCGATACACCATCATTGTCAACATCACTTGAAGCGTCGGAGGAGTCATTGGGATCAAGTCCGTACCGACGCTCCCAAGCATCTGGCATACCATCGTTATCTGAATCTAAAGCGTACAGATTATTGTTGGGGTAAGCATCTGAATTATCCCCCACACCATCCGAGTCAGCATCTGCCGTTTCGGTAGCATCTAGAGGAAAAGCATCGAGATTATTGGCGATACCATCACCATCACTATCATTAGTCGAATCTAAGGGTAATAAATCATCTTCATCAATGACACCATCACCATCATCATCGTTATCCGCATTATTACCAATACCATCCAAATCAGTATCCAGTGTTTCAGCCGGATCTAAGGGTAATGCATCATCTTCATCAATTACGCCATCGTTATCATCATCTGGGTCAGCATTATTGCCAATGCCATCTAAATCAGTATCTAATATTTCAGTCGAATCTAGCGGAAATACATCTGATCCATCACTAACACCATCACCATCATCATCTGTATCTGCGTTGTTACCAATGCCATCTGAATCAGTATCAATCGTTTCAGATGGATCTAGCGGGAACGCATCAAACTCATTGGTAACACCATCACGATCAGTATCTAAAAGGATAGTGATATCCACCTGAGCCACAGCACTGTCTAGTCGCCCGTCGTTTACCTTAAAGCTGAAGCTATCAGCGATTGCCTCTGCCTCAGTACTGACATAGGTGACCACGGCAGGCATTCTGTCTCCTACCTGAATACTAGAAAGACTTGCATCAATAATGAGCAGTGCATTTTCCTGAGCAATATAGGCGGTATTATCAACAGTCGTCAAAGCCACTCCACGAGATCCACTCGTAATAAAGGATCCCTTCGACTTGGGCTCTGCCTTGTCACTAACATCAATGACTTGAAGACTGTTTAAGTCAGCTATAAAGGCAAAGTTGCCATCTGAAGATAACGCTAAGCCCCAACTATTTCCCTCTGTATCAAAGTTACTGAGTATGACCGGATTAGCCAAGTCTGTGACATCCACAATCTGTAACCCAAAAGTATCATCGGTGACATAGGCCGTAAAACCATCATTGGATAACTTAACCGCTCTCGCGCTGCCCGGGGTATCAAGGTTACTCACCAACGTCGGATAGGAGAGATTGCTGATATCAATAATATCCAAACCAGCTTCAGCCACAGCCACATAAGCCGTATTTCCATCCGGAGAAAGTCCAACTCCGTAAGCTGTGCCTGACGTGGACACGGACCCTACTAAGAATGGCGATTGAGCATCTGAAATATCAACAATCTCTAAGCTATTGACGTCTGCGATAAAGACAGTTCTGTCATCACTTGATAGAGTGACACCTATACTGGTGCCCGCTGTATCAAATGTGCTGAGTAAGAGTGGATTAGACGAGTCAGCAACATCAACAACCTGTAAACCAGCCTCCTCGTCGGCTATATATACAGTATTACCATCGCTCGAGACGGCCACGTTATAAGCCAACCCATTAGTATCAAAAGCACTCATTGTTACTGGGTTTGAGGGATCAGTGACATCAATAATTTGCAACCCTGCTTCAAAATCCGCAATGTAGGCTCTAGTGCCATCGCTTGAAACAACCACATCAACACCGATACTATTATTAGCTGCTGAGCCCAGTAAGGTAGGATTAAATGCTACTGCAAAATTTCCTTTGGTAGGCTCAGAAGCAAGATAAAAGGTCAAATTATCATTCTCCGGATCTGTACCGGATAAGGTTATGTCTGTAGGTACTTTTTCGACCAACGTCACCGCCTGAGAATTAGCTGATGGCCCGTCGTTAGGATAATCACCAACGTTGACTGCTCCTTCTCCTTCTCTGCCGGAGTTAAGCGTTTGGGTTACGACTTGATCTCCAGAAATTGTCAGTATCGAAAACTCTGCGCGGTTCCATCCATCACCGTAGACGTCGAACATTCGTAGGGTATAACGCGCATCGGCTATACAAATCATCCCACTGAATGGAGCTATACCCTCGTACAAAACCGCACCTGAGGCGTCCTCCAACAACCAACTCACTTCTTCTGGGTAACTGCCAGAAGTGACATTGACAAAATAAGGGGTAGATGGGCATGACGAGATCCCAGTATTTACTGAATTAATGAGTGATTGGAGTTCATTTATTTGGTCGATACTGGTCCCACTTGTTAGCAAACTAATAGCAGTCTGATAGGCATTGAGATTATCTGCATTAACATTCACAATCCCAATAATAGAATTCAAATTATCTATTGTGACCCCGCTAGCATCCCCAGAATCAGCAGCAGCTAGCAATTGGTTGAGAGCATCAGTACTGAGATTAACCGAGTCGCAACTCTCCGCAGGCGTTACATCAGCCGATCCAACAGAAATGGGCCCGCCTGGCCATCCAGACTTGCCATCACAGTAGCTCACCAACATAAGATCTCTGTTTCCGAAAAAACTTCCATCAGCTATTAAAGGTCTATCACCCAAAAAACTGACGGCCAAGAGATTATTGTTTGCAAAAGCATCTTCCCCAATTTCGGTTACGCTATCAGCAATAGTTAGCGATCTGAGTGAATTGAGGATAAAAGCGTAATCCCCAATAGACGTAACACTGCTAGGTATGGTTACAGAGGTAATACCGCTGTCAGCAAAGGCACCCTTTCCAATAGCAACAACTGGAGAAGAGAAAAACCCAATTGTTTCTGGAATTACCAGGTTAGGTTCGCATGCACTAACACACCCGGTAATAGTCACCTGGTCATCAGAAGTTCTTATAAAGGTCAATGACGCAGTATTGCTAATGGACGAGTCCATCCAAAGATCTACGTTAGCTAAATTACTATCAAATTCTCCATCATTGACTTTAAAAGTGAATACATCCGTAGGTGCATTACTAATCACATCTTGTGATGTATGAGTGTATGTAACATTTTGAGGGACAGTATCTTCAGCAGAAAATATAGTCGGCACAACATCAATAATCTGCAAGCCATTAAACCGATCCGCCAAGTAGGCTTTTGTGCCATCAGAGGACAACACTACATTCAACGTATCTGTTTGTAGGTCAGCGCTGACTCTGAAATCTCCCAATGCGGAAATAGATGTGCTTTGAATACCAATGATTTTTAGGCCGGCAAAACCATTCGCAACGTAAGCCTTGCCCCCGTCAGAGGAAAGAACTACATCAGAGGCATCGCTTCCAGTAGAGAATATGTCAGTTAATCTTGGTTCAAAGGAATAATTCACATCAACAACCAGAAGTCCATAACCCCCACTCGCTAGATAAGCTGTGCGCTGATCTGATGAAAGCGCTACACTTTCAACAGGTAGTGAGTTGCTTAAAGAGCCATACACATAAAGGTTGACCGCATCACTGACATTCGCAATAGCAAACCCCGATTGTCCATTAGCAATGTAAGCCTTGATACCGTTTTCTGATAGCACCATGCCTAGTGCCTCACCTCCCGTATCAAGGATCCCCCAAGAAACTGGGCTTGCAGAGTTAGTAACATCGACTATGTGCAGTCCAGCAGTACCGTCAGAAACATATGCTTTATTACCGTCAGCGGATAGTGTTACATCGTAAGCATAGCCATCAGTATCAAATGTGCTGACTAACAACGGACTACTCGGATCGCTCACATCAACAACATGCAGCCCTGAGGCACCATCGGCAACGTAGGCATAATTACCTCTCACCGCAACCCCCGAAGCCTGACCCGTTGTCGCCATATAAACGGGTTCGCCTGGATTAGCCGAGTCTGAAATATCTATAATGGCAAGGCCTGATGTGTAAGCCGCTAAATAGGCGTAATCCCCATTAATCGCTATCTTTNNNGCTCCGCCACTTATGTAGCGTTGATCTAGTAATTTAGGTGCTACGACACTCAACTGTCCACGCTTAGGAGTATCCACCAAAGAAAATGTTAATTGTTGTCTTTCTGGGTCTGTTGCCCCAAGAGAAATTGAAGTACTGCCTTGTGCTGTGGCTTTTACCGCCTGTGGCAGCGCTATAGGCGCTCGATTGACATAAGGACCATCGGTAGTTATTTTTAAAGTAAAGTTGTCAAGACTACCGCCATCTCCGGGATAAATATCTGTAATAGTTAAAACCCAATCTCCCTGGGTACTTTGGTTGTTAAATGTATCAAGTGTGCCAAGTTGAGGCCTTATAATTCCTGATATCACTGGGGTCGATGTTCCACATACGAGGTCTGAACCATCATCGTCAAACACTGCATTGATATCTGGTATAGGATATACCTGCTCGACATAACAAGTATCTTGCAGCAATGTAACACTTACTCCAGTGGGAGACGTCAGCGTGACAATAAGCTCAGGAACATAGGTATGAGAAACATCTAACCCAACATTTACGTCAGTAATGACCAAATTTTCAGGGATAGATATAATCGATGACACTGAGGTAGGTTGATCAGATGTAATCGCAACGGGCAAATTCTGGGATTGAAATAAATTAGGTGTCGTAAAGGAAAATGGCGTCCCTGCATCCGCTACACCACAGCTATTTATAGGTCTCACCCGCCAATAGTAATTAGTCTCACGCTGCAGTCCAGTGATGGTTATAAAGTTGGTATCAGCAGTAGCATTGAAGAAAACATCGCTAAAGCTCTCATCAGTAGCAACCTCGACCTCATAGCTAACTGCATTATTCTGTTTTTGCCATTCTAACTTCGTCCTCAAACCACTAAGTACACTCTGGTCATTTGGTAATACCAAGACGACAGGCGTAAATTTCGAGCTATAGGCCGACACGTTAAAAGTGAGAGATTGAGATCGAATATCTGATGTTGCAATCACCGAAACGGGGTAAGTATTAGGNGCAATATCATTGTTGGCTGAAAAAGTGACCTCAACAGCAGTCTTATCAACTGACGCGCTTAACGGAGAAAATCCAACGGTTAACCCAGATGGTGCGTTTAATGAGGAGAAAATAGCCGTATCAGTGAACGATGACGACGTTTCATAAAGTAAATTTCCGGTGACGCTTTCATTATTACAAACGGGGTAACTAAGCTCGCTGAAGGTCAACACAATATCGTCGCGGGTAATAGCAAAATCTCGAGAGTTTATCGCATAAAAAATATTATTGACCGACTCAACACGCACTCGTGCTTGAGAGGTGACTATGTCCGGAATTTGTACGAAATGACTTCCATTATTGTTGACATTTTCAGCTAATAAGTAAGGATATGTCAGCCCACCATCAGCTGACAATCTAATATTGACCGACTCCGCAAGAATGGGTGCAGCATTGGTACCTGCAACTGCCCAATTAATAGTTTGCTCTGAGCCCGACAAATAGAGCTGACCATCGCTTTGAGAGGTCACCGAGAATGCACCATCACGATCCACAACCGTAATCTTGGTTCTTGTAGAGGCCACCCCGCTTCCGCCGACTGCATTATCCCTCGCCGTGAACGCAAAGTTAAACTCACGAGGTACCGAAGATAACGTTTCCCAGGTGGATTCAACATTAGGGCTTGACTGAGTTAAGTCGCCTGAGATAACACTCGTTAATAAGGGAAAATAACGCGTAGGATCTTCAGAGGGCGGTAATGATCTAAAGTTTGCACCTTGAATGTTTTCAGGACCAAATACGCTGCTAGGAACTAAACCATCATCAACTTGTTCCCAGGTATAGGTAAGAACATCACTCTCATCGACGTCGGTCGCAGACCCTGTCAGTACAAAAGGCGTTCCCACTGGAATCGTATAATTTGCGAGAGCTTTGACCGTTGGTACATTATTAGCAATATCTTCATTGACATGACATGACTGGTTTTTGAGATAACTCAACCCCTGTAAAATACTCACATTGTGGTAGTAATCATCTCCATTTAGTGCCACGTCATCAGGGCCAGTGATACCCGCATAGCTCATAATGGTAGTGCCACTACCTGGCTCTACATTCGTTCCAGTACCTTCGGTGCGATTTGAGAAGGTGTGGTTGGCACCCAACTGATGACCCATTTCATGAGCCACAAGATTAACAAAATAACCACCCTCAGGCGCGGTTGAGGCAGACCATGCGCTTCCTTTCACATCATCATCGCAAAAGGCGCCAATGGCACCCGCGTTACCACCACCTCCAATACCACTAAAAATATGACCTACATCATAACCCTCGCTACCAATTACTGAATCCAAGGTAGCTTGAAGCTCTTCATTCATAGTGCCATTTAAATTGCTGGCATCATCTTGAAAAGGATCAGTATCAGGATCTGTGTAAACGATAAGATCATTGTTATCTATCAACTCTAATCGAATTCCAAGATCGGTTTCAAAAATAAAATTGAGCGCTGTTAGAGTTGTATTAATAGCTGCTAGAGCAGAGTCAACGGTACCGCCGTGATAAGCCGTGTATTGGCCATTAGTAGCAACAGCTAATCGGTATGTTGTCAAAGTACTTTCATCAGAGAAGCGCACTAAGGATGACATCTCACCAGCTAAATTTACTCTGGCTTGTGAGTTTTCCTTAGACCTCAAACTAATTTTTGACGGCTCTGGGGTTGAGCATGAAAGTGCCTGTTTGGGCATAGATTCGTCTAACTGAGTGTACGCAATATAACGGTCGTCTTTCTTGGAGATCTTCTCGATTGAGGTTTTAACTCTCGTACCTACATCAACAAACGTCGCTTTCAAACCTGAAGGTGAATAACTGAAGTAAAGTCTGAGTTGCGGATAATCTAAAGAATGGCCTCGGTAGGCTTTGATATTCGGATATTTCGCCGCTAATCCGGGGGAAAAGTTGGGTGCTTCACGAACAAGAAAGCGAAGTAGTTTACCGTCAGTGTTCGGCAAATAAACTTTTCCACCGGAGATACCTTGCCCTAGTGATTTGTTAAGAGTTGATATTAGAGCACTCTCGTTGAGTGAAAAAACCATAGACGTGGGCAGATCAGCATCTGAAGATGAACTATACAGATGATCCGACGCCCTGCCCTGAGACTGCCAATAAGATGCTCGATCTGGATTTTCTTCAATATCTAGAGTTTTATCAGCACCATAAGTAGGTAAGACAACAAAAATAAAAAGTCCTACTACTATCCATAGATTCCTTGCCATATATGACCCACTTATATTTGATAAATTATTATTATTTCTAAAATATTATGTGACAGAAAACCAACGATATACCACTAAAAAATATAAGTTTATACCCTATACATCACAGGAATCCACAATGCTGAATTTGGCAAAATTTGATATCTGATTAAGCAAACGCATGCCTTAAAACTATGGTTTCAATTCGATCTGGCCCCGTTGAAACAACATCAACCGGTGTACCAATCAATCCCTCAATACGGCTAATATAGTTTTTAGCCGCCGATGGTAAGTCTTCTAAACGCTGAGCTCCAACCGTGACCTCAGTCCATCCGGCTAAAGTTTCGTAGACCGGAGTGATTGATTCAAAGTCATCCGCGTGCATCGGCATTCCAGCGTCATTGCCGTCAGCATCTAGATAACCGACGCAAATTTTAATCTCTGCTAGCCCGTCAAGTACGTCGAGCTTGGTTAAACATATTCCCGAGATACTATTAACTCTCACCGCTTGGCGCAGCGCCACTGCATCGAACCATCCGCAACGACGCTCACGACCCGTCGTTGTTCCGAACTCATGGCCTTTTTCACCCAGGTGGCGACCAATGTCGCAGTGTAATTCTGTGGGAAAAGGTCCGGCGCCCACTCTCGTGGTATACGCTTTGGTGATACCCAATACGTAATCAAGGTAAAGAGGGCCAAAACCCGTTCCGCTGGCTGTGCTGCCCGCCGTCGTATTAGAGGATGTTACGAAGGGATAGGTACCATGATCGATATCTAATAAAGACCCTTGGGCACCCTCAAATAGAATATTTTCACCTGCTTCACGGGCGTCATGTAAAAGCTTGGTGACATCAGCTTTCATCGGCAATAAAAATTCTGCCCACTCTTTGACCAACGCTAGGGTTTGATCAAAATCTACAGCTTCAACACCATAGTATTCAGTGAGCGCGAAATTATGGTAATCGAGTACTTCCTTGAGCTTTACAGCAAAACGTTCCATGTTCGCAAAATCACTGACGCGCAACCCACGACGCGCGACCTTGTCTTCATAGGCAGGTCCAATACCGCGACCAGTAGTACCAATTTTGGCATGGCCTCGCGCCGCTTCTCGGGCCTGATCGAGAGCAATATGATAAGGCAGTATTAGTGGGCAGGAACCGGAGATTTTCAATCGCTCACGCACCTGTACCCCACGTTCTTCGAGCATATTAACTTCTTTGATCAGTGCATCTGGCGCAACGACCACTCCGTTGCCGATCACACAGTGAACGTGATCACGCAAAATGCCAGAGGGGATAAGATGCAGAGCTGTTTTTTTACCATCAATAACCAGAGTATGACCAGCGTTATGTCCGCCTTGAAAACGTGCAACAACTGACGCCTTATCAGTTAATAGGTCAACAATTTTTCCCTTACCTTCGTCTCCCCACTGAGACCCAAGAATTACAACATTTCTACCCATAAGATAAATTACTCGTCTATTTTAGACCGCTTNTAGATCCGCGTTAGGATAAACGCTGAATCACATATTTACCATCAATGTTCACTAACTGATGATCACATTTNATTTCTTCTAGATCGACCTTCTGACCCTCAAATCCTTGCACCACTCGCTTNCCTTGACTGCGCAGGCTATTAATCTGATTTTGACTCTCTGTGTCGGNACTAAAAGGCGCAAAAATACCTCCCACTGAACTGACCTCACTACGACCTTGAGTGACCAGCGACTTGAGATCAATGGCAAATCCCGTGGCTGGGCGAGATCGACCAAAGGCTTCTCCTACATGATCATAACGCCCGCCGTTGCCAAGCGCTTTGCCATAACCCTGAACATAGGCTGCAAAGACAATACCCGTATGATAGTGATATCCGGGGATTTCTCCCAAATCGATAT
>JGI24540J26637_10001073_pt1 | contig 11990 bp, 6 predicted proteins | sample NorSeaMetagenome_FD_26637 | JGI IMG/M metagenome (IMG submission 26637)
GATACTGGCGGCATCGCTTTTCTGGGTGGAGGGGTTAATGACGGAATTTTTGATTTCAAGAATCTCTATGAGAAAAGGACTAACATTGGTGTTGTATCGATCGANAATAGCACCCTCACGCTNGTTCATGAAATAGGTCATTTGATGGGGTTGTCGCACTCAAGGAAGCAGGCGCAAGGCGCTGTTAGCGCCACTTTCCCCTGGGCTGTAGGCTATGGACTGGATGCTAATTTCTCAACAGTGATGGCCTATGAATCAGCGTTTAATGATGCACAGGGAATGCGATTTTTCTCAACGCCAGACAGATGGTGTGGGGGGCCCGGAATCACCAAAACGCCTTGTGGTATCGATGATTCAGATACTCTGAATGGCGCCTATTCTGTAAAAGCGCTAAAAATGACAGCGCTTCAGATAAGCGCAATTTCTAATGGGCTACTCCCTGTGGTAACAGTGATAGGCTCTGATCCACTTTACATTACGGACGCCAATTTGGCATCAGATCTAGAAGCAGCGGCTGTAGATCTTGAAGATGGAGATATTTCTACATCGATAACGTCCAAAATAGTCAACGGTAATCCATCACGAGGCTATGACTACGAGCAAATTTACACCGTCATTGACAGTGACAGTAATGTTGGTAAAGCCTCCAGAAAGATAGTGATCGTCGCTGAAGATCTAGACACTGATGGTGATGGAGTTTTCGATTATTTAGATGATGATGACGACAATGATGGCGTCATCGATACTTTAGATGCTTTCCCTTTAGATGCGAACGAACAATTGGATACCGATCAGGATGGCATAGGTAATGCAGAGGATAATGATGATGATGGCGATGGTGTCATAGATAGCTCTGATGCGTTCCCCTTGGATGCCTCTGAAAGTATAGATACTGACGGTGATGATATTGGTAACAATACTGATAGCGATGATGATGGTGACGGTGTGGCGGATAGTTCAGATGCTTTTCCATTAGATGTCTCTGAAAGCATAGACACTGACGGTGATAATATTGGTAATAATGCGGATACTGATGATGATGGTGATGGTGTTGCAGATAGCTCTGATGCTTTCCCATTGGACGCAACAGAGAGTCTAGATACTGATGGGGATGATATTGGCAATAATGTGGATACCGATGATGATGGTGATGGCGTTGCAGACAGCTCTGATGGTTTTCCTCTTATTGGTCTTGGTGGTTTAACCGATACTGACTCAGATGGTCGACCTGATGAATGCGATGCAGTATGCGTTGGGTTAGGTATGACAGCTGATGACGATGACGATGGTGATGGCGTTGATGACGGAGCTGATCTTTATCCTCTTGATGGTCGCTATTCCTTGGACTCCGATGGGGATGGTATGCCCGATGCTTGGGAAACTGCCTACGGCCTTAATCCAAGCGACGCCTCCGATGCGACCAGTGATCAGGATAATGATGGGGTAGAGGCTCTAGATGAATTTTTGGCGGGAACGCCTCCTGCAGGTTCTTTGGATGTTGATGGGAACGGTCAATACGATGCTCTTACAGATGGACTGCTATTTCTCAGAGGCATGTTTGGTTTAGACGGCGATTCTCTGATTAATGGCACTGTGTCATCGGATGCGAGCTACACCAAGTCTGATGATATCGAGTTACGTATTCAGCTGCTTGGAGATTTTATCGATATTGATGGTAATGGTCAGATCGATGCGTTAACCGATGGATTACTAATTTTGAGGTATTTATTTGGTTTAGAGGGCGAGGCTTTGATTAATGGTGTTGTTGCTGACAATGCGACACGCGTGACTGCAAACGACATTCAGGCTCATTTGGAATCACTAAAACCAGTGGGCTTATGAGGGGCTAGATGACTATAAACCAACGCTGTGTGGCTTTAACGCTTGTGTCGTTTTAGCCTTCATAGGCGTTAGGATTTTATAAATAAGTACAACTGGATGCCAAGCTATGAGCGCATTGCGTGATTGATCAAGAACTTATATTAACTTTATTCAGTTGTGCTTTTTTTATGGCGCTGGTAGCCCTGATTTCCTATCGACAATCTAAGTATGAATCGAATAGCCGAGATGGCTACTTCTTAGCTGGACGAAATCTCAGTGCGGTTTTTATTGCCGGCTCTCTGTTACTAACAAACCTCTCTGCTGAGCAATTGATCGGTCTCAATGGCTCCGCCTATGGTTTTAATTTGAGTAGCATGGGATGGGAAGTAACCGCGGCAGTCGCGACCATCTGCATGGCGTTTGTCTTTTTACCACGTTACTTGGCGGGGGCATTTTCAACCTTACCTGAGTTTCTAAATAATCGGTTTGATGATGATGTCAGACGCCTCACGGTTATTTTGTTCATGCTTGGCTACGGCTTGGTGACTATTCCATCGGTGCTATACTCAGGATCTATCGCGGTACTGCAGTTATTTGATGTGCCTAACTTGTTTGATATCTCCTATAGTCGATCATTGGTCTTGACCATTATGGTTATCGGCAGTGTGGGCGGTGTCTATGCCATATTTGGTGGCCTCAGAGCCGTTGCTGTCTCTGACACTCTCAATGGTATTGGTTTGTTGGTAATAGGTATAGCGGTACCCTTGCTCGGCCTCTCAATGCTCGGCGAGGGCAGTATAATGTCGGGTTTGAAAATCATTTCCACCACCAATACCGAAAAACTAAATGCGATTGGCTCGTCTGATGACCCTACGCCATTTGCGACTCTATTTACCGGGATGATTTTTGCCAACCTGTTTTACTGGTGTGCTAACCAGTATGTTATTCAACGTACTCTCGGCGCCAAGAGCCTTGCGGAAGGGCAGAAAGGGGTCCTTTTTTCGGGGTTTTTCAAAGTTTTAGTGCCGATCATGATGATGATCCCAGGGGTTATTGCTTTTCATCTCTACGGCGGCCCTAATAGCCCTGACGGACTGAGTTCCATTGATCTTGCATATCCTCAACTTATTCGTGATGTGCTTCCTACCTATGCCTCAGGCTTTTTTCTTGCGGTCTTACTTGGAGCGGTGTTTAGCTCGTTTAACTCACTGCTAAATAGTGCCGCAACATTGTTTTGTCTGGATGTTTACGAGCCTTGGAAAAAGGCGAGAGGTGGCACTACAATATCCGACCAACAGATTTTAAAGGTGGCTAAAACAGCCTCTGTCGTGATCGCATTATTTTCGTTTATTGTTGCGCCACTGCTGCAGTTTGCACCTGACGGACTCTGGCAAATTATCCGTATCTTTACCGGGTTCTATAATATTCCAGTTATAGCCATCGTTATTGTCGGTCTGTTTTCCACGCGGGTTCCAGCCCTAGGCCCCAAAATAGTGATTGGTTTTCACATCGTTACCTACGGCTTAGTAAAGTTTGTGTTTGATGACATCATTACACTGCACTTTATCCATCTTTACGCGGTATTGTTCTTTATTGAAGTCGCGATTATGTTACTGGTAGGGCACTATCGTCCCACAGCCGAGAATTGGACCTACGAACGCAGCCACGCGGTTGACATGCAACCCTGGCACTATGCTATACCGTGTGCTGTCAGCTTAATGTCCTGTGTTGTTGGGTTGTATCTGTTGTTTTCGCCGGTCGGTGTGGTGGGTGGGTTCAGTGCTTTATTTGTGCCGTTAATAGGGTGCTTGGTCACGTTGAATGTATTCGGTTGGTGGTACTACAGGAGCAGAGTTCAGCGCAGCCAATAATCGATCATTGCCATAACGTCAAACGAGGTTTTTCAGACGTAGGCTATTTTTGAAACGATGAACGCAAGAGACGGGGATGTGTAATACAAATCGATTTTTTATGACTCATCCATGAAGAATTAACTGGCTCTGACATAGTGACTTACGGCATAGTTCTGGTTCTATTATGTACCATTAAACCGACGAACAGTAATCTATGGCGACAAGTATCGAACCATTTTATTCTCTTCATAGTTGCAACTGCAGTTTGGTTGTAGATTGCCGTAGTAATGCACCCACAATTCTGTATTGGGGTTCGCGGCTCACTAATGGCACCACCCCTGAAATGCTATCACTGCTGGCTACTCGCCAAGAACTGCAAGCATGCCTGCCCGAGGAGGCTCCCATTGCACTCTCTCCACAGGGCACGGCAGGCTTTGTTGGCAGACCCGGCGTACAACTGCATCGTGATGGTCATCATTGGGCTATCTCTGCTCAGATTGAAGCAGTCAGCGCTAGGGACAATGTGGTTACCATTATCTCGCAGTGTCAGGTCACCCAGATCCAACTTACGCACTGTTTACAGCTAGATGCTGATAGTGATGTTCTGACTGCCACCACAGAAATAACCAACAAGAGTCATGCACCGCTGTGGTTAGAGCACTGCGATGCACCCTGTATCCCGCTGCCAATGCACTACAACAAAATTCTGGGTTTCAGCGGCCGTTGGGCTAACGAATTTCAACTTCAGAGCATCGATCGATTTGCTGGTGCCTACTTACGAGAGAATCGCTCGGGGCGCACTTCTCACGATTCATTTCCTGGTGTTGTGGTTCACACTGAACATACCAATGAGAGCACTGGTGCCGCCTATGGTCTGCATTTAGGATGGAGTGGCAACCATCATATGCGGATTGAGGAGCAATTCACCGGGCGCGCCTATGCACAATTAGGGGAGCTTTTTTTGCCTGGAGAAATACGTCTCGAATCGGGTCAATCGTACAAATCGCCGATACTTTATGGTGCTAGCACCGATAAGGGTTTATCGGCTCTCTCTTCTGCATTCCATAGCTACATTAGGGCCAATCTCACCGACAAGAGAGTCGCCAGCAAAATACGACCTGTGCATTTTAATACATGGGAGGCAGTCTATTTTGATCTCTCTCTTGAGCGACTATGCATGCTGGCAGGTCGCGCAGCTGACGTTGGTGTCGAGCGATTTGTGCTAGATGATGGCTGGTTTAAAAACCGGAAATCAGATAGTGCTGGTTTGGGTGATTGGATGGTGGATCAGAGCGCTTTCCCTGATGGTTTAACACCGCTGATCAATCATGTGCATGACAATAATATGGAATTTGGTCTTTGGGTTGAGCCCGAAATGGTTAATCCAGACAGTGACCTCTATCGCGCGCATCCCGACTGGATTTTGAGTACTCACCCGGNGCCACTGTTACTCTCCAGAAAGCAGTTAGTGCTAGACCTNACTCGCATTGAGGTACAAACCTACCTCTTTGAACGACTTGATACCTTGTTATGTGAGTACCCCATTAGTTATTTAAAATGGGATATGAATCGAGCTATCCATCAGCCTGGTGATCAATATGGACGCGCTGTTGGTCATCATCAAACTCGCGCTCTGTACCATTTACTGGAACGTATTCGCAGCGCACACCCCAAGGTTGAAATTGAAAGCTGTTCATCCGGTGGTGGCCGTGCTGACTTTGGTGTTCTTGAGTTTACTGACCGCATCTGGATATCGGATAGCAATGATGCGCTTGATCGATTGCGCATTCAAAAGGGCTTCTCAATGTTTTTTCCTGCAGAGGTAATGGGGGCACATATTGGTCCAGGGGTCTGCCACATCACAGGCCGTGTCTTGAGTCTGGAAATCCGCGCGGGTGTTGCGCTGTTTGGTCACATGGGTATTGAGACAAATCTTCTTGAAATGGACGATGATCAGACTAAAACATTAAAGGCTGGGGTCGCCCTCCACAAAAAACATCGTCAACTAATACACAGCGGCAACCTTGTCCGTCTGGATACGCAAAGTAATGAAAATGGCTTTGGTATCGTCGCACAGGATGGCGGTGAAGCGCTGTTTTCCTATGCCCAATTAGACAGTTTTTCACACAGTGTTGGTGGACGATTACAGTTTATCGGCTTAGACAGCGACTGCCTTTATGAGGTGAGTATTGTCTGGCCGCAAGAGCCTAAAAGTTATTCAAAATCTATACTGGATGTCATCAATGGGTCGGTTATTACCGGTGAGGCACTGACCAACGCAGGCATACAGTTACCTATCATGCATCCTGCAAGCCTGCTTGTCTTTCATTTGATTCGCAGAGAAGACATGTCTCCCCATTAATCAGCATATCAAGGGGTACCTTGGTGGCTATTCTATGTCCCAATGGGTGGGGCATCAAAGTCACTAGCACTATGTCGCTCTGCCAACTGCTTTTCCTCGGCACCCCAAACGCGGTTAACCCGTTGGCCACGTTTTACGGCGGGACGTTGCTGAATGTTTTGTGCCCAGCGAATAACATTGCTATAGCTGGACACCTCAAGAAATTCCCCGGCCTCATAGAGCACGCCTGATACGAGTGCGCCATACCAAGCGACGTTGACCATGTCGGCGATGGTATATTCATCACCACAGAGGTACTGATTATCGGCAAGACGCTGATCTAGCACATCTAGTTGGCGCTTAACTTCCATCGCATAGCGATTAATGGGGTATTCATATTTTTCCGGTGCGTAGGCATAAAAGTGGCCAAACCCGCCCCCTAAAAAGGGAACACTACCGATATTCCAAAATAGCCAAGACAGGCACTCTGCACGCAGGGGTGAACCCACTGCGGGCACAAAATGGCCGAACTTTTCTGCAAGATAAAGCATAATAGCACCCGACTCAAACACACGAGTGGGTGCGTCACCACTGTGGTCTACCAGCGCAGGTATTTTTGAGTTAGGGTTGATATGCACAAATCCGTCACCAAACTGTGACCCATCTGAAATATTAATCAGCCATGCATCATATTCGGCCTCGGCAATACCTAGTTCCAAGAGCTCTTCAAGTAGCACTGTAACCTTGACCCCATTGGGCGTACCAAGAGAATAAAGCTGCAGCGGATGTTTGCCCACAGGCAGTTCTTTTTCATGAGTGGCGCCGGCAATAGGGCGATTAATAGCTGCAAATTTGCCGCCGCTTTCTGTATCCCATTTCCAGGCCTTGGGTGGGGTATAGGTTTCGCTCATGATGTTGGATATCCATTGTTATTTTATCGGTTATTAGTTAGACCATTCCATTGTGGTGTAGACATGCCTGAACCCGGGCAACAGTATAATTATTGTGCCGTTTGTTGTAATTCTTCCGTTTGCAGACCGATATACTCGGCCCTATTACCCAATATAAAGCGGTTGATAAAAAGGGCCAATCCAACGCAGGTCAAGAAGGTGAAAAACATCATGTGTATGTAGTGCAGGGGCATCCATACCCAGATGAAAAAGGCATACATGACGACGCCAGAAATAACCGCCGTTATAGCAGCACGATAATCGACATTACGGAACAGCAAGCCCACGGCAAAGCAGGCGAGTATTGGCATACTGATAAGACCCCAGAGTTCTTGAAGTAAGTTAATGATACTATCAGATTGCGCATAGATAGGCACCATAGCCACCGCTATGACAACAAAGATCACCGTAGCGATACTACTCAGTACACGAAGGTTGGGCTTATCATCAATATAAGCCTCGTGCAGATCACAGACATACATAGCAGTCGAGGAGTTGACCATACTGTTAAACGAACTCAGTACCGCGGCGGCAATGGCTGCGGCAAAGATGCCGGATAGCCAGCCCGGGAGTAGATCGCCAACAATACGGCCATAGGCTTGGTCGCCAATGTCACCATAGAGCTTAAAGGCCACTATGCCTGGTATTACCACCATAGAGGGCACAAATACGACGCGAATAAAGGCCGCGGCATAGACACCTTTTTGGGCTTCTTTGACGGTTGGTGCGGCCATAGCGCGCTGGGTAATTGTTTGGTTAGTACTCCAATAAAAAATTTGAATAAATAACATACCGGTCAACAGTGTGTGCCATGGAATTGGTGATGCACTGTCGCCAATGAGCGTTAAGCGCTCGGCGGGAATGCCACTAAAGTCAAAGTCGATAGCCATCAGTGATAGGACGACCACAAGTAAGCCCATCGCCAATACTAGAACGCCGCCATAGGTGTCTGACACCGCGACCGCTCTGAGTCCGCCAAGCACGGCATAGGCAGCACCGAAGAAGGCAAAAGCAGCCGCAATAGTTAATAGGTCTACTTGGATGCCTGTCATGGAGATCATAAAGAGCGCGCCGGTGTAGATAACCGCAGGCTGAAAAACGAAGACGTTGATGAATAAAAACATAGAGGAAACAAGGGCTCGCACATGTTTACTGTTATAGCGTCGCTCTAAAAGTTCTGTGGTAGTGGTGCAATTATTGCGGTAGTACACTGGCAAGAAGACTTTAGCTAGAATCATAAGCCCCATAAAGCCTGAGAGCTCCCATAGCGCCAGTAGCAGCATTTGGTTGCCATTCATACCCACGAGCTGGTCGGTGCTAAGATTAGTCAGCGTAATTGAACCGGCAACAAACACCCAGGTTAGTCCACCACCTGCCAAAAAATACTCTTTGTTGGAATCTGCCGAACGACTGCTTTCGCCCCTACATTTGATATAGGTAAGCACGGCGATAGCGCTTAGGACGGCACAAAATACGGTTAGTTGGATGACTTGTTCGCTCAATGGAGACTCCTAGTTATTATTTTTTATTAAGGGTACTTAATCTGACGTCTGCCAGACAGTTATCCCATGGGGCTAAATTGTTTTATTGCCATATAGAATTTCGACGTCTGAGCTCAGCGGAAGTGTCTGCTCTTCCCCCATTAGTTAAACACGAACATTAGCATGCCGCGCTAAGACACGCGAATATCTTCGCCAACGTGTTAGATATTAATACCAATTTTTTTCGCATTGTCGTAGTAAAAAACCTAGTAAAAAAACTCTGTTTGTCAGCGTGCCAAGAATAAGTGACTAGACTATAGCCGTATTATTGTCGATAGAACCGAATGCCACTACCCCACAGATGTTTGAAGCCCGGCCATGGATTGCTATATTGGCTATTGGCACTCTGATATTGCTGAATACTTTCGCGAACAGGCAGATACGCACAGCGAGTGGCAACATTTTTAACATGACAATCTAAGAACGCCAGACTAATATGTTTGTTAACTCTGTTTATCGTCTCGATATGCCAACTGGGCTCAACATAATGCCCGAGTTCAAAGTCTGTATCAAAGGCGATGGCTGGTGCGGGATGACCTGCAATATTATGCCGAGCATTTTCATACACCAACATGTAATTATGTTTGGAACCGGTTTGCTGGAAGAGTTTTTTGACGCCATTTGTAAATCCCGAGGTATTGTCTTGATCACCGGCGACATAGAGCGTAGGCACCGTCATTTTCCCCATAGCCTGGGCATCATGAACATCGAATTCACCACCCCAAGGCGCAAAAACCTGCAGAGCTTTCCAACGCGGATCAAGTTCATCTTGCCCTGCGAAGCAGGAATTTAAACGAAAGGGCAGTAAGGTGGCGATTATGGAGGGCACGCCAATCTTTTTTAGTTGCTCTGATTTAAAGTCGTAGCAGCCACCCATGGTATTAATGGCACCAAAACCGCCCATCGAGTACCCGATTATAGCGGCACTATTAGTGTCTAAACGCATCTTTAGGCCGGGTATGGGCAAAGGCCGTTCAGTGCTTGTAAAATAATCCAATACAAATTGCTGGTCGCGAGCACGGTTATAAAAAGTACTAATAGCTCCTGACGCTCTGGTTTCGTCATCAAAGACCTCGGCATTGGTTGAGTCTTTATGATCAATACCGACCACCACATAGCCGTGACTGGCAAGGTGCTCACCCAAATAAAACATTTGTGTTCGGTAGCCGGTAAAGCCATGAGAAAGAAAAATGAGAGGAAACTGACCCTCACTAACTGCAGTAACATCTCGATAGGCCTCACCCTGCAACTCAAAAGGTTGCTGTAGTCGAGTAACATTTCTATAGGTCGCCTTGGATATACCGGCGCCAGAAGATGCAGTAAGTTGCGCCGGATACCAGACTTCGAGCACCAAGGGTCGCCTAATGTTGGTTACAAAATTACCTGTATTTAGGCGCTCATAGTCCACTGCGGTAATGGTACTAACACCCACATCATAGGACCCTGAAAACGCTAATTCGGGAGTGACTGGAGACTGTCGTGTATAGAGTTGTTCAGCACTGAGAGCATTATTGGTTATTAAAATTGCACTGACAAATAATGCAATCTGCACATAGTTGATATTCACACCGACTCCTCCTGAGAATTAACTTTTATTATTAAGTGTTTTGTATGATCAGTGCTTTTTTGTGGTGCATTATTCACAGTGATGATCAGAGTATATTAAATCAAAATCACGTTATAAAGTAGGCTGTTATCCCAGTTTAGACATTGACTAGTAATCTTATAGCCATACGGGGTTATTCTTGCCGAAATGACAGAAATGTCGAGGACCTCATGTGAAAATAGATAACAGATGGTAGACTCAGCTATCGATTTGTCTCACTATAGCCGCTGATCGCTAAGCCCTAAAAAAATAGATTATTTGGACAGTAATAAGTGACTAAGCAAAGATTACGTTTTTTCGAAAAGTCGTTGGGTCAACAGCATATTACCGATGCGGATCAGTATTTGTACAAATCTCCAAAGCCCACCCACGCATTAGCGGTTATTGGCACGGGTACGATCGGACAAGAGCATATGTACGTGGCTACTCTGTTGGGTAGAACTCGAGTACATGGTATCTACGATAGCCAACCTCAAAGTATGGATTCAGCTGAGAAAAACTTTAAAGGCTATAGTGAACAACCGCTTATTCGTTATGCTGATTTAGCGTCTGCCTGCAGTGATCCAGAGGTTGATGCCCTTTTGATCTGCACGCCCAATCACACGCATGCTGATGTGCTCAAAGTGGCAATGCGGTCGGGTAAACCCATCTTTTTAGAAAAACCCATGGCGACAACGCTGGCCGATGCAGACGCCATTGTTAAAGCCAATGATGCCTACCCGTCTTTTATCCAAGTTGGTCTGCAGTACCGCTTCAAAGCGCAATACCTAGAAGCCTTCTATGAAGTGCAGCAGCGCCAGTCTGTTGGGGTTGTTAAAACCATCAGTATGAGCGAGTATCGGCCACCTTTTTTAGACAAGGTAGGGCAGTGGAATAAGTTCAATCAAAATAGCGGTGGCACCCTGGTTGAAAAATGCTGCCACTACTTTGATTTGATCAATCTGTTAGCCAATGCCATGCCGCTGAGAGTCTATGCCTCTGGTGGCCAAGCAGTAAACTTTTTAGACTTCCAGAAGGATGGAATACCTGCAGACATCGATGATCATGCTTTTGTCATTATTGATTATGCCAATGGGGTCCGAGCGAACTTCACACTCAATATGTTTTGTCATGACTTTACCGAAGAACTGGTGATAACTGGTGATAGAGGCCGGTTGATAGCCAATGAACTGTTCAATGTGCATCAGCAACAACCATCAAAGGCGACCATTGCACTCGAAAAAGGCGAATGGGGAGCTTCTAAGCAGACTGATGTAACTTACGCCCGAGAGATAGAAAAGAGTGGCCATCATGGCGCCACTTACTATGAGCATGTGGCCTTTGCTGATCAATTGGATGGCAAAAAAGGTGAGGCAGCCACAGTCGTTCAGGGTCTATGGTCAATAATTGTGGCCTGCGCAGCCCAGCAATCCATTGAGACCCAGCAAGCGGTGGACATAAGGGCATTTATGCTCGAAAACAATTTGGCAGATTATTTTGAATAAGATGGATTAGACATGAATCAAGTAATAAACGTAACAGGTCAAACCATGCCCGCAGTGGGGCTGGGTTTGTGGAAACTCGATATTGATGAAGTGGCCGATACCGTCTATAACGCTATAAAGACTGGTTATCGGCATCTAGATAATGCCGCCGATTACGGCAATGAAAAACAGGTAGGCGAGGGTATTGCCAGAGCAATTGCCGATGGTGTGTGTTGTCGTGAAGATTTGTGGATTACCTCCAAGTTATGGAATACCTTCCATCGCCAAGAACATGTGCAAGCGGCCTGTGAGAGGTCACTTGCCGACTTAGGTATCGATTATTTTGATTTGTATCTTGTTCATTTTCCGATTGCGCTTAAGTATGTAGACTTTAATGATCGCTATCCTCCAGAGT
>JGI24540J26637_10001076_pt1 | contig 11977 bp, 10 predicted proteins | sample NorSeaMetagenome_FD_26637 | JGI IMG/M metagenome (IMG submission 26637)
TTAATGTTTGTTCCAAACTTTTCTGATCTTCTTCATTATCATTTTCTTTCAAAAAATTTGCTGTACCAGATTGAGCGATTGTTCCAAGTGTTTCTGCGAGCTCTTTTTTATTTAAACCGATACCTGTATCAATAATTTCGATAGTTTTTTTCTTTTTATCTACAATGATTTCTATTTGATCATCGTTTGGATTAAGAAGATCAGGTATGGTTTGCCCCATAAATCTACGTTTTTGAATCGCATCAGAAGCATTTGATAAAAGTTCTCTCAGAAATATATCTCTATCTGAATATAAAGAATTTATCACTATATTTAATATTTTTCCAGTATCAGCTTCAAAAGCTTGTGAGAATTTATCCATTTTTCTACTCCTAATTTTTTTGTTGCTTTACGCATTTTCTTATTGGAATTCAAGGGTTTCAAATAATCATTAATGTTTAGATTTATTGGTTGTTTGTCGAAAAAAAAAGATCACAATAATGAATATTACAAACATATTTTGAATGATGATCTCTAAAAGGTAATTATAGGTAATAAAAATGCAAAATAGAATATTTGGTATTATGGATAATGGTGAAAATGTTTATTTAATAAAATTATTTTCAAATGAGCTCTCTGTAAACATACTTACTTTTGGGGCAATATTACAAAATATGCATTTTAAGCAAAGGTCAGTAGTATTAGGATATAATGAGCTACAACCATATATTAAAAATAAATTTTATTATGGCGCTGTAATTGGGCGTTTTGCAAATAGGTTGAAAAATGGATATGCAAAACTATCACATGGAACTATACAAGCGGATATCAATACTGATACAGGGCATCATATTCATGGAGGATCTAAAGGTAGCTGTTACAAAAACTTGGCAAATTTTAGAACAGTCACAATCGCATGTTGTTTTGGAAGTTCTACTTCCTGATGGTGAGATGGGATTTCCTGGAAATTTAAGGACACAAGTTAAGTATGAACTGCTGTCAAATTCTTCTTTGAAAATAGAAATATCTGCAACAACAGATTCAGAAACATTATGTAGTTTTGCACACCATAGTTATTTCAACTTAAAGGGAGGAGGGACTATTGAAGGGCATGAATTGCAGATTGAAGCTGATCACTATATCGATGTTGACTCACAGGGAATTCCATTAGACCTATGCAATGTAAATAAAAGTCCATTTGATTTCAGGATAAAGAAAAAGCTTTCTTCTTCTGAAGCACTAGATCATAATTTTTGTATTTCAAATTATCGAACTAAAATAAAAAACGTTGCCAAACTATCATATGANTCAGTTTCCATGGATCTAATGAGTTCTGAGCCAGGCTTGCAGGTTTATACAGGTCATAAGCTTGGCGTAGCACTCGAGCCTCAACTTTGGCCTGATGCGCCAAATAATGAGTTTTATCCATCTGCATTGTTGGGCCCTAATGAGAAATATCTACAAGAAACTATACTACGTTTTTCCGATGAAAATCTCTGATATGTTTTGCAGCATCTGCAGGCATGACATCGACTAAAAATAAGCCAGTGATTTGTTCAACAGATGCCAAATATTTCATTTTGTCATCGCCGCGTTGTAATGGCCAAAACTGAATATGATATGGCCAATATTGTGAATAGTTTCTTGCTGAGAATGCATGCCATAAAACATATGGCATGGGACTATTGAAGATATTATCAAAGAATTTCACTTGAGCCTTAATAGCATTTGAGATGTCATTTATTTCATCATCAGTCATTTCACTTGGTTTTGAATGGTGTACTTTTGGCAAGATCCAAGTTTCATATGGATATCTTGAAAATTCGGGGCAAAACGTCAAAGTGTGTTCAGTTTCAGCAACAATTAATTCAGTTTTTATATTTTTTATCAAAGATGAAAATACATTATTTTTCTTTGCATTTTCCATTTGGCGTTCAATATTTGGAGGCAAATCTCCAAACGCATATATTTGACCGTGTGGGTGGGGTAATGAAGTGCCAACAAAATCACCACGATTTTCAAATGGCAATACGTATGAAATATTATTGTCATCCATGATTTTTTCAAATCTATCACTTAAGGCGTTCAACAGTAGGATAATATTCGAGATCGATAAGTCAGCTAATGAACCTAATGGATTTGGTGTATAAACTACTACTTCACATGTACCGTATGCAGAAGTATCTTTTTTAAATTCAGATGATACATCGGACAAACCAGGCCAACGATTTTGAAAAATAGCAACTTCAAAATCTTCAACAGGAATTTCTCCAGGGTGTCCATTAATTTGAACTGCTGCTAGCGGATTATATTCTGGTGGGGGGGCTAAAGTGCGAATATTCCGACTTGGGTTAAAGTATACTGGTTCATCTCGTAAAGGGTGTATTTTTTTAAATGGTTGATTTGCTTTTTCTAATGGTTCCAAATCATTTGTAATATTATAGGTCCGCTCTTTTTCAGAATAAAGCCAAAGAGCACGCCCATCCAATTTTTCATGATGGTGTATATGAAATTTCAAATCAATAATCCTAATATTTGTTGACGATACTAATAAAAAACTGCAACCGTACAAGAATGAAAATGATTGATTTATTAGAAAACCACAAGAGCAAGTTTGGTGATGTCATAGCTAGTGCATTTGCCCCGGGTCGGGTAAATCTAATCGGAGAATATACAGACTTTAACGATGGATTGGTATTGCCAATGCCACTGCCTTTGGGCGTTTATATATTCATCAGCAAAGGTCCAAGTGGTACCTTAATCGCCAACTCAGAGCAATTTGAAAAAGAAACGAAGAGATTTATTGGAGATAAGCCAAATGGGGATTGGACAGATTATCTACTGGGTGCACTAGAAGTAAGTGGTCTGGATAAAACTATAGGGCTTTGTGTTTCCGTCTATAGTGATTTGCCTGTTGGAGCATCAGTAAGCTCATCTGCGGCAATACAAGTTGCAATGCTTAAAGCTTTACGAGAAGGCTTTAATCTTGTTATTTCGGATGAAAATATAGCAAAACTAGCTCAAAAAGCAGAAAATGAATACGTTGGAGTGCAGTGTGGTCTTATGGACCAAATGGTTATTTCANTAGGAAAACAAAACTCTGCATTATTATTTGATATACAATCNGGAAAAACAGAAAATTTAGAATTTTTTGATAATGTTAATGTCCTGACAATTCATTCAGGAGTGAGCAGAAAGCTGAAAGATAATGCATATAATGATAGGAGAGCTTCTTGTGATAGAGCCTGCAAAGATATGGGAATTAGTAGTTTAAGAAGCGCAACTTTAAGTGATTTATCCAAAGTAAAAAATTATGATGATCGAATTAAATCTCAACATGTAATTTCTGAAAATTTAAGAGTATTAGAATGTGTGAAAGCATTAAGAGATAATGACACAAAACTATTTGGCAAAATAATGAATGAAGGTCACAAAAGTTTGTCAAAAGATTTTTGTGTTTCAACAGAAAAAATGGATACCATGGTAACTTTCTCCCAAGATTTCGGCGCGCTCGGTGCGAGGATGACTGGAGCAGGCTTTGGCGGATGCATTGTTGTGTTAGCGGATAGAGAATGTGCAAAAAACTTAGTGCCTGAACTTACAAATTTAATAAAAGGGACTTGGCTTGTTTCAGATATGCAATTTTAAATGCGCTTTCCAGTTTCCTTATCGAAATATAGCAAATCTTCCTCTTTGATTTTTAAGCCGACTTTTGCATTCAATTTTGGAATATTTTTTTCACGATGCTCTACAACTAATTTTAGATTATCTTTACCAGATAAATATAAATAGGTTACTCCTCCCAATTCTTCAATTAGGTCGATATTCATATTTCCAGATTTTTTTAATTTAATATCATTTGGGCGTATGCCTGCAGTTACTTTACTGAAACCATTAATTTTTTTAAATGCAATATCTGGGAATTGATTGGAAACTAATGTGTCATTTTTGTTTGTTAATTCAAAAAAATTCATTGCGGGTGAACCAATGAAACCAGCTACAAAACGATTCTTTGGGTTGCTATACAATTCCATTGGCGTTCCGACTTGTTCCACTATGCCATCGTTTAAAACTACTATCTTATCCGCTAAAGTCATAGCCTCCACTTGATCATGCGTTACGTAAATCATTGTTGTACCAAGTTCTTTATGAAGTCGTGCTAACTCAACACGCATTTCAAGGCGTAATTCTGCATCTAGATTTGAAAGTGGTTCATCAAAAAGGAAAACTTCTGGACCTCTAACAATTGCGCGACCAATTGCAACCCTTTGCCTTTGCCCGCCTGACAAAGCTTTTGGTTTACGATCTAGATATGGTTCAAGTTTTAAAATTTCTGTTGCTTTATTTACTTTTTCGATGATTTCATCTTTTGGAGTTTTGTTCATTTTTAAACCAAAACCCATATTTTCTCTTACTGTCATGTGTGGGTACAATGCATATGATTGAAAAACCATGGCGACCCCTCGATCTGAGGCGTCAACATTAGTTACATCTTCTGATCCGATGTAAATATTTCCTGATGTTGTATTTTCCAAACCTGAAATCATACGTAATAAAGTTGATTTTCCACATCCGGATGGTCCAACAAATACACAAAATTCACCGTCCTCTATTTTGAGATCGATACCATGAATCACTTCAATACTACCATATTTTTTGATTGTTTCAGATAATATTACATTTGCCATNAGGATCCCATAGAATAAAATTTAATGTTAATTGTCAAAAAATGAGACTTTTTGATCTCTCAACCACTTCAAAATGCTGATAATTTTTAAAGCTCATTAAATCTAACTTGTAAAGAGTGGAAATATAATCATGATAATCGTTACCGCTAACAAAAAAAAGTTTGGGAGAAACTTATGAATTTTAAATTTAAGACATCTGTTGCATCAGCAGTTACTTTTGCGCTTATGGCAAGTACAGCTTTTGCTGGTACTTTAGTTATAAATACTGATACATCAGATCCAGCGCCAAAAGCAGCATTTGAGCAACTTATAAAAGATTTTGAAGCTGAAAACTCAGATATAACAGTTAAATGGAACCTTTTTGATCACGAAGGTTATAAAACTTCTATCAGAAATTTCTTAACAGCCGATGCTCCAGATCTTGCAAACTGGTATGCTGGAAACAGAATGTTACCATATGTTAATGCAGGCCTTTTTGAGCCAGTTGATGATGTTTGGGCCTCAGCTGGTTTGAATGACACATTAGCATCTGCTTCAGCATCAATGACGATTGATGGTAAGAAGTGGGGGGTACCTTATACTTATTACAATTGGGGTGTTTATTATCGCAAAGATATTTTTGAGAATTTAGGAATTGGTATTCCTAAAACTTGGGATGATTTTAAAGCCGCTGGAGCAACACTTAATGCCAATGGTGTAAAACCAATAACGATTGGTTCGAAGTACCTTTGGACAGCTGGTGGTGTGTTTGATTATATGAATCTTAGAACCAACGGGTATGATTTCCATATGGCTTTAACAAAAGGTGAAGTTTCTTGGACTGATGACCGCGTAAAAGCTACTTTCGCAAACTGGAAAGAGTTAGTTGACGCAGGTTTCTTCATTGATAACCATGCTGCTTTATCGTGGCAGGAAGCTTTAGCACCTATGGTTCAAGGTGATGCAGCAATGTATGTAATGGGTAACTTTGCTGTAGCACCACTTCGCGAAGCGGGATTAAGTGATGATCAGTTAGGATTTTTCCAATTTCCACAAATCAATCCTAATATTGATATGGCAGAAGAAGCTCCAACAGACACTATTCACATCCCAGCAAATGCAAAAAACAAAGTGGATGCAAAGAAGTTCTTGGCATTTTTAGGGCGTGCTGATGTTCAAACTAAAATAAATGCAACATTAGGACAACTTCCAATTAACAAGAATAGTTCTGTAAGTGATGACAAATTCTTGCAGGCTGGAATGTCAATGCTCTCAAGCACAACTGGCGGCATCGCGCAATTCTTTGACAGGGATGCACCTGCAGAAATGGCGCAAGCTGGAATGGAAGGTTTCCAAGAATTTATGGTTAAACCAGAACGTTTAGAAGCTATTCTAAAAAGATTAGAAAAAGTTCGTACTCGAGTTTATAAATAATACTGGTATCCAGCACGTACAAATGCGTGCTGGATATTTTGCATAGATGATTAATATGAATTCTTATTTCAAAAAAAATAAATTAAAGATTGCACCATGGCTATTTATGGCTCCTGGACTTTTGATGTTCATAACCTATGTCATTTGGCCAATTGCAGGATCCATAAATATAAGTTTTTATGACTGGGATGGTCTTGGTGAGAAAACATGGATTGGCATGGGTAATTATGTTGAACTATTTGATGATGAGGCTTTTTATAAATCACTTAAGAATAATTTTATTTGGTTAATATTATACATGTTAGCAGTTCCAATTGGATTGTTTATGGCACTATTTTTAAATCAATCTGTAAGAGGAATAAGAATTTACAAATCAATGTTCTTCTTTCCCTTCGTTATTTCGCAAGTTGTAGTTGGATTGGTGTTCTCTTGGTTTTATGACCCAAATTTTGGGTTATTAAATATAGTCATAGAGTTTTTTGGGGGTACTGGAATTGCTATATTAGCTGATGAGCGATACGTGACTTATGGCATTATCGCTGCTGGATTATGGCCACAAACAGCATATTGTATGATTTTATATTTAACAGGATTAAACGCTGTAGATTCTGAACAAATTGAAGCTGGTCGATTAGATAACGCTAAAGGTTGGAAAATGTTGTGGTATATTATTTTACCTCAACTAAAACCAGCAACTTTTATTGCGATAGTTGTCACAGTGATTGGTGCTTTGAGAAGTTTTGATATGGTTTCAATAATGACTGCGGGAGGTCCTTGGGGGTCAAGCCGAGTATTAGCTTATTACATGTATGAAAAGAGTTTTTCAGAATATGGATTTAGAATGGGGTATGGTGCAGCCATTGCGGTAATATTATTTCTTATAATGATGGTTTACATAACATTTTTCTTATTGAAGATGTATCGAGACGAGAAAGCAAATTAACTATGTTTCCAAAGCCGATTGAAAATACAAATATCCTTACTCAATCTGTTTACAAAACAGCATTACCAATAGTTTTAATTCTTTGGTTGTTGCCACTTATAGCAGTAGCATTGACCTCTGTTCGTTCAGGCGGAGACCTAATATCAGGAAATTATTGGGGATGGCCAACTTCATTTGACCTTTATGAAAATTATACATCTGTTTTTAAAAATACGCCACTTGCTCAATACATGTGGAATAGTTTCAGAGTGACTATTCCCACTGTATTTGGTGCTGTCGCTTTGTCATGTATGACTGGTTTTGCTTTGGCGGTTTATAATTTTAAAGGTAATATATTAATATTCTTTCTATTTATTGCAGGAAACTTTGTACCCTTTCAGATATTGATGGTACCTGTACGTGATTTGTCTGTTCAAATGGGTGTCTATAACTCAGTTTGGGCTTTGATATTGTTTCACATTGCCTTTCAAGCAGGGTTTTGCACTTTATTTATGCGAAATTTTATAAAAGCATTACCGCGAGAACTTATTGAAGCCGCACGTGTTGAAGGTGTCAATGAATTTCAAATATTCTGGTATATAGTAATTCCACTTATGAAACCTGCTATTGCTGCGCTGTCTGTATTGATATTTACATTTATTTGGAATGATTACTTTTGGGCAACAGTTCTTACTCAGGGAGTTGATTCACAGCCTGTAACAGCTGGATTATACTCTTTGAATGGCCAATGGATTTCACAATGGCATTTAGTGTCAGCAGGATCAATTGTTGCCGCTCTCCCTCCAGTGCTAATGTTTTTCACAATGCAAAAACATTTTATTGCCGGTTTGACATTAGGTGCAGTAAAATGAACGCTTGGCGTTTAGATACTCAAGAACAAACAGTTATAATATCAAGTAATGGTGGTATCCCATTCATTGCTTATTGGGATGTTAAATTAACTTCCAAAGAAGACCTAGCACAATTATTAGATTCGTTTCCTCAGGATTTTAGCGGAGGAGTAATGGATAAAGCTGAATATATAAATTTTTGTCCAACTTCTGGGGATGGGTTTTTAGGTCAACCAGGCATAATTTTACATGATGAGAATGGAATAGACATACTTCCCAACTTCAAATTTATAGATGCTAAAAAAGAAGGTGGAATGGTATTTGAAAGTAGGGATGAATATAATGGATTATCTATTTTTCATAAAATAAGTATCCATGGGGAAGTTTTTAAGTTTCAAACAACTTTACAAAGTAAAAAACCAATAAATGTTGGGTGGTTATCTGCACCAATTATTCCAGATTTTTGTTCGAGTGAGGAGTTTGTTCAGGTTTCAGGTAATTGGACTAATGAGTTTTGTTTTGACAGATTAACCTGGAGGCCTGGTGTTGTAGTTAAAGAAAGTCGTTCTGGAAGAACCAGTCATGAAAATTTTCCTGGGTTAATTCTGTTGAATAAAAACACAACAAATTCTGATGGATCTGCGGTTGGTTTTCATTATGGCTGGTCTGGTGGGCATCGGATGCAGATTGAGGAATTATCTACTGGCCAAAGGCAGATTCAATTTGGGCATTCACAATCCTTTAAGAATGCGCTTACGCAAAAAATATCAACGGCGCCAATGTTTGTTTCAAAGTCTTCAAAAGGTCTTAATGGAATTGCTCAATCATTTCAGTCTTTCGTAAGAAAAGAAATTCTTCCATCTACTTTAGAAAAATTACCAAGGCCTGTTCATTATAATTGTTGGGAAGCTATCTACTTTAAACATTCATTAAAAGATTTAAAAGAAATTGCAAAATTGGCTGTAACTTTAGGAGCTGAAAGGTTTGTTCTGGATGATGGTTGGTTTGGGCTCCGAGATGATGACACGTCAAGTCTTGGAGATTGGGAGATCGATAAAAGAAAATACCCAGAAGGGCTAGCGCCATTAATAGAGTATGTTAATCAAATTGGAATGGAATTTGGAATTTGGTTTGAACCAGAAATGGTGAGTCCAAATAGTAAGTTATTTAAGAATAATCCTGATTGGATACTTGGAAAAAAAAATCAAACATTAGGGCGTAATCAATTAGTTTTAGATTTGAATATTAAGGAAGTACAAAGTTATTTATTCGAGAAAATAAGTAAAATATTATTTGAAAATAAGATATCTTACATAAAATGGGATCATAATAGAGTTTTACCTTTTCCTGATCATAATCAAGCAAATGGTTTTTATCGTCTTTTAGATAAATTACGCACAGCTTTTCCAAATGTTGAATTTGAAAGCTGTTCATCTGGTGGCGGAAGAATAGATTATGGTGTTTTGAGCACTACCCACAGGGTTTGGTTATCTGATAGTAATGATGCAATGGTAAGATTTAAAATGCAAAATAATGCAAGCGTCTGGTTGCCATCGGAAGTTGTAGGGTCACATGTTGGGCCAAGAAAATGTCATACTTCAGGTCGTATTTTTGACATTTCGCTTAGAGCTTGGGTGGCTGCAAGTAGGCATATGGGTTTTGAAATGGATCCACGAGAGCTTACTGATGAAGAAGTGAAAATACTAAGAACTGTTACTAATTGGTATAAAGAAAACCGCTATTGGATGCATAAAGCTATTTTCCATAGATTAGACTTGAGTGATAAATCTCAAATTGGTGAAATTCAGGTATCAATTGATAATGAAAAATTTGTCTCATTTGTGGTGCAAATGGAACAATCTGTTTACAGTTCACCTAAGCCAGTTATGTTAACGGGCTTAGATGCAAACTCTATTTATAAAATAAATTTAATTACACCTGATAATGCGGCGCAAGTTTCAAGAGGTAGAATAGCGTTAAGAGACAAAGAGTTATTGCTTTCAGGCCAATTCTTGATGTCGCGGGGAGTAAATTTACCTTGTGCTTTCCCCGGATCTATTTGGGTAATTGAAGGACATAAAATATGACAAATCCAAAACTTGGTACATGTTATTATCCTGAGCATTGGCCACGGGAAATGTGGGAAAAAGACGCTTTGCGCATGGTTGAATTAGGATTATCTTGGGTTCGAATAGGTGAGTTCTGTTGGAGTCGAATTGAACCCCAGGAAGGTTCATTTGACTTTGAATGGTTGGATGCTGTTGTAGAGGTTTTGCGTAGGCATAATTTAGACATAATAATGGGAACACCAACTGCTACACCTCCAAGATGGGTGCTGGATAAATATCCTGATATGCTTGCAGTTGATAAAATGGGAAATGAGCGAAAATTTGGATCGCGTCGACATTATTGTTTTAGCCATTTGGGATACAGGAAAGAGGCTGCTCGGATTACTCGTGAAATCGCAAATAGATATGGTTCAACAGTACAGGCCTGGCAAACAGATAATGAGTATGGGTGCCATGATACCACATTATCATATAGTATGGCTGCCTTAATTGGTTTTAGAGATTGGTTGGCGCAAAAATATCAATCACCTAATGCATTAAACAAAGCATGGGGAAATGTATTCTGGTCTATGGAAATAAATGAATTTTCAGACATTGAATTACCTAATTTAACTGTTACTGAAGCAAATCCATCTCATGTGATGGATTTTAGACGTTATTCATCTGATCAAGTTGTTGCTTTTAATAGTATTCAAGTAAATATTTTGCGGGAATTTACTTCGAAACCATTAATACACAATTATATGGGAAGAATTACTGCATTTGACCATTATGATGTTGGTGCAGATCTAGATATTGCCAGTTGGGATAGTTATCCGCTTGGTTTTTTAGAAATGGTGTCTGATGCTGATGAAAGTTTTAAAGCAAAATATGCTTATCAAGGAGACCCTGACTTTCAATCATTTCACCATGATTTATATAGGGCTGTGGGGCGTGATCGTTGGTGGGTTATGGAGCAACAGCCAGGTCCAGTTAATTGGGCTTCATACAATCCTGCGCCATTAAAAGGGATGGTACGCTTGTGGTCGTGGGAAGCAATTGCTCATGGAGCTGAGACTGTATGTTATTTTAGGTGGCGCCAAGCACCATTTGCGCAAGAACAAATGCATGCTGGCTTATTACGTGTAGATGATGAGCCAGCTCCAGCTTGGGAAGAAATTGTAGAACTTAATGATGAAATAAATGCAATAACTACGATTGAGCAGGTCACATCAGATGTTGCATTAATATTCGACTATCCATCTCAATGGGCTTGGGAAATTCAACCGCAAGCTTTAAATTTTGATTATTTTCATGAAGTTTTTGATACGTATAGTTGCTTGAAAAAGCTTGGTATAAATGTTGATATTTGTTCTAGTGATGACAAAAAACTTAATGATTATAAAATTGTTTTTGCACCAAGTTTATTTTTAACTAACAATATAATTGAAAATTGCTCTGCACATTTAGTCTTAGGGCCAAGATTTAATTCAAAGACTAAAGATTTCCAAATTCCTAATCCATTACCGCCAAATGTTTCAGGGTTGAATGTGGTTGTGGAGCGTGTGGAAACAATACGACAGAATATGTCGAGACGTTTAAAGAAACCAGGATCAGTTGTCAGGTGGATAGAAGATATTTCTCATGATGCATCAGTTATTGAAGAAACTGAATGTGGAGATCCAATAGTGTTGCAGCAAAATAATAAAACTTATTTAGCTGGTTGTTTGGATCAAGAAGCAAAAAAAAGATTATTTAAGAAATTATTGAAAGATCAAAATATTAAATATTTGGAAATGCCTGATGGTGTAAGGCAAAGATTAACAAAAAATCATCGATTTATCTGGAACTACAGTAATGAAAATCAAAATATTGATGGCATTTCATTGCGCCCGGCCGATGTAAAAATTATAGAAAAAAAATAATAAAAATACTTTGATTAATTTTGAGTATTAATGACTTCGGTTTTCCATTCTTTACAGCTATTTTTGAGTTTTTCTGAAAGGGGTTTGTCTGTGATTATGATATTTGCATCTGAGAGTGAACAATTAGTCAGCGGCGCTTTTCGTTCAAATT
>JGI24540J26637_10001079_pt1 | contig 11963 bp, 9 predicted proteins | sample NorSeaMetagenome_FD_26637 | JGI IMG/M metagenome (IMG submission 26637)
TAAGAAGGCTCTTGCAATTGAAATCCTTTGTTTTTGACCACCTGATAGACTATAGCCTTTTTCACCAATCATTGTATCGTAACCATTTGGAAAATCTAAAATAAACTGATCAGCCGATGCTAATTTTGCTGCTGTAATTATTTCCTCTTCGCTAGCATCTTTCTTTCCATAAGATATGTTGTCTCTAATTGATAGGTCAAAAAGAATTGGTTCCTGGCTCACCAATGCAACTGAAGANCTGAGAGAATAAAGAGTCACATCTTTAGTACTCATTCCATCTATTAAAATTTCACCATTTAGAGGATCATAAAATCTTGGTATCAAATTTAAGGTTGAAGTTTTTCCTGATCCACTAGGGCCTACTAGTGCCGTAATACTATTTGGCTCTAATGTTAAGCTAATGTTATCTAAAACAATGTTTTCCTTGTTATATGAAAGGCTAACATTTTTAAATACAACTTTGCCTTTTTTTACCAATAATTCCTCTGCATTATTTCTTTCAATTATTTCTAATGGCTGATCCAAAAGTTCAAAAACTCTTTTACCAGCAGCAAAACCTTCCTGCATGATTGTATTAGCTTGTGACAAGCTTCTCAGTGGTTGAAATGCCAACATCATAGCCCCAAGAAAAGATATAAATTCATTTAATGGAAGCTCGCCTTGAATACCCCTAAGACCGGCGTAATACATTGCACCAGCAATACCAAATCCTGCTAAGAATTCAGAAAATGGAGCTGCGGCTGCTTTTGTTTTTGTTGTTTTAATAAGAAGTTGCATTCTTCGATAAATAGATTGTGAAACTTTTTTTATCTCAGCCTCTTCTTGTTGATAAGCCTTAACTATTCTAGTTCCATCTAAGTTTTCTGNGAGTAAAGAGGCTAAAACGCCAGTCTCAATCTGTGTACCCGTAGANGCNTTCTTCATTCTTTTCCCAAGGCGTTTTGATAAAAGTGCAACTAATGGAATGGCTATAAGAGCTATTAATGATAAAGTTATGTCTTGATAAAACATTACACCCAAAAGGCAAATTAAGGTTAATAAGTTTCTAAATGTATTAGCTAGATTATCGCTTACTGAAGATTGAAGTAAATTAACATCATATAAAAAATTAGCTATAATTTTTCCAGAGTGATTAATCTGAAGCCAACCAAGATCAGCATAAGTAATTTTTGTGAACATATTAATTTGAATGTCTGCAATTATTTTTTGTCCAATCTCAGTAAGTATTGAAACTTGAAAGAAGGTGGCTACTCCTTTAATAAATAAAATCCCTATAACTCCCAATGGAATTAATAAAACCATTTGAGCGTCGCGTTCCAAAAATATTTTTTTTATAGCGGGATCTAATAACCATGCTGTAGCACCAGTAGCTAAAGCTATAATTATCATGAATATAAAAGACGTACTTAATTTGGCTAATTGAGGTTTAATATTCTCTTTAAAAAGTCGTTTTAAGATTTCTGAATTTGTCATAAGTAAAAATAGGATACTATCAGTATCATTGTCGCTGTTCCAATTATTGAATAATAAAAATAAGGCTATTTTCCGGCTAAAGTCATGCCTTCAATACAAAGAGTGGGAGCATTAGAGCCATATTTAAACTCTAAATCGTTAGCAGCTGATAAATTTAAGAACATTTCAGTTAGATTTGAAGCGATAGTTATTTCGCTAACTGGAAAGGCTAACTCTCCATTTTCAATCCAGTAGCCACTTGCTCCTACACTGAAATCTCCAGTTATTAGATCGAAACCTGAGCCCATAAGTTCAGTAGCATAAAACCCACTTTTAATAGATCCAATTAGATCTTCGTAAGAGACCATGCCATTCGCCATAAATAAATTATTGGTACTAGTGCCTGGCGGAGAACCGATAGATCTAGAAGCGTGACCAGTTGTTTTAAGATTCAATTTTTTGCCTGTAGCGGTGTTTAGTAGCCATGTTTTTAAAACTCCATTGCTGACTAGTTCTGTTTTTTTATTTTTGACTCCCTCACCATCGAATAAGCTTGAGTTCATACCTCTAAAAATCTTAGGATCATCAATTATAGATATATCTTTACTAAAAATTTGTTTATTTAGGCTATCTTTTAAAAAACTAGTTCCACGTGCGATAGAATTTCCTGATATTGCACCAGCTACATACTTAACTATTCTGTTACTAATTCTTTTATCGAAAATTACAGAGGTTTTGCAAGAGCTAACTTTTCTTGGATTAATTCTTTTTAAGGTAAGATCTGCAGCATTCTTTCCAATTTCTTCCGGGACATCAAGATCTTCATAATGAATAGCAGAGGCATAATCGTAGTCTCTCTCCATATTAACACCATCACCTGCGATAACTGAACATGATATAGAATTGCTTGATGATTTATAACCACCCATAAAGCCATGGCTTGTTGCTAAAAAAAATTCACTAGTTCCAAAAGATGCACCTGAGCCCTCAGAGTTACTAATTCCTTTAATACTTAAAGCAGCATCCTCACATTTTTTAACGTTATCAATCATTAAATTTGTATCAGTTTCATAGTTTTGGCATAAATCTAAATCTATAAAATTTGTTTCTAGTTGCGTGGGATCACCTAGGCATGCAGTATCATCTTCAGGAGCTAATTTTGCCATTTCAACTACTTTAGTTACAAGCGTATCTATATTTTTTACATCAAAGTTTGAAGATGAGACAAAGGATTGCTTTGATCCTATTAAAGCTCTAATTCCAAATGTTTTACCGGAAGATTCTTCAACATCTTCAATTTTACCAAATCTATATGCAATTGATTTACTTGTTCCCTTAGCTAGAACTATATCGCAATCAGTTGCTCCAGCAACTTTTGTCTTTGTAATAATTTGATCTGCTAAATCTTTAAATTCCATAATGCTAAATATAACTCGATAATAAGCCTAAACAAATAAGTAACCCTAAATACTGATTACTTTTGAATAATGCAAGACATACCTCGGGTCTTTTAATATCTAATTTTGCTATTTGTATAAACTGATGAGTAAAAACAGCTAGTAAAAATAGAAAAAATAGTAATTTTTGAGATGCCATTACCCCAAAAATGAAAAGACTCATTGTCATAGCCGAATAAAAAAATGCAACCCAATATTTAGTATTATTACCAAAAAGAATGGCTGTNGATTTAACTCCTATTGAAAGATCGTCATCTATATCTTGGTGTGCATAAATTGTGTCATAACCCAAGGTCCAAAAAATTCCTGCGCTATAGAGAAATAAAATTTCAATTGATATACTATTAGCTATAGCGGAATATCCAATTAGAACTCCAATATTAAAAGTGATAGCCAGAAAAAATTGTGGCCAGTGAGTTACCCTTTTTGTTAAGGGGTAAATTATTAATAATAAGAAAGATATAAAGCCAATTTTTATTGATAAAAAGTTTAGACTCAAAAGAATACATAGTCCAATTAGAGATAAGGCAATAAATATGATAATTGCATCATGAAGTGGTAAAGACTTATTTGCTAGAGGTCTGAATCTGGTTCTTTCAACTTTAATATCTATATCTCGATCAAAAATGTCATTTATAACACAACCAGCTGAACGCATTACGAATGAACCAATAATAAAAATTATAAATAAGAATATATTTTGTTTAATATCTAATACTGAATTACAGGCTGCTATTAATCCCCATAAACAAGGAAACATTAATAATAATGACCCAATAGGCCTATTTAATCTTGTTAGTAAAATGTATGATTTTAATTTATGATTCATATTTAAGAAAACTATAGCCAATATCTAGCTAATAATAACTAAAATAATATGAAACCAAGAAATCGAATATTTTTAGATGAAAAAATATCAACTGGTAAGATTATCATTATAAAAGACAAACAGGCGCATTATTTAATTAATGTGCTTAGATGCAAGATTAATGAAAAAATTTTAATTTTTAATGAGGGTGAGTGGCTTGCGCAAATTGTAAATATTAGATCTAAAGCTATAGAGTTAAGTGTAGAAAAAAAAATAAAAGACCTTCTAAAGCAGCGGCCAATAAAGCTTTACTTTTCACCTTTAAAAAGAAATCCAAACGAAATTTTAATACAAAAATGTACTGAAATCGGAGTAAATATATTTCAACCTATAGCAATGGAACATACTAATATTTCAAAAGTTAATGTAGATCGATTGAAGTTAATTTCCTCAGAGGCAATTGAGCAGTCAGAACAATTAACAATTCCCACTATTAATCAAACAATAGCTTTTAAAGAATTTCTTAAACAAATAAAAAATGATGAGTTAATTATAGCGTGCACTGTTCAATGTAAGAATGTGTCGATTAGGCAAATTATAAAAAATAATTTCAATAAAGATATTTCTATATTAATTGGTCCAGAGGGAGACTTCTCTAAAGTAGAATTAGACAATATAAAATCTCATAAGAATATTGTTGAAGCTTCTTTGGGAGAGAATATATTAAAAGGTGAAACGGCTACAATAGTTGCATCTGCTCTAGTAATGGATAATTTATCTCAATGTTAAAAAAAATAGATTTAGTTAAATACTTTTCAGATGGTATTAAATTAAAAGGATCTGAAAAGATAGGAACAGAGCACGAAAAATTTATTTATAATAAAAACGATCTATCATTAATTCCTTTTAGTGGAGATAAAAGTATTTCTACTGTCATAAGAAAATTTGTAGAAGATGGATGGACCGCTGTAAAAGAGGAGGGTCAGATTGTAGGCGCAACCAAAAACGGTGCAAGCATAACGCTAGAACCAGGTGGACAATTTGAACTTTCTGGCGCCCCTTTAAATAATCTTCATGAGACTTGTCGTGAAATAAATGACCATCTTAGTTTTACTAAGTCAATCGAAGAGGAGCTAGATATTGGATTTTTAGGAATAGGTTTTATTCCACTTGGAAATTTTGATGATATGCCAAAAGTTCCTAAAAAAAGATACCAGCAAATTATGACACCATACATGAGAAAGGTTGGTGGTCTCGGTCTTGAAATGATGTATCAAACTTGCACTGTACAAGCAAATTTTGACTTTTTATCTGAAAAAGATATGTCAAAAAAAGTCAATGTTTCTGCCGCATTGCAACCATTAGCTACTGCTTTATTTGCAAATTCACCCTTTAAGAATGGACAACCTAATGGATACTTATCTTATAGAAGTGTTATTTGGGATGACACAGATAAAGATCGAACTGGAATTTTGCCAAGTATGTTAGATAAAAGCTTTAGCTTTGAAGAGTATACAGATTATCTTCTGGATGTGCCTGTATATTTTATTGTAAGAAATAAAGAATACATCGACTCTACAGATTTTACTTTTAGAGATTTAATGGATGGAAAAAATAAAAATATTAAGCCTGATGAAATTACGATCGATGATTGGGAAACACATGTATCTACAATTTTTACTGAGGTAAGATTAAAAACATATATTGAAATGCGTGGAGCAGACGCTGGTAGCTACAAATCTCTTTGTGCCTTACCAGCTTTATGGACTGGATTATTATATGATAATGAAACATTAGATGCTGCAAATGATATTATAAAAAGTTGGCACTTAAATGAAATTTTAAATTTTAAAATTGAAAGTTCTAAAACTGGTTTAGATGCATTAATTCAAAATAAAAGTGGCTGGAGAATTACCGAAGAAGTTCTCGAGATAGCAACTCANGGNCTAAAAAAAAGAAAAGAATTTAATCTCAGTGGTGAAGATGAAACTTTATTTTTAGGGTATTTATTTAATATTTTAAACACTAAACAGGTAACAGCTTCCAAGATATTAAATAGTTTTAATGATGATTGGGGTAAGGATTTTAAAAAACTTTATGAAGAGTTATCTTTTTAGTTAACTTGAAGCAGTTCCACCTACAGTTAGATTATTTACAAGCATAGTTGGTTGCCCAACACCCACCGGCACACTTTGGCCAGCTTTGCCACAAGTACCAATACCAGTATCCATTGCACTATCATTTCCAACCATTGAAACTCTTTTTAAAACATCTGGACCATTGCCAATAAGAGTTGCACCCTTTATTGGTTGCTCAACTTTACCATCAACAATTTTGTATGCCTCGGTACATGAAAATGTAAATTTTCCACTAGTAATATCTACTTGGCCACCACTGAAATCAACAGCATAAACGCCATTTTTAACAGTTTTTATAATTTCTTCTGGAGTTTTATTTCCTGACATCATGTAAGTATTTGTCATTCTTGGCATTGGTGCATGAGCATAACTCTCACGCCTTCCATTGCCTGTAGGACTAACTCCCATTAATTTTGAATTATGTCTATCTTGCATGTAACCAGTTAGAATTCCATTTTCAATTAAAGTAGTACAATTTGTTGGAGTTCCTTCATCGTCTATACTTATTGATCCACGTCTAGAATCAATAGTTCCATCGTCAACGATTGTTACTGAATCGTGAGCAATTTTTTCACCCATTAAGCTTGAAAAAGCAGAAGTTTTTTTTCTATTAAAATCACCTTCTAAGCCATGACCTATTGCTTCATGGAGAAGAATACCTGGAAAGCCTGGACCCAAGACAACATCCATTTCACCCACTGGAGAATCTATTGATTGAAGATTAACTTCTGCTTGAGCTAAAGCTCCGTCTACTTGTTTTTGCCAATAATCTTCTTCTAAAAANTTTTGGTAATCTACTCTTCCTCCAACACCCATTCTTCCTGTTTCTTGTCTTCCATTTTTTTCTAAGACTACAGAGATACCAAGACGTACAAGGGGTCTTATGTCTTCAACGAAAACTCCATCAGGTCTGTATATTCTTACGACTTGCCATTCACCACTAAGAGATGATGACACTTGCTTGACTAGTGGATTTCTTGCTCTTGCATACCTATCAATTTCCTCAAGAGTTTTAATTTTATTTTCAAAATTCACTGAATTAACAGGGTTTAAATCTGTATAAAGTTTTTTATTTGTTCGAGTAAAATTCGAATTAAAACTTCCATTATTATTTTTAGTTATAAAACTTACAGTGTCACTAGCTTTTTTTAATGATTTAGCATCAATATCAGATGAGTGCGCATAACCCGTTGCCTCTCCAGCAATAGCACGTAAACCAAATCCTTTTGATACATCAAATGAAGCACTTTTTAATTTTTGATCATCAAAAACAAAACTCTCACTTTCACAATATTCGAGAAATAATTCACCATCATCAGCCTTGTGAAGAGAATCATTAACAATACTGTTAATAGAGCCAGATGTTAAATCACTATCACTAAAGAAAAGGTCTTCAGTGCTAATGTTCGTTAAATCTTCACTCTTTTTAATTTTATCGCTCATATTATTTATATAGTTTAAAAATTAGCCAAATTTGATTAAAAATTGCGTCATTCTGTCGCAAAAAAATATCTATTAAATTAATTATTTATGTCATTAATATTGCTATTGCAATTGACTAAAATAGCTATATTTACCTAGTAAATCAAGATTAGAATATGAAATTATTTTTAAAAATTTTAACATTACTATTTATTAGTTCAAATATTGTGTCTGCAGAGAACTTACCAACAGACTGGCAGTTAGGTTTTCAAGAACCAGCAACCGATCTAATGGCAGATGTAATAAATTTTCACACTTATATTTTGTTGCCAATTATAACTGCTATCTCCGTTTTTGTTCTGGGACTTCTATTGTATATTTATTATAGATTTAATAGTGTCAGAAATCCAGTTGCATCAACAACAACTCATAATACTTTGATTGAAATACTTTGGACAGTTATTCCGGTTGTTTTATTGATTATTATTGCAATCCCATCTTTTAGAATTTTATATGTTTCAGAAACAATCCCAGAATCAGATATTACTATTAAAGCTACAGGCAATCAGTGGTACTGGAGTTATGAATATCCAGATTATGGCGACTTTGTAATAGATGCAAATATGCTTGACGATAGTGAATTATCGGATCCAAAGTTAAGGTTGCTAGAAACAGACACTCAAATTGTTGTGCCAGTTAATAAGGTTGTTAAGCTCTTAATTACTTCAGATGATGTTTTGCACTCTTGGACCATTCCAGCTTTTGCTGTTAAAATGGATGCGGTTCCAGGAAGAATAAATGACACTTGGTTTAAAGTAAATAAAGAAGGTATTTACTATGGACAATGTTCTGAGCTTTGTGGACCAAGACATGCATTTATGCCAATAAATGTTAAAGTGGTGTCACAAGAAGAATTCGATCAATGGATAGAGTTTGCTAAAGAAGAGTATGCCTCACTAGAGACAACTCAAATTAAGTTAGCTGCTAAATAATTAAGGAGAAAATAATGGTAGATATTACACCTGATACTATAGATCATACACACGATCATCACCCAACTGGTTGGAGAAGATATTTATACTCTACAAACCACAAAGATATAGGAACATTATATTTAATTTTTGCAATAGTTGCTGGTGTAATTGGTGGCGCAATGTCAGTTGTAATGCGTATGGAATTAATGTACCCGGGCGATGGAATTTTAGGCGGCGATCATAATCTTTATAATGTTTTGGTTACAAATCATGGCTTAATAATGATCTTCTTTATGGTTATGCCTGCAATGATAGGTGGTTTTGGTAATTGGATTGTACCTTTGATGATTGGTGCACCTGACATGGCTTTCCCAAGAATGAACAATATATCTTTTTGGCTATTACCTGCTTCTTTTATACTTTTGCTTTCCTCATTATTTGTTGAGGGAACTGCTGGTGGACAAGGTGTTGGCGGTGGATGGACACTTTACCCTCCTTTATCTTCATCTATTGGAGCTCCAGGTCCTGCAGTTGACTTGGCTATTTTTTCACTTCACATAGCTGGTGCATCTTCAATTTTAGGTGCTATTAACTTTATCACTACTATATTTAATATGCGTGCCCCTGGAATGACACTTCACAAAATGCCCTTGTTTGTTTGGTCCATTTTAGTAACGGCTTTTTTATTACTACTATCCTTACCAGTATTAGCTGGTGCAATCACTATGCTTTTAACNGATAGAAACTTTGGTACAGCTTTTTTTGCAGCAGAAGCTGGAGGTGATCCAGTACTTTTNCAACATCTATTTTGGTTCTTTGGTCACCCTGAAGTTTATATTTTAATATTACCTGGCTTTGGAATTATAAGTCACGTTGTTTCAACTTTTTCAAAGAAACCAATATTTGGTTATTTGGGTATGGCATATGCAATGGTATCTATTGGTTTCCTTGGTTTCATTGTATGGGCACATCATATGTATACGGTTGGAATGAGTGCGGATATTAAGGCGTATTATGTTTTTGCAACAATGGTTATTGCAGTACCGACTGGAATTAAAATATTTTCTTGGATNGCAACCATGTGGGGTGGTTCNGTAGAACTTAAAACTCCAATGTTATGGGCAATGGGCTTTATATTTTTATTTACGGTAGGTGGTGTAACAGGTGTTGTTTTAGCCAATGCAGGAATTGATCATTCATTACATGATACATATTATGTAGTTGCTCACTTTCACTATGTTCTTTCAATGGGTGCTGTATTTGCAATATTCGCAGCTTTTTATTATTGGTTTGGCAAAATGTTTGGAAAAAATTATTCAGAGTGGCTTGGTAAACTTCACTTTTGGCTAACTTTTATTGGGGTTAATATTGTATTTTTCCCACAGCATTTTTTAGGCCTTGCTGGAATGCCAAGAAGATATGCTGATTACCCAGATGCTTTTGCTGGTTGGAATTATATTTCTTCAATCGGATCTTATCTCTCTTCTGTTGGACTTTTAGTATTTTTTGTCATGTTAATTCATGCATTTATCAAGAACGAACAATGTGCAGATAATCCTTGGGGTGAAGGTGCGGATACACTGGAATGGACATTGTCTTCTCCACCACCATTTCACCAGTTTGAAGAATTACCTGTTATCAAGTAATATAGGAGACAATTTTGTCACATATAACAGCTCTAGAGCAAGATGAAGGCAAACGATCTATGAATAGTTTTGTCTTTACACTTAAGTCTTATTTTTCTCTTCTTAAGCCAAGAGTGATGTCACTCTCTATATTTACTAGTTTTGTTGCAATGGTTATTGCTCCAGGTGAAGTGTCATTAACTTCTAGTGCTTTAATTATTTTTGCAATTTCAATTGGATCAGGTGCCTCAGGAGCATTAAATATGTGGTATGAAAGAGATACTGATAAACTAATGACCAGGACAATGGATCGAGCAATTCCAGCTGGAATTATTGCACCTAATCATGCCTTAACATTTGGAACAGTACTATCAATCATATCTATTGTTATTTTATATTATGCTTCAAATTTATTAGCTGCATCACTATTAGCCTTAACAATTGTTTACTATGTCCTTGTTTATACTGTCTGGCTAAAAAGAAAAACTCCACAAAACATTGTAATAGGTGGTGCAGCTGGTGCTTTTCCGCCAATGATTGGGTGGTCAGCAATAGCTGGAACTCTTTCTTATGAGCCTTTAATAATATTTACAATTATCTTCTTATGGACTCCTCCACATTTTTGGGCGCTAGCTCTTTATCGTTCGGGAGAATACAAAAAAGCTGGAATTCCAATGATGCCAGTTATTGTTGGTCCTGAAAGAACGTTAAATATGATTGTTACTTATAGTATTATATTATTTCCAGTAACAATTAGCCTTGGTTTATTTTACTCTTATTTTTATACAATTTCTGCAACAGCTTTAAGTGTTATATTTGTCTATCTGTCTCTAAAATTAAAAAATACTCCTGTAGATGATAAAGATTTTGAAAAAAAAGCGCAGCAATTCTTTTATTTTACGATTATTTTTTTATTTAATATATTTGCAATCTTATTAATTGATAGCGTGGTGATGTAAATGGTAGATAAAAAAACAAAAAAGAAAAATATTTATACTGCTTTATTCTTGGCAAGTTTAATGGTTATTTTTTTTCTTTATACAATCTATAAAATTTCAAATATGGCTTACCCATCATGAAATATAAGTTAATAAATTATATTTCTGATAAGAACAATCGTGTGGCTATGAGCCTTTTAACCCTAGTGTTTGCAATGCTTCTTTTGGCGTATGCTTCAGTGCCACTATATAATCTATTTTGTAAAGTGACTGGATTCGGAGGGACACCTAACATCACACAAATTGAGAGTGATTATGTTTTAGATAAAACTATTGAAGTAAGATTTGATGCTAATGTTTCATCAGATTTAAATTGGGATTTTTACCCTGAGAGAAAAACTTTTGATCTTAAAATAGGGGCAGATTATACAGCTAATTATATAGCAAAGAATAATTCTGATACTGCAATTAGTGGCACTGCATCATTTAATGTAAGTCCTAACGATGCAGGGAAATATTTTAGTAAATTAGAATGCTTTTGCTTTAATGAGCAGTCTCTTAAACCAGGAGAAGAAAAAGTAATGCCAATCAATTTTTATATTGATCCAGAAATAGTTAATGATAAATTCATAGGTGATTTATCCGAGATAACTTTATCCTATACCTTTTATGAAACATCTGATAACAAGAATTTATGAGTTCAAATAATCCAAAAGGACACGATTACCATTTAGTTGACCCAAGTCCATGGCCGCTATTAGCATCTATAGGAGCATTAATACTATGTTTTGGCGCTGTAATATATTTTAGAACTGATAATGCGTGGACTATGGTTATCGGTTTGCTAGCCGTTATATATGTTGCATTTATGTGGTTCAGAGACATCATAATTGAAGGAGAAAAAGATGGTCACCATACGCTGGTTGTGCAACTAGGTTTAAGATATGGGATGACACTTTTTATTGCATCTGAAGTAATGTTTTTTGTTGCTTGGTTCTGGGCTTATTTTAATGCAAGCTTGTATCCAACTGAGCAAATTGGTTCTACTTGGCCACCATTAGATATTGAGCTATTAGATCCATGGCACATTCCATTAATTAACACTTTAATTTTGCTTTTATCTGGTACTTCAGTAACTTGGGCGCACCA
>JGI24540J26637_10001082_pt1 | contig 11950 bp, 8 predicted proteins | sample NorSeaMetagenome_FD_26637 | JGI IMG/M metagenome (IMG submission 26637)
CGCGACCTCCGCCGCGAACAGACGCGCGCGAGGGAGGCCGAGGACCGGCTCGCGCGCGCCGAGATGGACGCCGAGCGCATCCCGCATCTCCTGGAGGAGACGGAGCGGCAGAGGGTCGAGATCGCTCGAAAGACGGCGTCTGAAAACAACGCCCTCTTCGAAGCGAGGACGGCTAAACGGAAGTGTAAGCAGGCGACGGATGACCTATCCAACCGCCTCGCGGAGTTCCAACGCGCGCAGAGTAAGCTGCAGTCGATGGAGACGCAGCGAAGGCTGGAGCGGGACCTGCACGAGGGGGTATCGTTGGCGGAGCAGGAGCTGTTGGTTCGGTGCGTTCATCTCTTTTTATAATTCCAAATTTGGACTGACGTCGTGTTGTGTGCACAGGTTCCGACGCGAAGACCCGAGGCACGCGGTGGAGACGCTGTGTCGGTCACTCGCGGGGAAGAACCGGCAGCTCGCGAGGCAGATTGACGAGTACGGTAAGCTCGTGCGGCGCGTGAAGACACTGGAGAGCGGCCGGGGAGTCGGGACGGCGGGTGGCGGCGNCGGTCCAATCGGGGGTCCGATCGGGGGTAGGAGCAGCGCCCCGTCGTCGCCGGCGGGAAGGCTCCAGAACGTTCCAGAAGGTTCGAAGCGACGCGCGTGGGGCGCGGACGACGACGACGCGTGGGACGACGCGGCGGCGCTCGACGCGGACAACGCGCTGCGGCGGCCGTTGCGCGACGCCGGGAACGGATTGGAAAAACGAATTGGAAAAACGAAAGGAGTCGGGGGATCCTCGAAACAGGGAAAGAAACACCTGGCGTTCGACGACCACGGACTGGGGCGGAAACCGGTGGGTAACCCTAACAAGCGGGTAAAGGCGACGAGCGGCGAGGACCTGCTCGACGACATACTGAGCGGGATGGAGGGTGGACCAAAGGGCGGATCTACGGATGGGAGAAATGGAAACGAAAAGAGCCGCGGCGTCGCTTCGGCGATACCCGCGGGCGCGGCTTCCTTTTCGCGACGGTTCGGGTCCAGCGCGGGTGGATCCGAAGCGGCGGGCGGTGGAGACGGCGGGTCGTTCGTGATACACGGCGCCGATGGGCGGGGCGGGCGGACTAAGGTTATTCGAACGGGGGGTTTCGTCGCGGCATCCTCCCTTCACCAGCCGAGCTAGCTAGCGACTCCCTTCCAAGGTACCATTGAAATAACGTTTAATACAGTGAGCTAACTGATACATGGTACATCATGACTAATACAAGTACATCATTGTCCGCGACACACGGGTCCGTCCATCTCAACGCGATATGTACAGCCTGGACGCCCGCTATATTGCGAAGAGCACTTAAACTTGGTGGCTTCAAAACCAGCTGTCGGAGGAACAAATCGATTCAGATCTTGAGGCGGGCGGTCACGCGGGGATGACGTCGGGTGGGGCCTCGCCCACCGGCGGCGCCGGCGGGTGTCGCGGGGGCGACGTGGCATCCACCTCGACCTCGCGCCAAAGTTTCCCCGCGTTCCCGTACGAGCCTTACCCCATCCAGCTCGATCTGATGCGGGGCTTGTACAAAGTGCTGGAGCGCGGGGGCATCGGGGTGTTCGAGTCCCCGACGGGCACCGGCAAGACCCTGAGCGTGCTGTGCAGCGCGCTGCAGTGGCTCGAGGATCACAGGCGACGACTCGAGCGCGGCGAGGGCGGCGATGTCGGCGATGAAGGCGCGAAAGATCCGAGCTCATCGGGCGCGAACGGCGTGGATGCAAACGACGAGCCCGACTGGCTCCGCGATTACGAAAAGGACAAATCCGCGCGGGACTTCGCGGAGCGCATGAAACGCCGGCTCGAACGCAGACGCAACGCGCGTAAAGCCGCCGCCGCGGTGGACGCCGCCTTCTTCGCCGGGCAGAAGCGCAGAGAGAAAGCTGACCGCGACGAACGCGCGGACCGAGAAAAGCGAATGGGAGGAAAAACCATCGATGCGGGAAACGACGCCTTGGCCGAGGATGCGGAGTTCCTCGCCGACGACTGGGACGACGACAAGCCACCGGGCACCCGCGCCGCTAACCCTGACCTCATGATCTCCGACGACGACTCCACCGACGACGAACGGGACGATCGGGGATTACGAAAGAAACGCGCGAGGCGAGCGGGCGGGTCCGTTCGACTCGGAGTGCAAGACTCGGACACCGACGCCGACGACGCCGCGACGGAGCAGGTTATATTCTGCAGCCGGACCCACTCGCAGCTCACGCAGGTGGTCGGCGAGCTCAACTCGACGACGTTCGGCGGCGAGGACGGGACGATCAACGCGGTGGCGGTGGCGTCGAGGGCGCAGCTGTGCGTTAACCCCGAGGTTAGGGCGGCGGCGGGGAACTCGGCCGCGAGGCTCAACGAGCGGTGCCTCGAACTGGGTAAACCAAAGGCGCGAGGCGAGCGCGCGCGCAAGGGTGAGGGCAAGGACGGGGGCGAAGCGAAGCCGAAGACTGGCGGCGGGTGTCCGTATCTCAAGAAGCGACACGCCGCGGTGGCTGACCTTGCGGAAGCGGCGTTGGCCGCTCCGATGGACATCGAGGACCTCGCGGCGGCGGGGACGCGTCACAAGGCGTGCGCCTATTACGCCGCGCGCAAAGCCTTGCCCCGCGCGGACTTGGTGTTCGCGCCGTACGCGTCGTTGCTTCACAAGGAGACGCGGGAGAGTTTGGGGATAAATCTGAAGGGTTCGGTTGTCGTTTTCGACGAGGCGCATAACTTGGTGGAGGCGGTGCACGGAGCGTACGGGTCGGTCCTGACTGGTAAGCAGTGCGGTGCGGTGCACGCGATGGTGACCGCGTACGTGGACAGGTTTTACACGCGGCTCGCGGTGGGTAACTTGCGGCACTTGAAGACGCTCGGGGCGCTCGCCAGGGGCTTCACCGCCGCGCTCAAGGACCAAAACAAACCCGGGTCAAAGTCGAATGAATCAAGCGCGGGCGAGGTCAAGAGCCTGAACGACTTCTTGTTCCAGTGCGGCGCCGACAACGTCAACTTCTTCGCGTTGCAGAGGTATTTGCGCGACAGTAAGATCGCGCACAAGATCGCGGGGTACGGGGAACACGTGGCGCGTTCCGATTCGTCCGGCGCGGCGGATCCGTGGAACTGGGAAGACGACGCCGCGCTCGGCGTCGGCGTCGTGTCCGACAGAAACTCGACCAATCCCGACGTGCCACGTCAGCCCCGGGTCGGCAGCGTCCACGCGCTCGCCGCGTTCGTCTCGGCGCTCGCCAGCGCAGACGCGGACGGCCGTATCCTCGTCGAGCGAGGCGGCGGCGGCGATGACGCCGACGGCGGCAAACTGAAGTTTGTTCTCCTCGACGCCGCCGCTCGGTTCAGGCAGATCGTCGATGAATCAAGAGCGGTGGTGCTCGTCGGCGGTACGCTCGCGCCGATACCGGAGCTCGCCAGGCAGCTCTTCCCGGACGCGGTTCCCGAGGGCCACGAAACGAACGCAGTTGAACCAAGAAACGAGGGTCAAACGAACGCGGACACCAAGGAAAACGAAGGAAAACCCGCGCGGACGCTGACGTCGCTGAGCTGCGGCCACGTGGTCCCACCCGACGCCNTTCTTCCCCTCGCCGTCGCCAAAGGACCCAGTGGTAAGCCCCTCGATTACTCGTTCCAATCGAGGGGTAAGCCGGAGATGATCGACGAGCTCGGGCGCTTATTGGCCAACGCGTGCCAGGTGGCGCCAGGTGGCGTCGTCGTCTTCTTCCCCTCGTTCGCGTACGCCGATACCGTCTACGAACGGTGGGTGAAAACCGGTGTGAACTCGCAGATCGCCCGGCACAAGGCGCTGTTCCGTGAACCGAGGCAGGCGGCCAAGGTGGAGAAGGTTCTTCGCGACTTTGCAACCTCGGTGCGCAACGGCGAGGATCGTCGCAAGGTAAGTTTCTTCTCATTGTCGTATAGGCAATTAGAATGACGGCGTGTTTTTCTTTTACGCAGGCTAACGAAGCCGCTCGCGCCGCCGGCTCAAGCTCTAACAACGCGGGGCGGACCGGCGCCGTGATGCTGTGCGTGTGCGGCGGTAAGCTCAGCGAGGGGATCAACTTCAAGGATGAGCTCGGGCGGCTCGTGGTCATGGTCGGGTTGCCATTCGCCAACCCCGAAGAGCCGGAGCTCAAGGTAAGTTTCTTTTTATTCTCATATGTGCAATTGGACTGACATCGTGTTTTGTTTACAGGCGCGGATGCGACACCTGGATGCATCCGAGCGACTGGACGGATCAGCGCCGCTGAACCCTAAACCCGGGGTCAAGTCCCGCGGTAGGGCGTACTACGAGGCGCTGTGCATGCGGGCGGTGAACCAATCGGTGGGACGGGCGATTCGACACGTGGCGGACTTCGCTGCGATTGTCTTCGTGGACGGGAGGTACGCTCCGGCTGGTGCAGAGACGGTGAGTTTCTTTTCATTCTCGTATGTGCAATTAGACTGACGGCTTGTTTTGTGTACAGGGTCGGATGCCGCCGCTGGGTGTGAGTGCCCAGTTACCGGGGTGGATCCAGGAGAGGTTGGTGATTCCGCGGGGGTACGGGGAGGTGCAGAGCGGGCTCGTGAGGTTCTTCAGGGCGCACGCGGAGAAGGAGAGGGCGGCGGGGCGAGCCAGTAGTTAGTTTGAACGGTCTTACATTCTTCATAACCACGAATGCCATAGAGACCTAACCGTAAATATACGTATACTTTCAACTGTGCTGATATACGACCAAAACCTATTTCTTATTTCGGTTTGGAAAAAACGCCCATCCATTTGAATTTCGCCGAGAAAGCTTCAACGGTCGTTCGCCTCGACGCTCCGCCGGTCACCACTGAAGCCGACGCCGCCTGCATCGACACCGATGACCACGCCGGTGTCCCCGGGCCCACCCGGCGGCTTGACNCCCCCGCCAGCCTTCGACGACGGCGATACGTTCGACGACCTCGGCGTCGACGGCGACGCGTACCTCGCGTCCTTGCTCGACAAGGCTGGCGGGGATCTCGTCGCTGATTCCAAGGCTGCGCTCGATGACCCGGACGCGCTCGCGGCGCTCGTGGCGCGGCGCACGGCGGAGGAATCCGCCGCCGCGCAGATTGACACCCTGAAGGCGTCCATCGCGGAGAAGGCTAGGCGGGTGCTGGACGACCCGTCCCCAGCGCGCGTCCACAACAAGACTGGCGTGCTCGGCCAGACGCTCATGGAATCTGTCAGCGCCTCGGCCGACGCGCGGGTGCTCGAGGCGACCGCCCCTACGAAGTCCCCGATGTCCGCGCAGCAGAAAGCCGCGGAGCGCGAGAAGCAGGGCGCCGCGTTGGCGCGCAGAAGGGACGCGAGCGCCAAGTACGGCCGCGTCGACCCCGACGTCCACGTCGGCGCCGCGCCCCGCCGATGGCCGTCAAAAAGCGCCAACGCGAACGAACGCCGGCTTCGCGAACTAGACGACGCGCGTAAGTCATACGAGCGCCGCTACCCGCCCGCGAAGATCGACGCGGGCGGCGGCCTGAACCTACCCGCGCGCGTCGACGCACAGCCCACCGGCCCGAAGCACAAGGAGAACAGAGCACCACCGGTGACGCATCAGTCCCGCCCATGGCGACACAACCCCCTCGCATCCTACGACACCGCAGACACCGTCTCTTCATCCTTCAACGATACCCGCCGGTTGAAGACGCTGGAGAAGAACCGGCGCGTCTACGGCACCAAATCAGTGCGCCGGAACGACGCCAAACACAAGGACGGGTGGAAGGTTGACCGCGGGAAGTACCCCTCGTTCAAGAACTGGCTCTCCGAGCGCAAAGGTGATTTGATCGACGAGAAGCGCAAAAACGAAGAGCTCGTGGCGCGGATGCAGGACAGGGCGCAGCGCGAGAAGGAGCTGCGCCGACAGGTCCGCGAGAAGAAGGCGGCGGCGAAGGAGGCTGGCGGCGGCGACGGTTCGGATCCCGCGGCGGTTCAGCTCAAGGATACGGAGGGCGCCAACCCGGCGCTGGCCAAGTTTCTCGCGATGTGCGACCAGTTCGCGAGCGGCGAGGATGGCCTCGAGGAGTTCGTCTTGGACCCCGCGTGGCGCGCCGCCGCGACGAAGGCCATCGAGGCCAAGGCTGTGGAGGCTGCGAAGGAGGCGGCGAAGGCTGCGGTCGCGGCGAAGGAGCGCATGGTCGAGGATCAATTGCTGATGGAGAAGATTCTGGCGGAGGAGGCGAGCCGCGACGAGGCGGCGTTGCGCGGGCAGGTCTTCGAGACCCCGCCGGTGGATCCCGTCCCGGTCGGGCCCGTGGAGACGGTCATGGACGGCGACGTCGTCCTCAAGCAGACCGAGGTTGCCGTCGAGGACGAGGAGGAGGATACGGAGGAAGACGTCCCTCCCGACCCGGTGATCGTCTCCAAGGAGCAGATGATCGCGGATGCCCTCGCGTCGATGACCGCGGACGAGCGCACCGCCGCGCGAGCCGCCGCGTGCAAGGGCTGGAAAGCCGACTTCTCCGGCACCTTCTTCAAGGGCACCGGCACGGTCAGCAGCAAAGGCTCGAGTCACGCGAAAGCACCGACGTGGTCGGAGAAACCGAACCCTAAACAAGGAGAAGACTCCGACATCGACTCCGACATCGACGTCCACGACGTTGACAACCTCGCGGTTGAGTTCATCGGGCCCAACGCCGCGGACCTGGCGTACGCCGCGCTCCACCCAAACTCCGAGCTCCCGTCCAAGCCCGAGGCGGAACATAACGACAAAGCAGTCGTCACCACCGCGGACGAAGCAGTCGCTCGGGGGCTCGTCCCAAAACCCGGCGAGCCCGGCTTCGACATCGGTAAAGTGAAGGAGGTGCTGGAGTGCGAGTTCATAGGCGCCGGCGGTGACTACATGGCGTTGCAGGCGGTGTTCCCCGGCGCGTCCGCCCCCGAGGTCCCGGGCCCGCCCAAGCGTAAGAAAAGAATCGTCGAGGGCAAGGCGCTGAAGATGCACGCGGAGCGCATCAAGGAGGGCGAGTTCGCCATGCAGACCGGCGTGCCCCAGCTCGCGGTTGAGTTCATAGGCGCCAACGCGGAGGAACTCACCGCCGAGGCTATCAAGGGATACCTGAACCCCCGGCCGGTCACCGAAGAGTTGAACCTCAACGAGACGATGGACGAGGAGGAGCTCGCGTCCTTCATCGCCGCGGATCCCGTGCAGGGCGTCGTGGACCTACCTCCCCCGCGGCCGCCCTTGCTCCTCGCCGAGATCGAGCAGGCGGAGGCTGCGGCGAACGAGGCGGCGCTTTCAACCGAGGAGCTTTCAAAGGCGCAGGAAGTTTTTGAAACCGACAACGACGCGTACGCGGGTGAGTACTACGACGACGACGTCCAGGATGAGTTCGAGGAGTTCGAGGCTGAGGCGGAGGAGATCAAGACGTCGCGGCGTAACTCCGAGAACATCGTCCTCGGCGACTTGCCGGTGCCCGAGAACGTCGACGCCGGCGCGGACTCACCCCATTCGGGATCCGGCGGAGACTCGCCAATCTCGGACGACTCCTTACTCGTCACCGACGCCACCATCGCCGACGCGATGGCCAAGTACTCGCCCATCAAGCAGAACGACGACGACGGCCTGAGCGCGGTGCGGCGGCTGGTCAACGAGGGATCCACCGAGGGCCCGATGGACACGGACAAGCTTCGGGACGCCGCGGAGGCCATGGCGAAAGGAGAGGTGGTTCCGCCCGAGGCCATCGTCGACGCGGCGAAGGCGATGGGTGTCCCGGACTTTGGCGCGGACTGGAAGGAGGCCGGGCGCGCGGCGGAGACGAAGGCGGCGGGCGGCGGTGACTCCAAGTGGCTCAAGGTTGGCGCCGAGGAAGAGGCCAACCCTTGGACGGGGGGCGCGACCGACGAGTCGGCTCCGAGCAAGGAGGAGGTGCTGAGGGAGGGTGAGGCGCTCGCGTCGAAGGTTGACGCCGTCGTGGAGGGCGGTGAGGTCCCTGACAAGGACGATGCCAAGCCGCTGCTCGACGGCGTGAAGGACCGCATCGGCGACGCGTTCAACAAGTGATGAAAACACCCGTAGCGACGTCGTGAGTTGTAAAAATTAATGAGAGACGTTTTCACTGGCTGGACCGCTTGACCCGAATGGAAGATTCGGCGGCGTTGAGTTCGGTGAGTAATTCGTAAGACTTAGTCGAATTTCATCTGAGGTGCTCCGCGTGCTCCTTGGCGTATTTCTCCCACTCCGGGCACTTGTTGTCCACCGCGTACTGCAGGCAGTCCCAGTGTCCATTAAGGACTGCGTAAAAGCAGGTGGACCAGTCCCAAGGGCACCCGTTCTCGTGCAAGTACTGGAGAGCGGGGAGGTGCCCCTTTGCGGCTGCGGAAGAGCACGTGCCTACACTCCAATCAAGGTTGTTCTCTCGCACCCACTTCAGCAGTCTTACACTCCCCAGGCAAGCAGCGTAGCTGCATACGTAGTTCGCACCAGGAAGTCCAACGTCACCAAGAAGTCCAACGACTCTCTCGTAGGGTAGAGACAGGGCTTCGTCGTTGTCCAACAGGGATATGACACGAGAAGGCCGCGGTATATCCTCGTCCCCATGGTGCCTGAACGCGTCGAAGTCGAACCAGAGAGGGTACGCCGCGGCAGGCTTGGAGGCTTCCCTCCACAACTTGCTCACCAGCGCGAGGTTGAGGCGGGTCCTGACGCACTGCACGTGGGAGAAGACCAAGGTAGCGATATCCAAGTGCGGATCGAAGGTTGGTCGGTACGGATCGAGCTTGCGATTGCCACTTCGGAGCTCCATGGTTGCGCTTGCGAGGGCGAGAGTGAGCGAGTCGTGGCTTTTCTCGGAGAGCAGTTCTTAGAAGAGACTTTCAAAGTTTAGGGAGGAGGGAATTTTTCGGATAGACGCGTGAGAGAGGGTCGGAGAGACACACACCGGCACACACACCGGGTGACCGCACACGCCCGATTCGTCTTGGAACATCGCACTCGTGATGCAGACGTGCGTCCCATTCGCCCGCGCCCCCGCGCTGGCGGTGCACGCGAGGGTACCCAACGACGTCCGACCGCGTAGGCAGATCTCGGGTGCCCTTCTGATGAGAGTGCCACGTGTACGTGTACACCGATCCGCGACGGCGTCTCGAGGCACCAGACTCCGCCCCTCCGCCGCCGGTGACGACTCCGAATCCAAGTCATCCTCCGCGGATACCCTCAACGCCCTCGACGCCCTCCTCGGCACGGATCCCGCCGATGACGAGGACGACGACGACGACGACGAGGACGAAGAAGCCCCGATCATATCCGTGCCGCTCCTGTGGATGCAGATGCCCGGCCAGGCCCAAGCCCAGCAACAACCCGGCGGGTCCAGCGTCGCGTCCGCGCTCACCGGCGACGCCACCCCCGGCCCCGGCAACGTCTACGCCGCAATCACACTCGGCCTACCCGACCGCGCCACCAAGAAGCAAACGGAACGCGGAGTCAAAGGAATCGAACTGGACTTTTGTATAGACACCGCGTGCACCACCAACTTCATCCTACCCCAGGTGGCGTACGGCCTGGACATGCAGATCGTCGGGACCGCACCCGCGGGGACCGGCGCGACGGGCGCGATCGGCGGCGGGCAGGAGATGCTCCTGGGCACCGCGAAGCTCGGGGGCAAGGCGGCGAAGGAAGACGTAGCCGCCGTCACCGGCCTCTCCGCCGCGGTGGTCCCGGTGCCCGCGCCCGGCACAGCTGGCATTCTCGGCCGCTCTTTTCTCAACTGTTTCGACGCGGTCGCGTTCGATTGGGCGCCCAGGACGGGCACGACGAGCGACGGGCGCATGGGCGACAGGTCGGGCGCGGTGATTGACTTTTACCAAGAGTACGACTGGGACGCGGGCGCCGAGGACGGGCTCGTCACCGCGCCGCTGCGTGAACTCGCGTGCGGGCTCCTCGCCGTGGACGTGACGCTCAACGGCGTCACGTTACCCGCGCTGCTGGACACGGGTGCGCCGCAGACCATCGTCAACAGGGCGGCGGCGAAAGCGGCGGGGANCGAGATCGGATCGAAGGCCAAAGCGGAGTCAGATGAGAATTCGAAGAGTAAGAATCCGTTTGGCGGTTTGATGGACGCGTTCGGTAAGGGCAAAGAGGCTGCCATGGCGGACAAGGGCGTCATGGTCATGGGCGCGGGGGGTAAGCCCACGCGGCTGGACCGCGTCGACGGCGCCGGGGTTGACCTGCGGGTGGTGTGCGAGGGAGACGCGGCCGTGTCCACTCTGGTCGGGTCGATGTTGGTCGGCGAGCTCGCCGCGTTTCAGGCGGGTCTGGGTTTAAAGCCGGCGAGTAGCGACGGCGGGGACGACGGCGAGCCCGGGGTGATCTTAGGGTTGGATGCGTTGATGTCACGGGAGGAGGTGGTGATCAGCACGAGGCCGGCGCCGTACGGTCGGCCACGGATGCAGCTTTAAGAGACCCGTAAATTAATAACATCACCTGAACAATCCCTAATCATTTCACAACTTGGACGCGCGCCATGACGGACAAGCGCAAACGCGACGATACCCTCGCCGCGAAGAACGTCGCGCTCCACTACAGCGGGCGGGAGAACCAGAGCGTCGGTCAGCGTGCGCAGTCCCCGATTTACCACCTGCGATGCCTCAACAACTGGGTCAAGAGCGTGCTCATCAACGCGTACGTCCGTGAGAAGGACAGGGTGCTCGACTTCGCGTGCGGCAAGGGCGGCGACCTGACGAAGTACCGCAAGGCGCGGGTGGGAACCTACACCGGCGTGGACATCGCGCTCGAGTCCGTCAGGCGAGACGCGGTGGGACGGTACAACGGCGGGAACTACCCTTTCCCCGCCAAGTTCATCGCCGGCGACGCCTTCACCGCCGATCTCACGACGCACTTACCGGTCAAATCCTACGACGTCATCTCGTCCCAATTCGCCATCCACTACTCGTGGAGCACCGAAACACGCGCGCGAAGGGCGCTGCGGAACGTCAGTCAGATGCTACGCCCCGGCGGGCACTTCATCGGCACCACGGTGGACTCCAACGTCCTCGTTCGCAAGCTCCGCGACGCCGACGGGTTAACATTTGGAAACTCAATCGTCGAGGTGAGTTTATTTTTATTCTCGTACGGGCAATTAGTACGACGTCGTGTTTTGTTAACAGGTCACATTCGACGATCGGTTCAAGTCCAAGACGTTCGACGCCACCGACGGTCCGTACGGGTTACAGTACACGTTCACGCTGCAAGATGCGGTGACGGACTGCGACGAGTGGATGGTGCCAAAGTCATCGTTCGTGGAGTTGGCGGAGGAGTACGGTTTAGAGCTGGTGGAGTGGCGAAACTTTCACGAGTTCGTTCACGGGAAACTCGGATCTGGGAACGAAAACGAAAACGAGGGCGGGGCGATGCCGAAACCGGGTGAAATACAGGGAGGTAAGGGTGCGGCGCACGCGCTGTGGAGGCAGAGCATGGGCGGGAAAGGGGTTAAGGATGCCACTTTGAGTGAAGACGAATGGGAGGCCGCGTACCTGTATACGGTGTTCGCGTTTCGAAAGGNGGGCGCGGCGACGGCGGCGGCGGCGGCGATCCTCAACAGACCGACACCGCCCAAGCCGGTGGGTTTGACGTCGGGGGATGTGCTCGTGCTGGAAGGCGCGGCGTAGCGTGGCGTTCATCTGTGGTTCATCGGTGTGCAACAGTAACATCTCTATCATATTTCAAAACTTTTTAACATCGCTTTCGTCGTCGACAATCATCCTCANTTCGTCTTGTCGTTCAACGCCTCTCGCCTTTTATCATGACGGCAGCATTAGTAAGGCCCGCGGCGATCGTCGTATCCAGAGCCCCCGCGGGAATCCCGGCGATCGCGATCGTAGCCGCGGTCGTCGTCGTAGCCCCTGGAGCCGCCGCGGTCGTAGCCGCCGCCGCCGCCGCCGCGGCCGCCGTCGCGGTCGTAGGGATGGTAAGAGTCCCTGCCGCCGCCGTAGCCGCC
>JGI24540J26637_10001083_pt1 | contig 11948 bp, 6 predicted proteins | sample NorSeaMetagenome_FD_26637 | JGI IMG/M metagenome (IMG submission 26637)
CTTTTAATGTAAAAGTGGGAATAGGATCTGAAATAGGTTCCTCACTGGTATTATCAGCTAATTGTTCAACGATTTCTTTTGAATCACTTATTTTTTCAGTAAAATCAGAACCAGATACTTCAATAATTGCAATAGTCTGTCCAACCTGAACAATATCATCAACCTCAAAACATTTTTCAATCAAAATTCCTTCAAACTCACATGGAACTTCAGTATCAACTTTATCAGTTGCAATTTCTAAAACAGCTTCATCCATTTCAATCTGATCACCAATTTCTTTTAGCCAAGATGTGATTGTAGCTTCTGCAACACTCTCTCCCATTTTTGGTAATTTTAATTCAAATTTTGACATTTAAGACCAGATTTAATATATACACAAAATTAAGTAAAATTCGTTTAAAAAGGGGGTGAAGGCAATAATTTATTTTATCCTAAAAATATACTATTTGACCTTTTTTGTGCTTAAAGTCACTTCCAATATAAAAGTTTGTATTAGGGACAATAATTCTGAAATTATTAGTTTTTGACAAATGCTCATATTGGTAAAAGATTTCAGAAAGCAAAATAGTATTAAGATCAAATACTAATAAAGAATTTTTTATTTTTCTGTTGGACAAGAGATCTAAATCGATTAATGTAGCTTCAAAATCAAAGTTGTTTGTTAAAGATTTAGTTATTAAAAATTTATTTTCATAAATAACATGAGGAGCTTGTGAGATGAATTTATGTGAAGTCAGTATTGATAACTTTTTAATTAAAATCAAAAACTTAATCAAAATCCAAACAACTATCTTGGAAGCTAAAAATTTATTAAAATGTTTCTTGTAAAAAATATACATGGCATTATAAAACCTGCTAACATAAATCAAATTCTTGTCTGTACTCTCGCCCTTAAAATGAATTATTTTAACATCGCCTAAATAATAATTTGAATAACCACTTTTTAAAGCCTTATACGAAAGATCTATGTCTTCACCATACATAAAATAATCCTCGTCAAAACCTTTAACTTGATTATAAATATACTTTTCTGTAAACATGAATGCTCCAGCTAATACATCAACATACCCTCTTTCTTCATTTTTTAAACTTGAATAGTAAAACTTAGAAATACCAATTATTTTCATAAATGAACTAAAAAAACTAGGTATAGTTCTTTTACTTTCTTTTAAAAAAATACCCGCTCCATCAATCATATGACATCCAACAAAACCAACTTTTATATCAGATTCATAAAAGCCTAAAATTTCAGTAATAGTATCCTCTTTTAAAACTGTGTCTGGATTTAAAATACATACATATTTTCCACTAGCTTTACTTACTCCAATATTATTAGCTTTTGAAAAACCTAAATTAACTTCATTCTCAACTAGTAATACAAATGGAAATTTATTTTTAATTAGACTACACGAATCATCACTAGAAGAATTATCTACGACAATAATTTCAAATTTAATATTAGCTTTTAATAATGATTTTTGCACACTGTAAAGACAAAGTTCAAGAAATGAACTTGAATTATAGCTTACAATAATTACGGATAAAACCAATTTATTTAAATTTTAATTGAACTCTCAAATGGGATTCTATTTGTTATACTTCTACCTAAAGTAATTTCATCAGCATATTCTAAATCATCACCAACTGAAACACCTCTAGCAATTGTGGATGTTACGATATCAAATTTATTTATAAGTTTAAAAATGTAAAAATTAGTAGTATCCCCTTCCATTGTAGAACTTAATGCAAAAATAAGCTCTTTTACTTCACCTGATTTCACTTTATCAACTAAGGAATTTATATTTAAATCATCTGGACCTATTCCGTCCATTGGAGATATTTTACCTCCTAAAACATGATACAAACCTTTAAATGAACTTGTACTTTCAATTGCCATTACGTCTCTAATATCCTCAACAACACAAATAATTGAATTATCTCTTTTTGGATTTGCACATATTTCACAGGTATCAAAATCAGAAATATTATGACAATTATTACAAAATTTAATGTTATTCCTCATCAATATTAAGGCATTGGCTAAGTCTTCTGTTTGAGTCTTTTGCTGTCTTAACATGTGCAATGCTAGCCTAAGAGCAGTTCTTTTACCAATACCAGGTAACTGAGAAATTTCATTAACAGCATTTTGAATTAATTTTGATGAGAATTCCATAAAACAAACTTACAAATTAAATGATTGTATTTATAAATGTTGTATAAATTATATTTTATAATACATAAGTTTTAAATATGTATTTTGATATATTTACATACATGAGTTCAGGACACATATTAATAGTTATTTCATTGTACTTTGGTGTATTATTGTTAATCTCTAAATTAACCTCTAAAAATGATAATAATTTAGATTTTTTTAAAGCTGGAAAAAAAGCACCATGGTATCTTGTCGCTTTTGGAATGGTAGGTGCTTCGCTTTCTGGAGTTACATTTATTTCAGTTCCTGGATGGATTGAAAGTTCACAATTTAGTTACTTACAAGTAGTACTAGGATACTTTGCTGGTTATTTAGTTGTTAGCAATGTCTTACTACCAGTTTACTACAAATTAAATGTTACATCAATATATGAGTATTTAAATACTAGATTTGGTTATACAGCACACAAAACTGGTGCGGTATATTTCTTTATTTCAAGACTTTTAGGAGCTTCATTTAGGTTATTTTTAGTAGCTATTGTATTGCAACAATTTGTTTTTGACGAGTGGGGTGTTCCATATTTTGTTACTGTTATTATTTCTGTTTTATTGATTTGGATTTATACAAATAAAGGAGGAATAAAAACAATAATTTGGACTGATAGCTTACAAACTTTATTCATGCTTTTAGCAGTAGGTATTTCCATTTATGAAATATTAAACAGCTTAAATTGGACATTTTTTGATTATCTAAATTCGGAAGATTTTGCTAAGTATAACAAAGTTTTTTATTTAGATAATATTTACAGTAGAGAATATTTTTTCAAATCTTTTATTGGTGGAGCTTTTGTAACTATTTGTATGACTGGTTTAGACCAAGATATGATGCAAAAGAACTTAGCATGTAAGTCATTAAAAGATGCTCAAAAAAACATGTTATGGTTCAGTGTTGTTCTAGTAATTGTAACTACTTTATTTATGGTTTTAGGTAGCTTATTGTTTGTTTACAAAGCAAAAAACGGTATACAAATACCAATGCTTGACGGACAAATAAAAACAGATTTATTATTTCCAGAAATTGCACTTAACGGAGATCTTGGAATTGTACTATCTCTAACATTCATATTAGGCTTAATCGCTGCAGCATACAGTAGTGCAGATAGTGCATTAGCTTCTTTAACAACTTCTTACTGTATAGATTTTATCGACTTTGAAAAAAAGACTAAAAAGGAGCAAATAGCTTTAAGAAAAAAAGTTCATATATGGATGAGCTTAATTCTAATAATAATAATTATAGCTTTCAAGTACCTTTTGAGCTCCAATGTGATTGATAGCCTATTAAGAGTTGCTAGTTATACCTATGGCCCACTTCTTGGTTTATTTTCTTTTGGTTTATTTACTAAATTAAATATCAATGAAAAGAAATTAATTCCTGTAGTTATTTTAGCTCCACTATTAACTCTTTTAATCAATTATTCACCTACTATTTATGCAATAATTAGTTTAAATCATGAAAGCTGTTTAGACATCTCATTTTTTGATTGTTTAGTAAATAATTGGGGTGAAGCAAGCAGTTATGCCAAAACTAATTTTTATCAATTTGGATATGAATTATTAGCAATAAACGGACTGATAACTTTCATTGGATTATATTTTATTCGAGACCTAAATACCAATAACTAAAGGTAAACTCAATTGCAATAAATTAAATTTAAGTAAACTAATTATCTCTCTTTGACCATATCTCATGAATTGGATTTCCTTTACTACTAAAACCTTTGTGTTCCCATTTTTTATCTAATAAATTAAAGTTAAACTTTAGACTAACTCCAACTCTTGAATCATCTTTTGAAAAAAAATCTATGTTTTCTACATAATCTCCACCAACGGTTGAATAAGTTCCTCCGCCGGTAGCCATAAATTTTTTAGTTTCGATATTATATGCTATCCATTGAAAGCGACTCCCAGATAAGATCTTCATAGTTTTTCTAGGCTTAGTTGTATCTCTCAACTGCATTTTTCCATCTCTAAATCTGGCTGACATTAACCAAGCACCATTGAGCTTTCCTGGACTACCATCATCAATTCTTTTAAAATTCATATCACTCCCAACTATAGTCATAATTGAGTCTGTTATTTCAACATCAAAGGATATGATTGAACCAACTCTAGCTGAATCATTAGTATCAAATTCTACTTTTTCAGTCATTATGTTGTTGTTCAATTTCCAGGTTCCACCGTTAGAATATATAAATTTACCTGTCAAAGTCTCATAAGTGGTTAGCACCTGATGTGATTTCGAAAAAATTACAATACTTTTTAGTTCTACACCTTTTTTGGAAAGATGATTTCTTTCCCAAGCACCTTCAAAACTTTGTGTACTAGTGTTGGATTGAATCAAACATAGCCAGAGAGCTAATAACAATACTAAACAAGAAATTATAGTAGTTAAATTAAACTTCATGAAATAAATATAAAAAAATAATCTTTTAAGCAATGTATCTAATCGTATTATAAATGTCAGTTTGTCAGTATTTGTGCTTTGGCATTCTTATTGAATATATATGAATAAACTATAAATAATTAAAAATGAAAAAAGGTAATATTAATGTTTCTGTAGAGAACATATTTCCGTTAATTAAGAAATTTCTATATAGTGATCACGAAATATTTTTAAGAGAATTAATTAGTAATGCTACGGATGCCACATTAAAATTAAAGCATCTTTCCAGCGTTGGTAAAGAAAAAATTAAATATGGAGACCCAGTTATTGAGGTGAAAGTTGATAAAAAAGGAAAAAAACTTCACATTATTGACCAAGGCTTAGGAATGTCAGCTGATGAAATTGAAAAATACATAAACCAAGTTGCTTTTTCTGGAGCGGAAGAGTTTTTAGAAAAATATAAAGACTCTGCAAAAGATTCTGGAATTATAGGACATTTTGGACTAGGGTTTTATTCTTCATTTATGGTTTCAAGTAAAGTTGAAATAATATCAAAATCTTACAGAGGCGATGATGGTGCACACTGGTCGTGTGATGGATCACCAAATTTTACTTTAAAAAAATCAAACAAAAAGAATAGAGGTACTGAAATAATTCTTCACATTGATAAAGACTCCAAAGAGTTTTTGGAAGATTCCAAAATAACTGAACTACTTACTAAGTATAATAAGTTCATGCCTATTCCTATAAAGTTTGGAACAAAAGAAGAAGAATTGCCATTATCTGAAAATGCTGAAAAAGATGCTGTAGCTGAAAAGATAACTGTTGACAATATTATTAATAATCCTAATCCTGCTTGGACTAAACAACCAAAAGAATTAGAAGATCAAGATTATAAAAGCTTTTACAAAGAATTGTATCCAATGCAATTTGAAGAACCTTTATTTAATATTCATTTAAATGTTGACTACCCTTTTAATTTAACAGGTATTCTTTACTTCCCTAAAATAAATAATGATTTAAACATACAAAAAGATAGAATTCAACTTTATCAAAATCAAGTATTTGTAACAGATAATGTAGAAGGGATTGTGCCTGAGTTTTTAACTATGTTAAGAGGTGTCATTGACTCTCCTGATATACCTTTAAATGTTTCCAGATCTTACTTACAAGCTGACGGAGCGGTTAAAAAAATATCTTCTTACATAAGTAGAAAAGTTGCAGACAAACTAAATTCATTATTCAAAAACAGTAGAGAAGATTTTGAAAGAAAATGGAATGACATTAAGATTGTAATTGAATATGGAATGTTGAGTGATGAGAAGTTTTTTGAAAAAGCTGACAAGTTTGCCTTATACCCCACCGTTAATGAGCAATATTTTACTTTTAGCGAACTGACTGATAAAATAAAAGATAATCAGACAGACAAAGATAATAAACTAGTTGTTTTATATGCTTCAAATAAAGTTGATCAGCATAGTTATATTGAAACAGCTAAAAGAAAAGATTATGAAGTTTTACTTTTAGATTCTCCAATTATTGGGCACCTAATTCAAAAACTTGAAGGCTCTAAAGATAAAATTTCATTCGTAAGGGTAGACTCTGATCATATCGATAATCTTATCAAGAAAGATGACACTAAAATATCTAAATTATCTGATGAAGAGAAAAAGAGTTTAGAAGATATTTTAAAAGAAGAAATTCCTTCTGATAAATTTACTGTACAGCTTGAAAGTATGGATAGTGAAGCAGATCCTTTCATTATTACTCAACCAGAATTTATGAGAAGAATGAAAGAAATGCAACAAACTGGAGGGGGAGGAGGAATGTTTGGCATGGGTAATATGCCAGAAATGTTTAATCTTACTGTCAATACAAATTCAGAACTAGTTGGACAGATTCTTGGTACTAAAACTAAGAAAAAACAATCCAGACTTATTAGTCAGAGTTTAGATTTAGCAAAATTATCTCATGGTCTTTTAAAGGGAGAAGAGTTAACTAATTTTATTAAAAGAAGTTATGATATAATTAAATAAAATTAATATTCTGAAAGGCAAAACCCATTATCTGTTCGATAATGGGTTTTTTTTATATAGTTTTTAACTATTAATCGAGATATATTATTCTATATTTATGCATTTAAATTTTATTTATGAAAAAAATTTCTTGCTATTTATTATTAATTTTCTTTTCGTCTTGTCAATTTGAGAATAAGTTTTCTGAAAACAATGATCAAAATATTGTAAATAATAACCAGGATCTTAATACTATTTTTGAAAACTACTACCAAGAAGGTTTAAAATTAAATCCAATTAATGCTACTAATGAAGGGGACTCAAGATACAATGATCAATTCCCAGAGCTTATTACTGATGAATACAAATCAAAACAAAAGAAATATTACAGTAATTATCTAGAGCAAGTATCTAAATTTGATTCAATAGAACTTACCGATATTGACTTTATGAGTAAATCTATTTTAGAATGGGAATGCCAATCTAATTTAGAGCTTTTAGATTTTAATACCGAATATACACCTATTGATCAGATGTGGTCAATTCATTTAATTGTTGGTCAATTAGCTAGTGCTGAAGGGGCTCAACCCTTTAACACAGTAGCTGACTATTATAATTGGCTAGTCCGTTTAAAAGGATACGTAAGTTGGTTAGAAAATTCAGAATTAAAAATGAAAGAAGGAATAAATAAAGGCTATGTGTTACCTAAATCTTTAATAAAAAAAATTATACCTCAAATTAAATCTTTAACAAACAAAGATTCAAATAATAATATTTTTTATAGTCCTATCAATAAATTTCCAGAAGATTTTGATAAAAAATCAATATCAATGATAGTAACCGCTTATGAGAACATAATTTCTAAAAAAATAATTCCAGCTCATCAAAGACTATATTCATTTCTGAAGTTTGAGTACTTAAAAGAAGGAAGGTTAACAAGTGGTATTAATGATGTTCCAAATGGAGATAAGCTATACAAACAACTTATAAAAGTGTTTACCACCACAAATATGAATGCAGAAGAAATTCATGAACTTGGACTTTCAGAAGTTTCCAGAATATCAATTGAGATGCAGAAAGTAAAAAAAGAAGTTGGATTCAATGGTAGTTTAAAAGAGTTCTTTAATTACGTAAGAAAAAACGATACTTTAATGCCTTTTAAAAATCCAGATGAAGTAATTAAAAACTTTAATGCTATTCACGAAAAAATGAAGCCTCAAATTAACAAAATGTTTGACCTTAAACCCAAAACTAAATTTGAAGTCAGACGAACAGAAGAATTTAGAGAAAAATCTGCAAGTGCTGAGTACAGTCCTGGAACGTTAGATGGGTCTCGTCCAGGGGTTTTCTACACTCCGATACCTGATGCTACAAAATACAATACATATTCAGACGAATCATTGTTTTTACATGAAGCAATTCCAGGGCATCATTACCAAATTTCTTTAACTCAAGAAAATAAATTATTACCAAATTTTAGAAAAACATTATGGTATAGCGGATATGGAGAAGGTTGGGCATTATATTCAGAATCACTTGGTAAAGAATTAGGGCTTTATAATGACCCTTATCAATACTTTGGTATGCTAGGAGCTGAAATGCATAGAGCTATTCGTCTAGTTGTAGATACTGGAATACACTCTAAAGGTTGGACAAGAGAGCAAGCGATACAATACTCTTTAGAAAATGAAGCTGAAAGTGAATCGAGTATAATTTCTGAAATAGAAAGATACATGGCTATGCCTGCTCAAGCGTTATCATACAAAATTGGTCAATTAAAAATTCTTGAATTAAGAAAAATAAGTCAGCAAAAATTGGGAGAAAGTTTTAACATATCTGAATTTCATAATAAAATTTTAGAATCTGGTTGTATTCCTCTAGATTTATTAGAAATTAAAATTAATAATTGGATTATTTCTAAACTTAATTAAATGATTCTCTCAAAGTATATAAAATTATTTATTTTATTATTATTAACAGTTTCAACTAATTTATTTTCTCAATTTAGTAAAACTCATTACATACCACCTATTGGCACTAATGGCCCAGGTAGTGGATCAGCTCAGATTCAATATATGTATATTTCTACACCAAATGAAAACCCAATTAATGTAACAATTACACCAATCGGCGGAACTCCAATTACAGTATCTATTTCAAACTCTAGCCCTTATGAATATTTTATTGGCGATGGCAACCAAACTAATTTTATCGCTTTATCTCAAGATTCTGGACAAATATTTAATGATAAAGGTTTTATTATTGAAGGGGAGGATTTAGTATATGTTTCTGCCAGGTTATTTACTAGTGATGCTTATTATCAAGCAGCAGGACTAGTTAGTAAAGGATTGGCTGCTCTAGGTAAAACTTTTAGGGTAGGAACTTTTGAAAATCTTGGTGATGATATGAGTAATAGTTTTTTAAATTTTGTAACGGTATTAGCTACTGAAGATAACACAACTGTAAATTTCTCTGACTTTGGAAACGGTGTAACCATTGTGAATAATCCCGTTACTAATGGAATTATACTAAATTCTGGAGAAAGCTATCTTATTGCTATTAAACCAGCAGACAATATAAATAACTCTGATGGATTAATTGGTGTTCTTGTAGAGTCTGATAAACCAATTGCTGTAAATTCTGGCTCTATTACCGGTACCAATGCAAACACTACAACTGACTCAAATGGTCAGGATGCGGGAGTTGATCAAATTGTTCCTGTTGAAAGAATTGGAACAGAATATATATTTGTTAGAGGGATTGGTCCTGATCAAATTGAAAGACCTCTTATTGTAGCTCATGAACCTGATACTGAAGTATACGTTAATGGCTCATTAGAATATACTATTGCTCAAGCTGGTGAACACTGGTCAGTACCTTCTTCTTTTTACGGAGTATCCTATGATCAATATGGCCAAGGACCAGATATAGGAGTTTCTAGTAACATGTATGTTGAAACCTCAAAACCAGTTTTTGCATATCAGGTTATAGGTGGAATTAGACCAGGCACACAAGGTCCATTTGGTGCTGGAACTGGAATTCCTAATCAGGGATTATTTTTTGTACCTCCAATAAATTGTCAAACCCCCTCCATTGTAAATAATATAGCTGCAATTAATAAATTAGGTCCAGATTTTGCGTTTGGTGGTGTAGTAACAATAGTTACTGAAACTGGTTCAACAGTTTTAATTAACGGAAATGATATTTCCGATTATGCAGGTGATGTACAGCCTGTAAACGGAAATCCTTTATTTGAAACATATACTGTTGAAGGNTTAACAGGAAATGTNTCTATTGTATCTTCTAGTCAAGTATATGTTGCTTCTTTTGGTGCATATGACTATGCAACTTTTGGAGGTTATTATTCAGGATTTGCTTACAAACCTGAAATCGTTTTAGAAGAAATTACTGTTGATTCAGAAGGATGCATACCAAACCTTGAATTGAAACTTAATAGTATCTCTATCTTTGATCAATATCAATGGTATTTTAATGGGGAAATGATAGATGGCGCTATTGGAAATAGTTTCACTCCAACTGAGCCAGGATATTATCAAATTTCTGGGGCTGTTGATGATTGTGAAGGTATTTTACTTTCTGATAATATTCCAGTTAGTGCATGCCCCCCAGATACTGACTCTGACGGAGTAAATGACAATATAGATATAGATATCGACAATGATGGAATATTAAATTGCGAGGAATCTCTTGGGAATAAAAATATAGATTTTTCTGGAGATATTGATGGAACTATTGGCAACGATGGTGAAAATCTGGCAACTGTTAGTTGGGAACTAACTAGTTCTCCAAATGTACTTGCTGATGTTTTGATTTGGGATGGCAACAATATTGGTAACTTTTCATCATTAGCACCTCCAGTTTTTGAGGATTTAAATTCAGAAGGGGTTTCTATTGAGTACGATGGATTTAACACAGCTAATATTATCTTTAGTTCTGAGGTAAGTTTAAGTATTGAGCAAAGTGACTTTCAAAGTGACTTTTTTGGTTCAAATCTTGACAACCAAGAGTCTTTTGTCTTTAAAGTTCCACCGTCTAAGTCAATCACAATTTTAAATCCAGATAATCAAATTTTAATTGATACTAATTTTGACGGAATTTATGAATCTGGTGTTAGTTCATTTTCTAATTTTGAAATTCGATTCAAGCTAAACGGAACTAATTTAAATACTGCTGACGCAACATATAAGCTTTATACTCACCTTACCAGTTCAATTGAATTCACTCATTTTAACTCTGGGCAAGTAGAAAATGGAGCATCTTTTAAAATGATTGCAACTTGCTTTCCTCTTGACTCTGATAATGATGGTATTGTTGATTCTAGTGATGTAGATAGTGATAATGATGGGATTTTAGATATTATAGAATATAATGGAGTTTTATACCAACCATTATCCAATATTGATGAAAATCAAGATGGGTATGATGATATTTTTAACGGTACATCTCCATTAGATTTTGACGAAGATGGAATTCAGGATTATTTAGATTTAGACTCTGATAATGATGGAATATATGATTTACAAGAAGCATTAAGTGATGCTTTAGATGCTAACTTAGATGGAATTATAGATGGTGAAAATTTTGGGAATAATGGATTATCTGATGATTTAGAAAATTCTATTGATAGCGGGGTAACAAATTACACACTTTCAAATGTTGATGAAGATGAAACCTATAATTATATTGATTTAGATTCTGATGGAGATGATTGTTTTGATAGTACAGAAGCTGGTTACACGGATGGTGACTCTGACGGAATTCTCGGAGATTCACCAGTAACTGTAAATGAATTAGGTTTGGTTATCAGTGGTAGTGATGGCTATACTTTATCAATTGATAATTATTTAATTAATGCACCATTATCTATTGTAGAACAACCTGTTGAAACATTAACCGTTTGTGAAGACTCTACAATACAAATTTCAGTGATATTAAATACTTTAGTCCCAGCTGTTGAATTAATTGATTCTTATCAATGGCAATCCAGTGTTGACGGCATTGATTGGTTTGATATTACAGATAACACTACTTATAGTGGATCCAATAATAATATTTTAGAAATTAATAATACCCCATTATCTTTTAACAATTTTAGTTTTAGAGCTGTTATTGAGAGGCAAGGAAATGGTTGTGGTGTTATATCTGAATCATCGACCATTTTTATCGATGCGCTACCAACAATCACAATTCCAACTGCATTAGAAGAGTGTGATAATGATTATGATGGTATTGATGTATTTGATTTGTCTTTAAAAACTGAAGAAGTTTTAAATGGACAAACGGATGTAACTGTTTCTTATCACGAGTCGCAAGAA
>JGI24540J26637_10001084_pt1 | contig 11920 bp, 14 predicted proteins | sample NorSeaMetagenome_FD_26637 | JGI IMG/M metagenome (IMG submission 26637)
CCACTCACTGTGGCCTGCAATCTTCTCCCGAAGCACATCGACGTGGGCAGAAGCCCGGCTCGAAGAGGTACGCGATTTCGTCGAAAATACACTGCCCGAACCACCCAGGGGAGTGCTCATTCTCACTCGGGCCTGCATCTGCCGGCTGTTGGGGGGGGAATTTAGGGAAGATGAGTTCTCGGCTAGAACCGACGCCTGATTATTATTCGACCGAAGGGAGGAATGTCTTGCACTCTGCATCTTCAATCAAGAGCGGTCGTTTAAGAAATGGGTTCTGTTGCGACCTGGCAAATGTGAGAACCCCTGTTTCTATCGCTACCCGAAGGACAAAAATGGAGAAAAAATCAGAGGACAGAGGGAGAAAGAAGGGACGAGCTCGCGAACTTGTCTTTCGTGACAAGTCAGCCTCAGAGAGTTCAAGGGAACGCTCATTGGATCAAGGTGCGGTGGAAGTCTTGAATTCCTTGCCTCGGTTGCGATGGGAGCCTACGGATAATTTCGAGGCTCTTGTGTGCGAATCTTCTTTAAAGGGTTCATCTTCGCCCTTAACTCTCCAAGAAGAGTCTATAAGAACCTTGATTGCTTCTCAGAGGGCAGTAGTGAAGACGATTAGGAACACAGAATCGGTGTGGTCGGAATTTCTGACAAAGCTGGGTGGGGGGACGGAGGGGAAGAAGAAGACGTCAGCGTTTGGCACAAGCACATCGCTGTTGCCTCCAGGAGGGGTTGCAATGAAACCGTATGGCACCGAAAACGAGTTCCCAGTGGGCTTGCTTTGGCCTCTTCTTGAAAGGTAAGATTGGACGAGGAGCGAAGCGAAGCGACGAGCTGCTAACGTTATTGACTGAAGGCTGGAGCGAAGCAACAGCAATATACCACCTACAACTATAAATAACAACCGTCCACTTGTCGCTTCGCTCCTCTCTTCGCTCCTCGCCCCGCTCTTCACAGCCTTGATGGTGAGGGGGAAAGGTCGGATTCACGAAAGCCTGCCCTGACCATGGCTTGGCCCAGCGGTTACTCGGCGAAGACTGAGTTCAATATGGACAGTTTTGGCAACCTAAGCAATGGCAGGGAAGAGCAACTCGTTACGATTGACAAACTGAGGGCTCAGAATGAAAGATTTGCCGAAGTTGCTAGGGGAAAAAAAGAAGGAGTGGAGGGCATGGAATACAGCATTATGGGACGCACTCTTGTTGGGGCTGCAACAGTTCCATTTAACGAGCTTATAGTCAACGTGGGTGGTTCCAACGACCCCTCAAACTCCAAGGTGAGCTGACAAAGCCATCGCTACTCATGATTTTGTTCACGTCACTCATTTCGCGACCCCCTCCTCCCACCCAGCCCTCACTCCGAAACGGATTGGGCCGCCCAGTAGCCCTCTTCTGTCGCAGCGCTTCTTTCTTCTCACTGTGTTCCCTCCTCCGTGCCCGCATGAGATTGGTTAAGCTTTACCCGAACGCAAAGTTCCCTCTCTTTTTCATTGATCCTCTCACTGGTGCGTGTTGCATCCACGAGGCCATTCAACTCCAACTATACAAGAACCTGAGTTGCTTCGTCAACCCGTTCCGGTCCAGGCACCTCCTCGAGGACTGCATGTTGAGTTTGGATTTGGACGTCAAGAAGGAGGTGAGATGGAGCAAGGAGCGAAGGACGCTTGGGGTAACAACTAACAACACTTCTTCCGCTCGTTGCACACACGCACGTGCACACAGCTCACAATGGAGGAGTGCGCGTCCCTTGCGGGGGGCTACGGGGTCAGCGACGACGATGTCGCCGCCCTTTTCCTTTCAACGCTGAGCGGGGACGGAGACGACAAGGAGGCATTTGAAACGAGCCGCAAGGTTGCGTTCCATGGTCTCGTTCACTCCATCCGAGCCTCAGATTCCCGTGCAGCTCAGCAGTTCGTCGAACTTTATACTGTTTGCGGAACTCACGGAGAGAATAAGACCCTGCCTCCCCCGCTCGACACCCACACGCTCCGTCAAACTACAAAAGACCACAACCTCCTCGTTGTGCTTGGGGCGGCAGAGATCATCAAGAGCTTGCAGAACGGCGAGGCACACGAACGCCTAATCGAGGCAGCGGACGCCCTCAAAGAGTGGTGCGAACTTGGACATGACAAGGGAATCAAGTTCCGACTCTCGTCATGGCGGCAGCACAATAAGGCAATCAAGAGCGACGAAGAGCTGAAAGTCAGCAGCAGGATGTCCGCGTTTTTGTCCCACGAGGCCCTCCAGAAGAGAGCGAAATTTGCGCTGCAGCTACAGGAGAGTGCACGTTGCGAGGACATCAAAGACATACTCGGGAATCTCTCCGTCATGGTGGGGAAAATGTCAAAGCCCGCTCTACGTTTGGAGCTGTTGCAGTTTGCGCTGGGCCTGGAATCCCGGTATGATCTCATTATGATGAAGGAGAGCATCAAACTTGCGGAAGGCTTCGTGACCACGGCAAAGAGTATTGTCAAATAATTGTAACTTATCGGGATTGGTTTTACAAACGCTGGAACAACATTAGTTTCCGTTCCCAGTGCGTCCGATTTTCTTGTCCATCCTCCCCTTCTCCCCACAGGTCAACCTTGCTGAAGCCGCACTTCAAGATGCAATTCTCAATGTTGTCCTCAATCTGCAACAAATTTTCAAGTCCTGCAAAGTCAACCGGAGGACGGCCAATACTCCTAAGTCGCTTGTTCACATTCTTGTAGCACTTCCTAGGCTGTGGTTCAATGAGAAAGAACTCGCACTGTTCGCAGACAGATTCAAGAAACTTGAAGAACTTCTCGTCTCCGAGATGAATGTGGATCCACCTGCGATGAGCGAAGCAAATAACGAAAAGGGTTGAGCGAGGAGCGGGACAAAGAGTAAGGGGAGTCAATTTATCGTATTGAGCAGCACTAGGCAGCTCACCACGCTCGCTGCCTTCGCTCGTCGCTTCGCTCCTCGCTCACATTGTCGTCGAGAACAAAGATATGAGCGTAAGACGTTTCCCTCTCACGGAAATATGCTCTACCTGGGATTGCAGGAAAGTCTTGTCCGTAATGTTCCCAGGAACGAAAATAATTGACGGGCTGGGGGGAGAGAAGATGGAGGTCGTCCCTGAGGCGAGGTCTCCAGCGAGTGCTCGCGCTCGCGCCCTCTCAATTAGCACCTCGTCGATGTCAACACCGAGGGACTTGACGTCCTTGGGCTCGGCAAGAGGATCGACCTCCCCATTGCCGCCATCCAGAACGGCAACCAACCTTTGAAAAAATGCCAAAGTCAGCTCCCCCTCGTTGCAACCCAGATCTGCGTAGCGGAGAGGAGCTCCAGGCTTCACCGTAGATGCAACAAGAGCGAAGAGAATCTCGGGGAGGACCTCCAAACGCTTCGAAGAAGGATTGAACTCGGGATAATTCCAAAAGTTACCCAAGCGGTGACCCTTGTCCTCCTTAGTCGAAGAGTACGCCGAAGAAATAACTGCTGAAGTGGGGACTTCGATTGGAGGGGACTCATTGGCAGCGGAAGGAGTGGTGGTATCTTCGACTAGGACAAATGACTCCTCTGATCCCTCATCTCCCACCACCTTCTCATCCCCTTTCTTTCCTTTTTCACTATCTCGGGTCTCGAGCTCAAATATCTGATTCCCGCTCTCACCCTTCTCCTGACATTCCTGCATCTCATCCAGGTGAGTCATATTATAGAGCATGCCCCCCTTTTTTAGCAGACCGAACATCGCCTCTGATGGCAAGGGAAGTTTTGAAGGGAATGGAGAGAGGATTCGGGCAAGGGAACTCTAGATTATAGTCAGAATAATCCGACAACAAGCACTTTTGGGAGCGATGTGTCGCTATCAACTAATTTGAGAGGCTTAACAAAAATTGTTGAAAAATCCCCTTCATTGCAAATCAGTCCAATCCCGAGTCGTTAATTACACATATCCCCGCCAGCCCCCCCCCTAGGAGCCGAATTGGCGTTGTTTGCCCTTGGAATTATTCTGCATGTATGAATACCGCTTGGGGTCTTCTCTCTTCCTGTCCCTCAACCAAGGGTACTGGACGCTGACGACTTGCCTCCATCCCTCGAACTGCATCTCTCCGGCTCCATCTTGAAGGGATCCTTCCATTGCCACCTTCATGGTCTTGAGCATGGTCTCGAGATCTCCGACCCTGCTCCTGAGCCACTTGCTCTCATCCTGCTGGTTCTTGAGCTTGAGTTGGAGGAGCTTTATCTTGATCGCGTTAACCCCCCCGTCACCGGTGGCGACGACATTTTCCTTGCCAGAGAGCGCAATCGTCGCGTCCTCTGGTCCCTTCGCCTGGTCCTCCGCCGTCTCTCCGATGAGCTTCTCATCGGCATCTTCTGCCCCCCTCATCAGGTTCCTTTCGGTTATTCTTGCCTTTTCAGCCGCGGCGGTGGACCCCCTTTTCATTCCCGTTCCCGACGTTGCCTGTTCCATGGCTGCCTTTCCGGCGTGCATGGCTGCCTCCCTCACCGCGGCTGCGAGCTCTGCAGCGTGGACCCTCTTGAGCTTGTCGCAAGCCTTTTCTACCGCCGCCCTCTTCGAGTCCTCTGCCGTCTTCACCTTCACCTCAAGGTGCCTGAGCTTGCTCGTCCATTCCTTGTTGAGCTTCTCCTCGATAAAGTCCAAGTTCTTTTTCATCTTGACGGTTTTCTCCCTCTCGTCCCCGAGGGCGTTGGTGATTGTCTTCTCAGCTCGCTTTCTGTCGAAGTCAAGGGCCTTCTTTGCCTCCTCCTTGGCGGCCTTGGCCTGGGCCTGGGCAAGGGCGACATCATCGTCGCACCTCTTCCTCATGGCAACGAGAGTTTCCTGGTGGCGCTCCCTGTCAGCCTCAGCCTGGATCCTGGTCGCTTCAACCTGAGTCTCCATGACTTCTGCCAACTGAGCCTTCTCGTCAGCGGAGCTCTTTTCCATGGCCGACATTGTCTCTTCAAGCTCGAGGATCTTCTTCCTCTGGTTCACGAGCGTATGCCTTAAGGCCGTCGGGGTCATAGGAACGATACCGAACATACCCTGAAACCCTTCCTCCTGATCGCGCCCAAAGTTGTCGTTCCATTCCTGCAATATGGACTCCAAGTCCCTAACCCTCTGGCCAGCCCCTCCTGCGTTGTGGCTCATCGCCTGAAGTTGCGAAAGAATTTCGCGACTCATCTGGAAAATGTAGCGACTGGCAAGCGAATTTGAAGAGTACTGAGAGGAGGAGGAAAGGGTATAGGAGGCGGTGGCGGCAGGATTAGAGTTTCGACCTTTACTAAGGACACAGAACACAGGACAGAAAAGAATATAACGGTGTTGTCACCTCGCCGCAGCCTCACCTTTCCGCTGCATTTCTTTTCATAGTGGGTGCAAATCTGTCTGATGGCAAGGAGAGACGCATCGGGGAGGTTGCGGAAGGAGATGCCATTGGAAACACCAGGGGGACCAACACGGAATTGTGGCTCAGGAATTACAGGAACTGCGGTCTTGTTGTTCGCATTGGGGGGGTTATAAGCGTACGCCCTGAAAAGATATACGAGGGGGGAGGGCCTTGAAGTTAGAGCAACTATTATCGTTGGTGATCGTTCGAGGGCAGGGTGCCATAATTTAAATCAGGGAGGAGTATAGACAATAAATCACAAAGATATAAGCCAATATACACCAAAAGCAAGCCAAAAGTACTAAATAATTCAAAATCGTAAAGAATATCCCCACCAAAATCAAACAGTTGACACGACCGAAGAAAGGAAAGCAACCTACCAGCGTCCAGTACCAGCTTTATCATTACGAGCAGCCATATTTGGATGTTTTAACGTGATGGATGAAAAGTAAGTGGTCAAGTAATAACTCTCGTCTACAACAGGCAAAGTAATCAGGAGAAAAATAAAAGTGTGAATGGGAATCAGGTGTTCAAAATTCAGTTAGTTTTCATCACCCCTGATAATTAGATGGCGTTCTTTCTTGAGACCAAGGATACAGTGTCCGTGCCCGAGCATCTCCTCGAGAAGAATCAGCTCCCGAACGAAGCAAACATTAGTCTTTTTAAGTCTGCTAGCAGAGGCGATTTGGAAGAGGTTAAGGATGCTTTCAAGGACGGTGGCTTGCCCAACTACTTCCACAGGCCGAGCGATGGGGCGACTTCGCTCCACGCGGCGGCCAGAAGTGCTTCCAACGACGCTGTAAAATGCATAAACTTTCTCTTTCTCAAGGGCGCCTGTCTGGACTCAAGGATGATTACAAACCAGAACACCCCGCTTCACGAGGCCATCGGCAACAACAAGCAGTCGACCTCCGAGGCCCTCATCGAAGCAGGATCCACTTTCCTACCCAACGCCTTTGGCAACACCCCCCTTCACATGGCGGCCCAGCAGGGGAACATTTCAATTGCATTGCTCCTTCTCCAGAAGAACCACCCCGTCGACGTCGCGAACAATAGGGGTATGACTCCGCTCCACGTGTGCACCAGCCTTTGTAAGGAGGCTTCGGCGCCGGTTTCGGACGACTCCAAGGACTGCTACATGAAGCTTGCTGCTTGTCTCATTCTCTACTCCGCCAACGTCGACTCCGTCGATGCAAACAAGTATTCGGCGGTGCACCTTGCAACAGCCCGCGGCAACCTGGACATGGTTCAGTTGCTCGTTGACTCCGGGGCCAAGATCAGTGAGAAGAGGTGAGAGCCTGAGACTACACACGCTGCGAACATGAACGTCTGTACACAATGTCTGCACGCACTCTAACCCTTCTTATCTTGCCCTTTTCTCGTCAAAGTTGTGTCATATTCGGCGAAAAGGTGGTGGAGAGGACTCCTGTTGAGGTGGCCCGAGTCAACTCCCACATCAATCTCCAAGCTTACTTGGAGGGCTGCGAGGAGAAACTTTCTTTCGGCCGCGTCATTGCCACGAAAGCGCAAGCAGCGTCATGGAGTAAGGGCCTCATATCGTCCGCCAAGATCAAAGCACAGAAGGAGAACTCAAGTGGCAATGCAATCCCGACCGCCGTAGGAAGCGGGGCGAAGGCGGCAAAGATCCGGGCGTCCCCTCAGAAGTAATCACGCTATTACAACTACCGACCTGTTGTGGCTGCGTCCGATAAATCTGTTCTCTTTCTTTATAAAACAATGTCATCTCTTTTGTTCTCTTTACTCAGTTGGCCAAGCTGGTTCTTGATGTAGCGCGCCTTTGCTAGCCTTTTCTGCAAAGAGGCCCACGCAGCAATTCCAGTCTCCCCAGAGAGCCCCCCTTTCAACTTCTTCTCAACCTTGAGCAGGTCGTTGATTGCGGCATTGAATTTCCCGAGTTCCATCCTCGCCTCGCTCCTTCTCAACAGGGCCATGATATTGAACCCTCCCGCCTTCAAAGCCTTGGTGCAGTGCTCTTCCGCGACGCAAAAGTCCCTCTTCCTCAATAAATTGCAAGCGGAGGCTTGCAAGTGGCTTGCCACTCGGATTTGGTTGATTGCTTCAGGAAGGAAGGTCTGGGCACTACGATTCGCGATTTTTTCCGCAGCTGTAGCACAGTACGCCGCTTTTTCGTACTTTTCTCTTGCAGAATTGAAGAACTGCTCCCTAAATATTACGTTCCCTTGCTTGTACATCTCCACGCACTTGTGGAGGATTTCCTTGACGGGCTTTCGCGAGTTGACCTCCAACATCACAGGATCGTTTTCTCCCCCGTCTACATCCCCCAAAATTTCCTGGGTCTTCTTAAGGATGAGGTCCTGGTCGTTCATTTTCTTGACAGCCTTGGCGTTCCTGTCCACCTCATCGATTTCCACCGCCTTCACCAGATGGAGTTCCGCCAAAGAATACAGCTCCATCCTCCTGAAGCACTCGGCACGGGCAACCCACGCGTTGGCGTTCCCCCCATCAACAAGCAAAACGTACTTGAAGCACTCAGCAGCCTCAGACGACTTTCCAAGCTCAAGGTAGCAACGTCCTATGTTCAGTTGGAAGTCCCTTCTGAGAGTCACCCCAATATTTTCCTTTGTCGTCTTCAGGTTTCCAGGATTTAATAGAAGTTGCTGCTCTTTCAGCTGCTTTGGGTCCTGTCCGCAGCAGACTGCATGAGATTTGGATTTCTTCGGAGCCTCGGGTACGCCTTCAGGAGCATCCTCAGGAATTTTTTTGCCTTCAGGGTCATCGAGGAGGGCCTCGTACTCGTTAAGATTTTGTAAGCCTCTCTGAAACGTGTCAAGTGCTTTCTGAAAATCTTGCTCCTTGGCGAGGCCTTTCCCCTGACTGCGGGAGTCTCTCGCTTCCTTCAGGCACTCAGCGCGCCTCTTAACGGCTTCCGCTTTGGCAAGGTAGCTGTCAGCCGCGGTAGATGCCGGATTCGGTTTGGTCATCAATGCTGGCTCTGACTCTTCTCCCTTATCCAAACAGGAGTTTGCCTCAATGTCCACACTGTCCCCCTGCACACCAGTCCATGGGGAAACAGCCGCGGGAGCGTTATCACTGGGCACGTCATTAGCCATTTTCTTGCCAGCCACTCCTGCCGCGCCCCTCTTTCGACGCCCCTTCTTTACCTTCCTGAACTCCTCCACCCTACTCTTCGATATCAAACTTTCACTGGCATCTTCGTCCTCCTTGAGCACAGAACTCTCAACCTCGGCATTATGCTTCTCAAGCTTCGCGAGCTTGATATCGCGATCATCAACTTTGGAGTTCTCTTCCACCTTTTCAGCCTCCTTTTCGACATTAAACCTGTCCCACTTTTCATATTGCTCGTTGCTCATGGCAAATTAGCGCGATAAACTTGTTTTCTTAGCAAAAGTAACTGGACGAAAAAGTGAAAACACAGCAGGTTTTGGGTTCTTGACGCACCGTGTGGGGGAAGGAATTGGGTTTTGTTTTATATGTCAGTTTTAGGTCCTTGGCCTTGGCTTTGGGACCTCCTGCGAAAATCACAATCCTTCCTTGAATCTTTTACTAATTAATGAGCAAAGAAACACATCCCGCCCCCCCCCTTCCCTCCACTGAGGATGAGCTGGCCAGGCTCTGGATCCTAGCCGAAGAACAGCAGGCTGAAATCGCTGCCTTGAAGGAAAAATACGAACCAACAGCGACCAGCACCGTAAAAGCAAGCGGAACCCACGATGTTAGCGACGAAATACCAAGATGGGTAGAAACTTTTGAGAACTCGATCGAGGGACAGGCAGTTGACGACACCTTTGCTACCTCTGCATACAGGGAGGGCAATCGGTTCAAGGGCTTGGATTATATGCACTCATCGACGTCAGCTTGCAAGCTATCGCAGTATCGGTGGTTTGAGACGCCAACAACGAATTGGTCGAAGGTCGAAGCAGTAGTCCAGTTCAGCAAGAATGCAGAGGGCGCAAAGGGATGGGTCCACCGTGGTGGCATTAACGCGCTGATGGACGATGCGGCCAACTTCGCGGGCTTCAATGTCAGCGGGGAGCTTAATATATTCTCGGGATTTACGAAACAGGTTTTCACAACATACTCTAGGCCTGTGAGGATTGGTGCTGTTTTGAAATTGATTGGACAAGTCGAGAAAGTGAGAAACAGGACCGACGTTATTGTCACTTGCAGTTTGATCGATCCCTCCTATAACAACGCGACGCACGCAAAGGCAGATTGTATTTTTGTCATGAACGAAGCTGCGGCAGAGATGCTGGAGCCCCTCGTAGCAATGAAAGAAAAAGAACGAGGGAACTCAGGGGCCGGGGCGGCCATCGAAATGGAACCTCCTAAACCTTGGAGTGTGGAGATGTCGATGCCCTCGTTTGAGACCGTCCCAGACCCCCTCTTCAGGCCGCCGAATCGTGTGGGTCGCTACGGACTTGGTTCAAGGATCGACGACTCCCTCGCCAAGAAGATAGACGAGAGGACTGCGAGGACGTTCATTCCAAAGGCAGGATCGCTGATAAAAAATGCCGAAAAGCACGTCACCAAGAAAAAATTAGAGTCGGAGAGGCAAAGATTGGAGGCTGAGGAGGAACTCGAGAGGGAGAGGATTCGTAATCATCCCGCAAGAGGGGTTGGGAGGGTGTGGGGCGGGCTCTCAGACAGCTAAGTCAAGGATGGCTCATTTCGTTTGATAATGTACTATTATATTATATTATTATAGGCTCGACTTTACCGTTTTTTCAGGGCGCTCCTTTCGTTCACAAGATATTCCTGGGCTTCGTTGATTCCATCAGCTTCCTCTGTCACAAATTTGGCCACCGCACGACGGAGGCCGGGATTCGTAATGTAGTGGGCCGAGGATATGACGGCAGGATCAAAGCCCCTCAAGAACTTGTAGTCCCCTCCACCGGCTCCCGGCTCCATAACGTTAAGTCCCTTATCAATCACGTACTCAAGAGCAGCATAATAGCACACGTCAAAGTGGAGGAATTTCACGTCCACGAAAGCTGCGATGAGCGAAGCGATTCGCGGAAGAGGTTGGGATGACGGGTGAGAACCATAGCGGTTGTTACGGCAGAGTCGTATCTTGTCAGCTCGTCATTTCGCTCCTCGCCAATTCTTACCTCCCCAATATCTTCCGAAGAATTCCCCTTGGTTGCCAAGAACGTTGAAGGTTCCCGCAAGAATATCATCAGCTCGAATTTGTTCCGAATCTTTACAATTTTCTTCTTTTCGGGCAACAATTAGAACCACGGAATCAGCAAAGTCAGTTTCGAAGAGGGAGGAGAAGAACTCCTCGTTCAAATAAAGCCTTCCCCATGGAGCCATTTTGTCTACCGTGGACTTGTATAGCTGATAGACCGTAGACGCGAGCCCTTGTATCTCCCTGATGTTGTTTCCTTCAATCGCGTCAATTTTTATACCGCAATCCTCCCTAATGATTCTTCTCTCCCTCCTTATGTTGATCCTCCGCTTGCTCTTGAAATTACTGAGGTAGTGTTCGAAGTTTGTGTACCTTTTCTCTCCTCCCTCACTTTTAAGTGAGTTCTTGAAATGCCACTGCAAGCTCTTCCTGATGCAGAAATCATCCTTAGCCAAAAAGTTATCCACCTTCTGCATTATCCCACTACCACTCCCCCCCAACCCCTCCACCTCTTCTTCCTCCGTAAAAAGAACGTGAACGCTGCTCAAATCGTTCCCCTTGGCCAGAGCCTTCAAGTAAGCATAAGTTTCCTCTCTTATAGTAGTCTCCTCCTCCTTCGATGTCCCGGGAGGGAACAGAAACTTCCGGCACGTCGCGGGGGTGAAAGGTATGTGCGACAAGAGCTTTGGGTAGTAAGGGATGTCGTTCTGGTATGCAGCCTCTGCCCACGAGTTATCGAATATGAACTCCCCATAGCTATTGCCCTTGATGTAAAGGGGGAGGATTGCACAAGGCTGCGGGGTGGTAGCCCCAGAGCAATCCCCAGGGCCATCCCCAGTGCCATCCTTGTAGCACGTGAGATGTGCCGGCGTCCAACCCTTGCCTGGGCTCGCACAATCTGTCTCCTCCAAAGTATTCACAAAGTCAAAGCTGTTAAAAGGAGAATCATCAGCCCTCCTGCAAGATTCCCTGTAGGATTATAGTGTAGAGCAAGAAATTAGACACAGATTTCTCCAACAATTCGTGGTAGCAAATATTTTCTCTGACAGATTTCTCCGACTTCATCCTCCCTCCCCCAATTCATCACCTCCTCACCATTTGAGCTTCCCAATATCTCCGGCGGACTTATTAATCACGTGCGTATAAGAATTGAGGCATGGAAACAACACAGCAATAAGTATTAAAGTTCTCATCTTTGCAACTTTCCAATTGTCAGTTAATTATCTGTATCTTTTTAGACAGCACCAGATCCCTTTTGCCGGGCATTAGTTTCATTTTTGATTATTCGAGTTAGAGGGTCTTTAAGCCTTGAAGGATAAAGAGCCGAACCTTTCCGATGAATTCTTCCTCCGAAAACCTTCCTGAGTACCTTCCTCTTAATGACTTGGTGACCCGGTCAAGGGGACAAGTGGTTAGATTGATACCTGAGGAGAGAG
>JGI24540J26637_10001085_pt1 | contig 11914 bp, 9 predicted proteins | sample NorSeaMetagenome_FD_26637 | JGI IMG/M metagenome (IMG submission 26637)
ACCCCGACCATTGTGCGCCTGTAGCTCAGTTGGATAGAGCAACGGTTTTCTAAACCGTGGGTCAGGAGTTCGAATCTCTTCAGGCGCGCCATTTTTCTCTTGTCATCACCATTAATCAATCTTAGCAAGAAACAATAGTGCCTCTAGGCATGCTCATGCCTTAAATTTAAGAGGCATTCAGAGGTAGGGGCTAAACATATAGTAAAATACGAATATCATGACAAAAACCAGTGCAATTATATCTTTAGTCTTTTTTCTCATAAGGAAATAATTGTACATTTTTTAAATTGAATACTTATTGCAAATGAAAAATAATTTATTTCAAGTAGCGGCCTTCTATAAATTCACCGCTCTCTCAAACCTTGAAGGTCTTCAGAAAATTTTTTATCAATTTTTATTGGATCAAAAACTTAAAGGAACGATTTTATTGGCGACCGAAGGCATTAATGGAACAGTCGCAGGGAGCAAAATAGCCATAGAAGCATTTCAAAAATTTCTTGATAAAAAAAACTTACTATCACCTTCTGACTTTAAAGTTTCAATTTCAGATAAAGACCCCTTTCCACGTCTCAAAGTAAAAATTAAGGATGAAATAGTGAGTATTGGAAATGAGTTGGCAAATCCCCAAGAAATTGTTGGGGAATACATTCAACCAAAAGACTGGAATAATTTGATTTCCCAGGAAGATGTATTAGTTCTTGATACCAGAAATACCTACGAATATTCAATCGGCACGTTTAAAAATTCTATCCAGCCCGAGACAACTAACTTTAGAGAATTTCCAGAATGGGTTGAGCAGCTTGAGAGTTCTAAAAATCATAAAAAAGATCTAAAAATTGCTATGTTTTGCACGGGCGGAATTAGGTGTGAAAAAGCTTCTTCTTTATTGAAGGCTAGGGGGTTTCATAATGTGCATCATCTCAAAGGTGGTATTTTAAGTTATATGGATCAAATCGATGAATCTGAATCGCTTTGGGAGGGCGAGTGTTTTGTTTTTGATGATAGGGTAGCTTTGAATCATAAGCTTGAGGTTGGGTCATTCGATATGTGCCATGGCTGCAGGATGCCAATCACAGAAAATGATAAAGTCTCCAAAAAATTTCAAAAAGGTATTAGCTGCCCAAATTGCTTTGATGAAAAGACTCCTGAGCAAAAAAGACGTTATGCCGAAAGAATAAAACAGATAGATTTAGCCAAGCAACGAAATGAAAATCACCGTGGTGCTAAATCTTCATGAGCAACAGTCACATACTGCCTGTACTTTATAGTTTTAGAAGATGTCCCTATGCAATGAGGGCACGAATGGCAATAATTCTTTCATCTGTTAAATGTGAATTAAGAGAAATATTACTAAAAAATAAGCCAGAGGAAATGTTATCTCTCTCTCCCAAGGGCACCGTGCCTGTTCTTACTTTTGATAATAAAGTTCTTGATGAAAGCATGGATGTAATTAATTGGGCTTTTGCAAAAGACTCATCTAAATTTCTGAAGTATTCAAGCGGTGAAGCTAAGCTTTCGAATAATTTTATAGAGCTGTTTGATTCAAAATTTAAATATCATTTAGATAGGTACAAGTATGCAGCTAGATATAAGAAGACATCCGAAGATCATCAGGGCGAGTGTTTAAAAATTCTTTTGGAGCTTGATGAATCTATTGACACTAATCCATGGATTTTTGGACCTACCATTAGCTTGTTAGATATTTCGATCTTACCGTTTATTCGGCAGTGCAAGATTGCGAACCCTCATTGGTTTTTAGAGCAAGATTTTAAACAAGTAATTAATTTACTCGACTATTTTGAATCTTCTGTCTTGTTTCATATCGCCATGGAAAAATTTGATGAATGGAATCCTGTGAATCCTCAGGTAGTCATTTTTCCTTCAAAGAGTCTAAGCTAAAGACCTATAGAGTCGTAGCTTATAGCTATTCTGTCTAATGCAACTTTATAGGCTGCAGTCCTAAGATCTGGGATATTATTCTCTGCTTTTGCTGCTCTTACTTTTTGATATGCTTCGCGCATCATGTCATCTAGGCCCGATCTCACTAGATCAATCTCATTAGCACCTTCAACAAACTGCTCTTTAAATTTATCAGGCATTTCTTTGCCTGTCATGGTTTCAATTGCAGAAATAAGAGTATCAAACTGATACGCATTACGTCTTTTTTCAAGCCTACCAAAACGAATATGCCTAAGATTTCTTACCCATTCAAAGTAACTGACTGCAACCCCTCCGGCATTAGCCATAATATCTGGAATAATAATAATATTTTGAGCATTCAGCATTTTATCTGCTTCAAAAGTTATTGGTCCGTTTGCTGCCTCTACAATAAGTTTAGCTTTTATGCTTTCAGCATTTGAGCTATCAATAACATTCTCTCTGGCTGCCGGAATTAAAATATCGCATTCCATACAAAGCATCTCAGAACTATTTTTCTCAAAAGAACCACCATCAAAACCTTCAAAAGTTCCATGTTCAATTTGATATATTTTTGCTGCCTCTACATTTAAACCTTCAGAGTTTAAAATTGCTCCATTGTGTTCCATGATGCATACAATTTTGCACTCGTCTTCTTCATGCAAAAACTTTGCTGCATGGTATCCAACATTACCAAGACCCTGAACAGCTATTTTTTTGCCTTTCAACCCCCCTTTAAAGCCTGCTGCCTCGAAGTCTTCTTGGTGTCTAAAGAATTCCTTAATAATATATTGAACGCCTCTTCCTGTAGCTTCTGATCTTCCAACCAACCCGCCTTTTTCTGGAGGCTTTCCCGTAACACATGCAAGAGCATTGATATCTGTTGGAAAAATCTTACGATATTCATCAGCAATCCAGGACATTTCTTTCGCACTCGTTCCAACATCTGGTGCAGGAACATTTTGAGCTGGATTAATAAGATCTCTCTTAATCAACTCTTGAGCAAAGCGGCGTGTAATTTTTTCTATCTCAGTTATGGTCCAATCTTTTGGGTTAATTTTTAGGGCACCTTTGGAACCTCCGTAAGGAACTTCAATTATTGCGCATTTATAAGTCATCAAAGCAGCTAAAGCTTCAACTTCCTCTTGCGAGGAGGCTAAGTCATACCTGATACCCCCTTTTGCCGGCTCTAAATGCTCGGAGTGAACCGATCTCCAGCCAGTAAAAGTATGAATTTCATTTCTTATTTTGACGCCAAAATTAATGGTATAGGTTGAATTGCACACCTTGATTCTTTTGGCCAAGTCAGGGGAAATATCTGTATATTTCAAGGCTTTATCAAACAATTTGTTGGTACTGGTTAGAAAATCTGCATTTACCAAAATAACCTCCTGAAAAAATATTATTATATGCTTTTTGCATCTATAATGTTTCGTTTCTTGGCGGGCGTAGCTCAGTTGGTTAGAGCGCTGGATTGTGGCTCCGGAGGCCGTGGGTTCGAACCCCATCGCTCGCCCCATTTTGGATATAAATAAAATAATATGGCTAGTAAATTAAAAAAACTGAAAGATTTAGAAAGAAAATTAACTGTATCAGTACCAGTTGANGACTATGAATCAAAGTACAGCGCTAAGCTTACCAAGATTAAATCAAGCGCTAAGCTTGATGGTTTTAGAAAGGGCAATGTTCCTGATGATGTTTTAAAACAGCGGTATGGTGATTCCATTCATTACGAAGTTTTGAACGAACTTATACAAGAAAGCTATCCCAAAGAATTGCAGGCACAAGAACTTAAACCAGCATCTTCTCCAGCAATAGATATTTTAGATGAAGATGCCTCTAAACCAGTTTCATACTCTGCAGTATTCGAAGTTTTTCCTGAAGTAAAGCCCAAATTATCGAGATGGACAAGCTATGAGAAAACAGAAATTACGTTAGATGATGCGGACATTGATCTTGCTATCAACGATATATCTGAGCGTTACTGTCATTGGCATAAGGTTGAAAGAGCAGCCACAGACAAAGATCAAGTGATCATCGATTTTGAAGGCAAAATTGACGGAGAGAGTTTCGAAGGGAATGAATCCAAGGACTTTAAATTAATCCTAGGTTCTAAGTCGATGATACCTGGCTTTGAAGATAACTTGATGAATAAATCTGCTGGAGATACCTTTTCATTTAAAACAAATTTTCCGGAGGACTATTTTAAAAAAGACCTAGCNAACAAAGAAACAGAATTTTTTATTACATTGCATGAAGTGCAAGAAATGCATAAAGCTTCAATTGATAAAGAATTATTTGATACTCTTGCAATGGAAGGCATTGAAGATGAAGCTGGTTTTAGAGATGAGATTTTGAAGCGCATGAAAGGTGAAATTGAGCAACAAGAAAAATCTCTTACCAAAGAGTCTCTTTACGAAACTCTGTTAAAAAGCAATGATTTTAAAGTCCCTCATTCTACGGTGGATGAGCAAGCAAACTTAATGCGCAAAGATTCTTTAATGAGAATGGGNCAAACTCCAGAAACAGCTGATGATGATTTATACCCAGCAGAGGACTTCAAAGAAAATGCAGAAAAAAGAGTTCGCTTAGATCTCTTGTTTTCAGCTCTGTTAAAAAAATATGCATTAGAAGTTCAAGAGGAAGACATTAATAAATTTATCGAAGAGGAAGCCAGCAAATATAAAGATGCTGAGCAATTTAAAACATGGATTCAAAGCCAGCCCCAACAATTAGATCAGTATAAAATGGTAATTTTAGAAAACTTACTCATTGAAAAATTAGAATCTGACCTCAAATCAAAGGTAAAGGTAATAAAATTCTCAGAACTGGCAAATAAATAAATATGGAAACAATTAATTCAGGCTTAGTACCAATGGTTGTCGAGCAAACTCCCCGAGGGGAAAGGGCGTTTGACATATACTCAAGATTGCTCAAAGAAAGGATCATTTTCTTAACCGGCCCAATAGACGATTATATTTCTAATTTAGTAGTTGCTCAGCTTCTATTCCTGGAGTCTGAAAATCCTGAAAAAGATATTAGTATTTATATTAACTCTCCGGGTGGCGTCATAACTTCCGGTCTAGCTATATACGACACTATGCAATTTATTGCTCCAGAAGTTTCGACTTTGTGCATAGGTCAGGCTGCAAGTATGGGATCATTGCTACTTGCTGGTGGCGCAGAAGGCAAAAGATTTGCCCTCACTAATTCACGCATTATGATTCATCAGCCTCTTGGTGGATTTTCAGGCCAGGCTTCTGACTTTGAAATCCATGCTAAAGAGATGCTGTTAGTAAAACAAAAAGTGAATGAGATTTTGTCTAAGCATACCGGTAAAACCCTTAAGAAAGTTGAGCAGGATACTGACAGAGATAATTTTCTTAATGCAAAAGAAGCTGTATCCTATGGCATTATTGATGAGATTTTAGAGAAGAGACCTGAGACTAATGGAAAATAATAAAGACACTAAATTAACTTGTACCTTTTGTGGAAAAGGTCAGGAAGACGTTCGCAAACTCATTGCTGGTCCAAGCGTCTATATTTGTGATGAGTGCGTAGATCTTTGNAACGATATTATTGAAGAAGAAGTCAAATCAGATGATGTCGAAGTCTTAGAGGAATTACCATCCCCTTTAGAAATTTTTAATCAATTAGATGAGTATGTTATTGGNCAAGAAAAAGCTAAAAAAATTCTCTCTGTGGCTGTTTACAATCATTACAAGAGATTGCGATCAAATTCTAAAAAAGATGAGATAGAGCTTCAAAAAAGTAACGTATTATTATTAGGCCCTACTGGAAGCGGCAAGACTCTTTTGGCGCAGACACTTGCAAGAGTTTTAAATGTTCCTTTCACAATAGCTGATGCTACCACTCTCACAGAAGCTGGATATGTCGGCGAAGATGTTGAGAATATTATTCAGAAATTACTGCAAAAATGTGATTATGACCCTGATAAGGCAGCGCTAGGAATTGTCTACATTGACGAAATTGATAAGATTGCTCGCAAATCAGACAATCCATCCATTACCCGTGATGTTTCAGGTGAAGGGGTACAACAAGCCTTATTGAAGCTAATTGAAGGCACGGTGGCCTCAATCCCTCCTCAGGGCGGAAGAAAACATCCTCAACAAGAGTTCATTCAAATAGATACATCAAATATATTATTTATATGTGGAGGAGCTTTCTCTGGAATAGATGAGGTCATCAAACATAGAACAGATAACTCAGGCATAGGATTTGGAGCGGCTGTTAAAGATACCAAGGCAACAGTTGCTTCTATTGTTGAAACATTAGAGCCTGAAGACCTAGTAAAATTTGGCTTAATCCCAGAATTTGTTGGCAGGCTTCCAGTAATATCTACATTGCATGAGCTTGATGAAGAAGCTCTAGTCAGAATTTTGCAAGAACCTAAAAATGCCCTGGTTAACCAATACAAGTATCTTTTTGAGATTGATGAAGTGGAGCTAGATTTTAGAACAGAAGCTTTGGTAGAGATTGCAAAAAGAGCGCTAAAAAGAAAAACGGGCGCACGCGGACTTCGATCAATTATGGAAGAGCTTTTAATGGACACTATGTTTGAATTGCCCAATGTAGATTTAGAAAAAGTCATTGTTGATGAAAATTCAGTTCTTCATTCAACCGACCCAATCAAGGTTTACAAAACTCCTAAAAAGAAATCTTCTTCTGCCGGTTGAATTTAAAGAATTCTCCCTCATTATATTTATATGGCCACAATTAAATATGATCTTCCTTTAATCCCCCTCAGAGATGTTGTTATCTTTCCTGGAGTCGTCTCGACTCTTTTTGTTGGAAGGAATAAGTCAATCAATGCATTAAATGCTGCCATGGCAGGCGAGAAAAAAATTATTCTTGCAGCCCAAAAAGATGGATCAATTGATGCGCCATTGTTTGATGATTTATTTAAAGTTGCATCAGTTGCAAATATCTTGCAGCTCATCAAGCTCCCTGATGGAACGGTAAAAGTTCTAGTAGAAGGAGCTCACAGAGCCCAGATGGAATCGCTAGAATCTGATCAAGAGTTTTCTAAGGTAAGGGTAGGTCTTATCATTGAGCCTAAGATTGATCAAAAAGATGGCGAGAATCTAACGCGTTTCGTAAAAGCTAAATTCCACGATTTTATTAAGTTAACGAAAAAAATTGCCCCTGAGGTTTTAGCATCAATCGATGCATTGGATGATCTATCAAGAGTCATTGACTCCATTGCCGGTCATCTGCCAATGGATATTAAACTTAAACAAGAAATTTTAGAGACCCCAGATTTTCAGCTTAGAGCAGAAATTTTAATTACTTTTATTGAATCTCAATTGGATGTTATGGACGTAGATAAAAAAGTTCGTAATAGAGTTAAGGGTCAGATGGAAAAATCTCAAAGAGAGTACTATTTGAATGAGCAAATTAAAGCTGCTCAAAAAGAGCTAGGCGATATCAATGAAGAGGAAGATGAGCTGACTCAATTAGAGAGCGATATTGAAAAAGCAGGAATGTCTAAAGAGGCATTAAAAAAAGCTAAAAATGAGTTCACAAAATTTAAGCAAATGTCGCCCATGTCTGCCGAGGCATCTGTCGTTCGATCATATTTGGATTGGCTGACAGCTGTTCCGTGGAAGAAAAAAAGCAAAGTTAAGTCAGATCTTAAATCAGCTATTAATATTCTTGACGAAGACCACTTTGGATTAGATGAGGTAAAGGAAAGAATTTTAGAATACCTAGCAGTACAGCAACGTGTAAAAAAATTAAAGGCTCCTGTTATTTGCTTGGTGGGTCCTCCAGGGGTTGGTAAAACATCTTTGGGTAAATCAATTGCCAGAGCAACCAATAGAAAGTTTGCTCGAATGTCACTGGGCGGGGTAAGAGATGAGTCTGAGATTCGTGGCCACAGAAGAACCTACATTGGCTCAATGCCTGGAAAAATAATTCAAAAACTATCGAAGGTGGAAACCAAGAACCCATTATTTTTACTAGATGAAATTGATAAAATGGGGATGGATCACAGAGGTGATCCGGCATCAGCATTGTTAGAAGTTTTAGATCCAGAGCAAAACAACACTTTTTCAGATCATTACCTTGAGGTTGATTTTGACTTATCAGAAGTCATGTTTGTTTGCACAGCGAATAGTCTAAATATACCAAGACCCTTGCTTGATCGCATGGAGATTATACGTATTCCTGGCTACATAGAGGATGAGAAATTAAACATTGCCAAGCAATATCTCATTCCAAAACAGCTTGAAAGAAATGGACTGGATGAAAAAGAAGTTAAGTTATCAGACCCATCAATTTTAGATATTGTGCGTCACTATACTCGCGAGGCAGGTGTGCGAGGTTTGGAGCGACAGATTGCTAAAATTTTTAGAAAGTCAGTTAAGGAAAGGGTCTTATCAGATTCTAAGAAATTAAAATCCTCAATAAATATCACTCCCAAGAATCTTGAGAAATACTGTGGCGTGCCTAAGTTTACATTTGGGCAAGCTGATATTGAAAATATTGTTGGGAAAGTTTCTGGCCTAGCTTGGACTGAAGTTGGGGGAGAACTTCTAACGATTGAGACATCCTATGTCCCAGGCAAGGGAAGGGTAATTAAAACTGGTTCACTTGGCGATGTAATGCAAGAGTCAATTCAAGCTGCCTTAACAGTTGTTCGCTCCCGCTCTGAAAAGCTTGGAATTTCAGCTGATGTTTATGAAAAATATGATGTTCATATTCATGTGCCAGATGGTGCCACGCCAAAAGATGGGCCGAGTGCTGGTGTTGGAATGTGTACAGCATTGATTTCAGTGTTTACAGGGATACCAGTTAGATCTGATACTGCTATGACTGGAGAGATAACATTGCATGGGCAGGTAACTAAAATTGGTGGCTTGAAAGAAAAACTCTTGGCAGCAAAGCGAGGTGGCATTAAAAGGGTAATTATTCCTGAGGAAAATGCTGCAGATATTCGAGAAATTCCATCTCAAATTACTCACGCTCTAGAAATTATTCCTGTTCGATGGGTCGATGAAGTAATTTCCCAAGCCTTAATCTCAGAACCCAAGCCATTGAAAAAAAAACGTGCCAGTAAAAATATTTCTAAAAATAAGAACATCGCTTCTCGGACTTCGCCCTCGAAGGCGCATTAGAATAGGTTTTAATACTTGACATTTACCTGTGTATGGCTTTTCATAGACCTAGGTACTTAAATAATTCGGAGAATCAAATGAATAAATCAGACTTAGTAGACGCAGTAGCAGCATCAGCAGACGTAACCAAAGCATCAGCCGGGAGAGCTGTTGACGCGGTTTTAGATTCTATTGGTGACGCTTTAGGAAAACAAGATACAGTTTCGCTTGTAGGTTTTGGAACTTTCTCAGTTCGTCACAGAGCTGCTAGAGAAGGAAGAAATCCACAAACAGGTGCTTCAATGCATATTGCTGCATCAAAAGTTCCAGGCTTTAAAGCTGGTAAAGGTTTAAAAGATAAAGTTAAAAATTCTTAATTTACTTTAGATTTTATAGTCTTTTAAAAAAGGGTGCATAAGCACCCTTTTTTTATGTATCATTGTTAGCTTTTAAAAGGATGATTTAGTTATGTTAGAGTCAGTTAGAAACTTTTTATCAGGCAAAAGAGTAATCGTTATTGCGGTTATTTTGGCCATCCCTTTCGTATTCCTTGGGTCCACATCTTTTGGGACTACTTTTAGCAGTTATGGAACTGTGAATGGTGAGCCAGTTACACAGATTGATATTAACTTAGCTACCAACAAGGTATCAGAAAGATTGCAATCTATTTACGGCGAAGAATTTTCCCTAGAGGACCTCGATGAAGAGACTTCATTGGGACTTATTAAAAACGAAATCATCAATCAGAAAACTCTATTAGCGCAAGCCAAAAGAATGGGTCTGAATACTTCTGAGCAAAAAGCTAAACAGGAAATTATTAATCTTGATAATTTTCAAGGTGATCAGGGATTTGATCAAGCATTATTTGAATCATCGGTCAGGATGAACGGCTTTGCTCCTGATGAATACATTAGGTTAGTTCAAGAAAGCATGTCTCTTGATACATTGGTTCAAGCAATGGGTGTTTCAGTATTCCCTATTGAAAAAGAGATTATTGCTATGGCCTCGATGCTTGAGACCTCTAGGGATATTAATTTCATCAAGATAAACAAAGCTGAATTAGAGAATACTCAAAAAGCCTCTCTAACTGAGGGCCAAGAATTTTACGATGCCAATCCATTTTTATTTCTTTCTCAAGAGCAAAGAGATTTTTCTTATATTGTTTTAACTTTCGATGCCTTTAAAGAACAGGTTAATGTGCCTGATGGATACATTGAAGAGGCTTATGCTGATTATACTGATGACATAGAAGGTCAGATGCAAAATAGGATTTCCCATTACATGATAGAGAAATCTAATTACGACAGTGATACTGAAGCCAGACAGTCAATAGATAAAGTGTTGAAAGATATCCAGTCTGGATTATTAACTTTTGAGAATGCTGTCACCGAATCTAGCGATGACGCAGGTTCTAAAGATGCTTTTGGAGACCTCGGCCTTTCTTCGGGCGATGCTTTCCCCGAGGAATTTGAAACAGCTATATCAAGTATGGCGTTAAATGAATTAAGTGAAGTTCTAGAGCTCGATGACTCATTCCACATTTTGAAGCTTACAGAAGTGTTAAAGCCTGAAGTTAAAAGTTTAGCAGTGATGGAGAGGCAACTTCTTGACGAGTTAGTTGATGCTGAGGCTTTAGCTTTAATGCAAGAAGGCTTTTTAGATTTAGAGTCAATGGTTTTAGAAGGCTCAACTCTTGGTGAGCTTGCAGATGCAGCAAATCAATCTATTTCGATTACTGGCTTACAGAATATGGAAGAGATTACCTTGCAAGGCTTTGATAATTACTCATCTGAAGATTTATTTGATGCAGCCGTTGCCCCCAATAAGATTGAGATATTTGAAAGTGAAGACAGCTATGCTTTTGTCATGCTGACGCAAAAACTTGAGTCATCGGTTCAACCTTTTATTGATGTTGCAGAACAAGCTATTGCAGAGGTTAGATCTCAAAAAGCAAACCAGCTCATTGAAGACTTTTCGCAGGACGCTGAAGAGATTCTATCAGGTTCAAAGGTATTGCCTGGCATAGCCGGCATCAGCAACGAAACATTTAAAAATGTTAAACGCTTCTCTTCTTTGCTTCCTCCTGAGGTAATAACTGAAACCTTTGAATCTTCTATTGGAGCACTTGTTACCAGCACTGCTTTTAATGGAGACAGGTTCTGGGCTCAATCATCCAATGAAGTTATTCCAAGCGAAGCTGATTTTAGTGATTCTATTGATCAGTACAGGGATTTTTATACCGATGCTCTTGGCAAGCAATATTCTGGGTTGATTGATAAGGCTCTTAAAGAGAACCAAAAGGTTCGCTTAAAGAACTTTACCTCTAATTAATCAGAATATTCTTCTATCGACATGGCCGCAGTATTAAAGCCAGCATCNACATAAGTAATTTCACCGGTTACTCCGCTAGCTAGATCCGAGCACAAAAAAGCGGCAACATTGCCTACTTCCATTGTCGTGACTGCTCGTCTTAATGGAGCTCTATTTGCATAACTTGTGAGCATTTTTCTAAAGTTTTTTACCCCAGAAGCNGCTAATGTTTTAATTGGTCCAGCTGAGATCGCATTCACCCTGATGCCATCAGGACCCATTGCAGCGGCCAAGAATCTTGTATTGGCCTCTAAGCTTGCTTTAGCAAGACCCATGACATTGTAGTTAGGAAGAGACTGAACCGCTCCTAGATAAGTAAGTGTTAGCAATGCTGAGCTTTCATTCAGCATTGGTTTTGCACCTTTTGCCATAGCGGTAAAGCTATATGAGCTTATGTCATGTGCAATTTGAAAACCTTCCCTTGTTGCTGCATCCACGAAATTACCTTCAAGCTCATTTGCGGGAGCGTAACCAATTGAGTGCACAAACCCATCAAAAGACTGCCAATG
>JGI24540J26637_10001086_pt1 | contig 11914 bp, 10 predicted proteins | sample NorSeaMetagenome_FD_26637 | JGI IMG/M metagenome (IMG submission 26637)
GGACCTCAGTTGTTCGATCCTAATGTAGGGTTGAATATGGCTATGCAACAGCGTGGTCAGGACGTTACGTTCCAAGGTATGCAGGCTCAGGCTAAGGCAGCAGGTAGTGCAGGAATAATGGGTGCAGCTGGCAGTATTGCAGGTGGATTTTTGAGTGGTCGTTAAAACTTAAAGTAAATATATTATGGCATTTCAAACAGGTACAAAAGTAGATCCCCGTCTAATGCAGGCGGATTACAGCGGCTTTGCAAACGCCGCTAGCATACGAGCGAACGCAATGGACAAACTGGGTTCAAAGATCGGTTCAATCATTGAAGACTATAAAGAAAAAAAACAAGATAAGATTGATAAGGATAACTTTTCCGCTGCACTAATGCCTTACGCTACAAAGATGTCAGGTGGAGATGCAGCAGAAGCAAAAAAACTTGTTAATCTTTTTGCCAATCAACCTAAAAATGCTGCTGTCCTTTTGAATTTTGTACAGATGGGACAAGAGCAGGACAGAGCTACAAGACAGCAAGAGACGTTAGAAGCTTTAGGTGCAGGAAAGATTTCGGCACAAGAAGCATTTGCAAGGGGAGTTTCCCCTGAAGCAATTAAGGATTTCACAAGTGCAACTGAAGGACTGGATGCCAAGAAGTTTTCCGAGGCAGTAACCCTAGCAGCAGAATCAGTTGGTGGTACTTATGATCCAGGTACAAAATCAATTGTGGTGGATGAAAGCATGATTCCTTTCTATGGAGAAAAATCTATTCCACTATCAGACCCTAGGTTTGAGTCCTACTTTGCAACAGCTAAAGGTCAGACTATGCTTGGTCGGGGATTTGGTGTACTACGTACTGATAACTCTGCTCAAGTAACTCAAGGTCAGGGTGCACCAAGTGCACCAGTGAGTGCATCTGAGTCAGGCAGTTCACCTACCTTAATGTCAGATATAGGGGGTGCTATTTCAAGCATTGCACAAACTCCAGGAAATTTAGATNCAACAGACCCTACAATAAATACAGGATTACCTATGGAATTCCTTGAACCTTCACTTGATATTTCAGAGGTTGCTGGCGGAGCAGTATCAAGGATGTCAGACTTTTTCAAACGTAAGTTAAAAGAAAACGAAGCAGTGCGGCAGTCAACATACGGGCGTTAAACTTAAATTATAAATAAATTATATGGCAGTAAGCATAGTACGAGGTCCTGATGGTCGTAAGCATGAAGTGCAGCACCCTGAAGGGATTGCATCTTCTCAAATTGTAAAGTATGCCCAGCGTCAAATATCTTCTGCCGCTAATGCAGAAGATGGCTTTATTGTAGACGTAGGTAAGGGACTATTTGCTGGTGGTTCTCAGGCTGCTGTTAGTTCAGCAGCTGGTGTTACCCAGTGGATGGGTCAATCACTTGGAAGTGATAGCTTATTGCAGGCCGCCGAGGATATGCGTCAGTTTGGTGAAGGCGTTGCCGATGACATCGGATTAGACGAAGACTTTCGTCAGTCATTCTTTGGTCAGGTAGTGCAGGGCCTAGGTCAAGTTCCCGTAACCATTGCTGCGGGTGCAGCGGGTTTTGCTGCGGCTGGTCCCGTTGGTGCATTCGGTGCAGCGGCTATTACTACNGGTGGNCAAATGTCATCTGAGTTTCTTGGCGACATGGAGCAGACTCTNGGTAAGGGTTACACTGACTTCAATCCAAATGAAAAGGCAAATGCCTTAACTGGTATGCTTGCGCAGACTGCGTTTGGTACTACCCTTGAGATGGCTGCACTTGGCAAAGCCTTGCGTCCACTAATCAGGAAGATGAAAACCACTGGTGTATCTTCTAAATTACTGAAGAAGGCTATTGGAAAGGACAGGGGTGCACTGCGTGAATTAGTAGAGGCCGCAGGTGCAGAGGGTCTTACTGAAGCAGCACAGGGGCAGTCGCTCGATACTCTTGCTTCCTTGTTATACGATGAAGATCGTGAGTTAATTACATTTGATACATTAAAACGCCGTACTATGGAGTTCGGTGTAGGTGCAGTTGTTGGCGGTACAGTTAGCGGAGGTGCTAGGGTTATTGGAGGTGCACCAAGTGCACCATCGGATAGAAAAAAGTCAGACTTAAAGAAACCAGTTCAAGAAAGATCAGAGCTTACTATCCCAGATTCGGTTACAGTAACCTACAAGCCAATTGATGGTCCCGTAAAGACGGTATCATTGGCTATTGATCCTGGCCAAGATCCAAGGGCAGCAGTCGAAGCAGAGCTAGCTGGTCGGTACGATACAACGTACCCAATGGAAATTAATACAGTCAGTGCACCTGTGCCTATAGACTTACCGAACCAAGCACCTGATGCTACACAGGAGCAAGTACCTGTGCAGCCAGAGGCTTCTTTAATTGATCAGTCAAACATAAATAGGCCACCAGTTGTTGATCAAGATTCAATGCCTACCCTTACTCAAGAGGAGTTTGATAGAAGGTTGAAAGGGAAACCTACCCCAGAGCAAGCACCCGCAGAGCAAGTCCTCCCTGAGGTTGTACCGCAGGTTGTACCTGCTACAGAGCAGGCACCAGCAGTACGTGGTAACTTCCGTATCTCTCCAAGGATGGCTAAGTCTAAGCCAAGGTACAGAGGTCAGCCCGTTGCATATGGTTCGGAACTTGAGCTTGCTGTTTATATGGCAACTGGCAAAGGCAAGAACGCTTCTAGGGTTCGGTCAGAGTTAATTGAAGCTGGGTATTCACCTGCGGAAATTAATGCAATGAGCAAGGAAGTACGTGCTCAGATGAAGAAGGGTTATAACCCTAACAGCAGCGAGCCTATCTCGGTTGCTATCGCACAAGATGTAACGGCTGAAGCGGCAGGCGTTGACCGCCTGTCAATGTCTTTCAAGGATGTTTTGAAGCGCACTCCAGAGATCCAAGAGCAAGCCAAGATACTTAAGGAAAATATTAAGGCTGGTGATCGTCAGCAAAGCCGCAGGGTAGCAGAGGTTGCGGATGAGTTTAAACCAGTGCACGCTTATGATTTTGTGCCTGCCCCTGAGACAAACTCAGATATGCGCACTGCCTTGAAAGAGGATCAAGTTCCTTTCTTTAACGCAGTAGTTCCTGACGGAAAGCTAGTAGCTATGCGTTTGGATATTCCTGCATACAAAACTTACGGAACTTGGATTCCTGTAATTCACGAACCGAAAGGTAACAGTTTTCAGGCTGGTAATCGACTTTCGTATCAATCTACAGGAGTCCTTAACAACGTCCAGCTTGGCGTAGCTGGCAAAGGAATAGCCGCTTTAAATATAGCAACTGGAAAAGACAAAGGAACTATAGCTACGATTATAGGAACTTACAAAAAGGTTACCCCTACTCAAGCTAAGAAGATGGCCGACAAGGCCCTCAAAGATCCGTCTTACGTACAAGTAGGTATGGACCCAGAGCGCAGAGGTTACTTCTATAACCGTGAGACAATGCAAGAGGTGGTCGCAGGCGACCAAGCTATTCAGATCGGACCGCTTGTCTTAGTTAAGAATCCTCAGTACGGAGCTACACCAAGTAATGAGTGGCTGTCTATAGGACCAGACGTAGTGGCCGAGGCGGCACCATTAAAAGCTAAAGCAAAGAAAGTAACACGGGACTACGATCTACTAAGTTCCCCTTTCATAAGTGATTATAGTGGTGCTGGCCCCACTGATACTTCTGTTCCAGATTATAATGATTTCCATTATGTTGTGTCTAAACCCCAACAGAAGGAATTAAATGCAGCGATTGAATCTGGGGCCGTAGATAATTTAGCTGATCAAGTAGCAAATGAAGCTGCCGTTATGATGAATGATCCAGCCATTTCTGCTGGCATTGGTTGGTACGGAAGAATGCGCAAACGCCTCAAGGAAATCTTTGGCGATGATATTGATATATTTACTCAGTTACTTGGTACAACTTCCGCTCAGACTCCAGTTGAAACTAACTTTCGTTTTAGTGTAGATTTGTACAACAGATTTAAGGCTGGTGAGTTTGATAAGAAAATCAAAAAGTATTTACAACTTTCTGGACTAATGAAGGCAGGCACTCTTGGGGATTTGCTACTCAAGGATAAGGTAAAGAATAGTAAGGGTGTACTATACACACCTGAGATGATTAAGAAGTCTGAGCCGAGTGCTTTACTAAGCTCGGCAGCCGAGCATTATAAATTACTTCCAGCTCAAACTAGTGGTAAAAAATACGGTACAAATTCTTATCCTGCCCTAAAAGCATTGTCTCAAGTTTGGTTCGATGAAAGACTTGGCAAGAATAGGATGACCCCTAAGACACCGCAGTTCACCATGAATTTAAATGGTGAATCATTGGAAGCTACAATTGATGTTTGGGCTGCTAGATTGCTGCGTCGAGTTATTTATGCCGACCAAGGTGAATCAAGGATTCTCCCATCAGAGGAAACAGCGGTCAACAATCCCGACTTTGCATTGGGTCAATTAGTTTTTCGTAGGGCAGCTGAAAAACTTAACATGAATCCAGATGACTTGCAGGCCCTTGTGTGGTTTGGTGAGAAACAAATATGGGATCGTAACGGGTGGACTGGTGCAGCTGGTGCCCTTAAGTCTTCATTTGATGAGCCAGCCGATGTCTTCTATCCTGTCGATGGATCTACTAGAACCGAAGCGGACGCAAAGTTAATACTTGATTTTTTATCTAAAGAACGTTTAGTCAAACGTAACATTGATTTTCCTGATGCCGTATCAAAAGCAAGCCAAAATAAAACAAGAAAAGATTATGACCAATTCCTTAGAAAAAGTGTTATCGCTGATTACCTCGAATACCGAGGAAGCGGAGCGGTATATGAAAGCAGCGCAGTTCAACGAACAGGAGAACAACAAGGAGAAAGCCAAGAAGACGTAACAGCTCAGGCGGCACAGAAGTCTGAAGAAGAAAGCCGTGGACCTCAGGATACTTTCGATAACGGAGGTCAGGTACAAGATTTCATTGATAAAGAATTTGGTCCCCTTGGTATCGCAGTGGGTGCCCCTGTCGTAATGCGAATGGGGAAGATTGACTATGTAGCACGTTACAATGTTACTCAAGGGATTATTGAGTACAACCCTATGGAGCTGCTTAAACGCAGCAAGGATGGCATTCAGGCTGCAATGCGTGAAGAGATTATTCACGCTGCTATGCATAGGGTCTTAATGGTTAAGGCTAAGAAGAAGTCATCAATGGCAGAAGGTGGCAAGGTATGGACAGATTTCTTTACTGAATTCGGCAAAAGCCTTACTGCCCAAGAGCGTGCAGATATTAGTAACGTGTACCTAAGTCTTAAGCCCGACGACTACATTGGTATTGGTTCAGAGTACAGCCGTGCAGTTGTGCAGAACCTACTGTANGGAGAGTTCTCTGAGCAGTACAATATGGAGAGCAAGGGTGGACCAGCTTGGAATGCAATTGTGGATTTACTTCGTTCGGTGCAGGCCTATATGGCCAAGGTATTGGGGCCAATGATTAAGACTAACCCCGAGGCTGCACAGGTCATTGTTGATACTGTGGAAATGCTGAAGGTAGCAGACCCTGCACTTAGACCAAAGCGTCAGGAAGTGGTAGCCAATGCTTACGATGCAGTAGATGAGAATACAGCAAATGAAAGTACACAAGGGGATGAGAAGCCAAGTAAGGATTCATCCGAGCGCATCCGTGAAGAACGTAAATGGTTTGATGGAGCCTTCCGTCAAACTGCATCTAAGTATCTTACTCCAGTCATTACTAGACTAAACAGAATCAACCCTCAGATTGCTCGCATCTTACAGAACTTAGATACTGCAATCCGTGAGCGATCATTTAAGTACAAGAAACAGACTGAAGTTTTCTTTAGCAAGTTGAATTCCATTAAGGGCGAAGACTTTGAAGAGCTAAAGCAGCTTATGTTTTTTAGCCCGAAACCTGAAGATGCAAACCTGCCGCAAAACAAAGCTAAAATACAGCGCAGAGATGCGCTACTGCACAAGTACGATTTACTTAATCTGTACCGCCTAGATGTACAGCCTATCCTTGAGTCGATATATACAGAGTACAATGAACTTGGTATGCCTAAGATCGGATACCTTTCGGATTACTTTCCTCGTGTCGTAAAGGATCTTGAGGGCTTAATTAAATCATACGGGCATAAGACTAAGATTACTTTTGAGCTTTTAGTACGAGAGGAAAATGAAAGACGTAGCAAACTAGATGAGCCTCTTGCCGAGATGGGAGAAACTGAACGTGCTGAATTATTCCAAAACTTTATTCAAGGTAAATTACGATTGAACCTTAAAGGAGTAAAACTTCCAGGAAACGTAAAGGTACGTGAGATTAACTTGATACCCAAGGACAAGCTGAAGTTCTACGATAGTCCAGGTATTGCCTTCGGCAAGTACACTACTAACATGAGCAGAGCCATTGAAAGCTACAAGGTTGTAGGTGATACTAGGAAGAGTAAATACTTAGGTACACTGGGTAAGAAAATAGAAGAGCTATTGAGAACGGGACAGATTGATCAAGTTGACGCAGACACCGTAAAGAGTCTTTCTGAACTAATTACTGCTCAGTTCCAAGCGGAGAATGAAATTTTAAAGAGCCTTGGTACGCTTACGTATATGGCTACACTTATTAACCCTGGCCCTGTACTAGTACAGATTATGGATTTGTACAANGTAGCACTGTACCGTGGGCTGGGTGGCGTAGTGTCTGGCACTTACCGTACCATCACTGGCAACCGTAGGTTCGACATCGAGAGGGACTTTAGCATTGCTAAGACTCAGCTGTCGGCTGAGTTTGAAGATCCAAGTGTACTACAGAAGGCACTGGACTTTGGCCTTAGCCGTCTGGTCCCGTTCCGTCAGATGGATACAGCTATGAAGCACGCTAGTATCGAGGCTGCGTACGATGACTTCGTTAAGAAGTCCAAGGCACCAGTAGGGTCAAAGAAGTATAATCAGCTACTCAGTGAACTGACTATTACAATGGGAAGANAGGACGCACTGCTGACGATTAATGACCTTAAGNATAATATGGCTATGGAAAGTACCCTAGTCAAGGAGGCCCTACTTGCAGAGCTACTGCAACGTCAGCCACTGACTTACTTGCAGGTGCCAGAGGGATACCAGACTGATCCAAGCAAGCGTCTGTTCTACAAGCTTAGTACCTTCATGCTACTTGACTTGAACTACAACAGGCAGGAGTTTATGAATGACCTTGGTGGACCAGACAAGACACTGAAGCAACGTACCGTTGCGCTACGTAGGCTCGCATATATGGCTACTCTTTTGACTATGTTTGGACTCCCATCGGACTTACTCGATGACTGGATTTCAGGCAAGGATACATACATCCCTGAGCACGTGATGAATAATATGCTGGGTATGTTTGGACTTAGTAAGTACACAACTTCTCGTGCACTGAACAAGGGTACAGTAGAAAGTGTAATCCAACGCTTCACTCCTCCTGCGATTAACATTATGATCGACGGCGAACAATCACTGAGATCGTGGGTCAAGGGCGACAAGGAACTGTCTCAAATTAAGGCTTGGCGTTACTCTCCTATGTCGGACGTGTTGTACTATCGCACTGGAGGTGGAGCAGAGTCCCAGAAGAAGTANCAGAAGCAGCAAAAGAAAAAAGGAATAACTCCTACTGTTGATCGCAGGTCCTAAAACAAGTTTGGCCTCCCTTAATTAAAAGGGAGGCCAAATGTTAGGACTTAAACTATGAAAAAAAGTCCCAAACGACACATATATAACGCAAACCTTATCACTAAGGTAACTTTACTATGGTGATGATTTAAGATACTGCAAGCTGCATTAGCATTTGCTTACGATATGAAGGCAATTCATAGGTATATCGTAGAAGTATTCACCATTTGCTATCATTCTATTGGGAACCTCAATGAGTCTATCGTCAGTCAGTAGTTCACCTGATATACGCATAGCGTGACTGTACTCTGCGTTCCAGATATAGAACAGTACTGGCATATCTAGTTTGGCAAACTTCTTTTTACGCTGAGGCAGGTGCACACTAGNCCAAGGGAACATTGGCCCTTTCCATACTAGCTTGCACTCGCACTCGACGTAGCACAGTCCCTCAATGATTAGGTCTGCGCAGTACTTGTTCGGGTTATCAATGGCAGTCTGCCCCATTCGGGATAGGTACTGCTTGGTTGCGTCCCTTGCTGAGATGTCAGTCAGTTCAAATAGTTCTTGGTCAAATCTTTTATGTTTCATAATGTGTGCGTTGGTTTATACTTAGGAAGGTTGAACTGCCGCCGNCATATCTTCCTCCATCTTATCGAGAGCCTCGGTCAGCATGGACTCCAGTGTATCATGCGTCATGCCAGTGCAAACTGCCTGCCAGTACTTTAGTTTAATCTTAGTTGATAGTTTCATTTTTTTCTTTTCTCCATTTGTACACCAGCTATCTGGCAAACTTTTTCTAATAATTTGCAGTACATAACGCAGTCGTACGCATCAGAATCAATGCGTGAGTGCACCCGATAAATAGAAGCAGATGCACCAGAGCGACTACGATTAATACTACGTGCAATTTCTTCGTGTGTGAAGTTGTGCAAGTACATTAGGTATGCAGATGCATCCCTGCCGTGCGATGCCCTCCTGTTGCGAGACTTACCACGGATGGTGTTAGGTGTAGTGCCGAATTGTTGAGATACGATTTCGATTATTTTAGTTTTAGCTAGCATTATTTTATGATTCCTACGCAGTGATATAGTTTGAAGATTCCACGAACGTCACGTTCGCCTTCTCGATTCTTTGCAACTGAGTATTGAAGCTCAGTGTATGGACCTACTGAGTCAAACTTTTTAGCTGACTCAACGTCCCCTCCCTCTGGCCACATAAGGACGACTGCATCTGCGTCATTCTCAATGTCACCTGAGTCCTTAAGGTCGTACAGTGACAGGCCGCTTTCACGCTTGGCACCTTCACGATTGACCTGTGCTAACAGCAGGATGCCGATCTCCAGCTCCACTGCTATCTGCTTTATCTTGTGAGAGATAGATGAGATACCCTCGGTCTTACCTACGTTCTTCCCGAATGGGATTAGTTGCAGGTAGTCAATGACCACGAGCTTCACGCCGTGCGTGCGTACCAGTAGTCTGATCTGGCTTCTCAAGTCGTCGGCCCCCTTGACTGCGTGCACAGTGTAGATTGGCAGGCTGCCCAGTAGTTCGTTGGCTGCTTGCACTGCCTTAACCTTGGCAGGTGTAGCTACGTTCTCTTCGATCTGGCGTAGGTTGACACCACTGAGGGTCTGAATCATACGCCTAGCGATTTGCTTCTGTGGCATTTCAAAGGAGAAGATAGCGGCAGGCACCGATGCAATCTTACTTGCACGTAGTGCAATGTTAATAGCTACGGCTGACTTTCCACAGGAGGTAGGTGCAGCGATGATGCATACTTCCCCTGCCCCGATGCCTCCCATCCCTAGCTTCTCATCAAGGTGCGGGATATGCGTGCGAACAACGTCCTTTACGTACGTGCCCTCTTGCATCTGTTTCATCTCTTCCTGTAGTATTTCCACCGAGTTAGAGATACTTTCGATACCCGTCTCGCCGCCATTGACTAAGCTTAGTTCAGTGTCTAGCTGACCCTGGATCTCGGCTGAGTCCATTTGCTCCGATGCGCTGCGCTCGGCGGCAAGCTTGTATGCTCGGTGCATCCTGCGTAGGTTGCTCTTCTCCTTTACGATGCCTGCATAGTTAAGGATTCTAAATGGTGTATCGGCTGAACCTGCTAAGGCCATTACACCTGCGATGCCGCCGACTTCATCGAGGCTGTTGTTTACCTTTAGGCGTTCAACAAGATTGATGTCATCGATGGGTTGACCTGCTCCTGCNAGTTCGACTATAGCTTGGTATGAAAGCTGGTGCCGTAGTGCATAGAAGTCATCGGGACTGACTGCACTTGATATGCTGTCGTATGCGTCCGAGTTATCTCCGAGTAAGCAGGAGGAAATGAGTGCCCTCTCTGCTGATAAATTATGTGGTAGTACTGTGTCTGCTTCTAATAAATCGTGTATGGTTGTCATAGTTTTTCATAGTTTATAAATCCTAAGGCCAGCTGCAGGATCGGACTGCAACTGGCGGGTAGGGTAGTTATGGTTGGCGGTCTTGTCTTTCGAGCATACCTAGTGCGATCAGTGAATAGCCAATGAGATCTCTGAAGATGTCTTTAGCTTGGTCGCCTTCGGTACAAACGGATAGCTTGCCATCCTTACAGAAAGCTTTTGCTCTCTGGAATTTGTCCTGCATTCTGATGCACACCCCAGTCAAGGGGTGCACACCAAACTCGGAGGAGCCGTCAAAGTTTGCGAAGGGGTTATCACAACTTTCGCCTCCTGTGTAGTCCGAGCATTTGCCAGAGGTCAGTTCCAAAATGGAACGAACCTCATCGTGGCGGAATTTCTCCCACCAAATCTTATCAAAGTCTAGCATCTAGAAGCTGATAGGATCGTCACTAGTTTGTGCTACTCCAGATGATACTACATCTGCTTTAGCTACTTTAGGATCGAAGGATACTGACAAGAAGCTTAGTCCGCTCTTGGCTGTCTTCTTCCATCCCTTGAACCAGTACTCCTTGCCTTCAATCTCGCAAGAGCCAGTGAGATCAGCGTGCGTCTCCTTTTCCTTGCGGTCGTTAGGGAAGAGTACACCACTGTTGTTGTTGTCGTATGTTTTGGTTTCCATTATATTAACCCATCCAGGGTTTGTGTTTTCTTTTTGTAGGAAGGTTCGCCCTTCCCGTGAGTGTTTGTTGCATCGGGATCTTTGGTATCGTCGATAGCAAAGAGGCCGTTAAGAGCGTACTTACGTGCATAGGAGGAGGCAGAGCCAGTGATCTGGGCATCGTCCATTCCCTTCTTAGTAAGAGCCTCACGGGCAAAGCCAGTGGAACTAGCAAGTGGCAGTGGTCGGGGGTGGGAAGCTGCAGGCCATAGAGTTGCTGTTGCCTGGACGTAGACTCGTCCCTCCACTCCAACGATGTCATCGCTGATGATGAGTGACACCTAGTGCTTCTCTAGCAGGGGCTTAACCGCAGTAAGGATGTCCTCGGCTGATCGGTACGAGTAATTGCCGAAGTTATTCTTCTGGCCTTTAGGAGCTTTAAGCTCCGATTGTATCTGTTGTAATATGCTCATATTTATTTTTGGTTAGTTTACGGAACAGCTCTTTACGCTGCTTTTGATTTTTACAGGAATCAACTTCGTCCAAGCTTGCTCCTAGGTCTTTCAACTCTGTTACTTGTTGAGATGCTGTCAAGCTATTTGCAAACTTTCTTGTAAGTTGTGTAAGTCCCACTGGATGAAGGACATCCATCTCCTCACGCTCAAGGTATGCGGCCATTGCTTCCAAAGTATTTGGCAAATCTTCCTTACGACCCTTGCACATCTTGAGAAAAAAGTTCTCAACCTTTCCGAGAAGGCTGTTAGCCTGTCGAGAGATTACACCTCGTACCATTCCAGTCTGGTGGTCGTGGTCCAGCACCCAGTCATTAGTCTTGGTGTCCAAGATGGGACAGGAGACTGGCTTGTTAGCCTGCCGGAACTCCTTGATTTGATTCTGTGATAGGTATGTCATAGTGAATTAGTAGGCTCGCCATTGAGTGCAGCGATGGCCTGCTTGAGTTGATTGTTTTCCTCCTGTAGTCGTAGGTTCTCACTGCGCAGGTAGATGAAGTCATCCCTTAGCTCCAGGATGATGCTGGTCAGCGGTGTTTCGTTTAGGTTTTCAGTCATAATGTATGTGTTGGTTTTAATGTGTGCGCCCTACCGGGCTGAGTTGGTGTGTGTTACTTGCCAATGTGGTTGCCATTGTGGTTGCCATTGTGGTTGCCATTGTGGTCGCCAAGGTGGACGCCAGTGTGGTCGCCCCAGTGGTCGCCTGTGTGGTTGCCTGTGTGGTCGCCCCAGTGGT
>JGI24540J26637_10001089_pt1 | contig 11901 bp, 10 predicted proteins | sample NorSeaMetagenome_FD_26637 | JGI IMG/M metagenome (IMG submission 26637)
ATGGGTTGGATTTGATTTTGTAAAAAAAGTTGCTATCATTTAAAGAGTTTGTATATTTGCAATGTAAAAATACTACAATATGTTAATAAGAGATATATTTTATGGAATTGAAGACTTATTTGTGAATTATCTTTTCTTCCCATTTGATTTTTTAAGAATTACTGAACTAGACAATTGGTGGGTTGCTAATTTTATGACTTGGGTTTCTATCGTTGTATTTATCTGTGCTTTTACATACTGGATGTTACAATTAAAAAAGTTTGATGACAATCAGGAAGAAGACAAGTCTATATCTGCCCATTCTTTTTTATAAATCGAAACCTAAATCTTTTCTGTAGTACATCCTGTCAAAATTAATTTTTGAAGCGCTCTTATATGAAATATCTAAGGCTTCCTGAAAGTTGTTCCCAAATGAAGTAATGGCTAACACTCTTCCTCCGTTTGTGTAGACACCACCCTCTTTTTGAATAGCTCCTGCATGATAAACTGTCGAATCAACAACATGGTCTATGCCTGTTATTTTAATTCCTTTGTTATAATTACTAGGGTACCCTCCTGAAACCAAAACAACTGTAGCGGCTGATCTATTATCAATTTTTAATTCAATTTTATCTAATGTTTTGTCTTTAAAAGATTGGAATATTTCCACAAAGTCATTTTGAATTCTAGGTAAAACAGCCTCTGTTTCTGGATCTCCCATACGAACATTATATTCTATAACTTTTGGTTCGTCATTAACATTGATTAATCCTATAAAAATAAAGCCTTGGTACTCAATTCCATCTTTTTTGAGACCTTGTATCGTAGGAATAATTATATTTTGTTCGATTTTATTTAATAGCTCTTTGTTCGCAAATGGAACTGGGGATATAGCTCCCATACCTCCAGTGTTTAAGCCAGTGTCTCCTTCTCCGATTCTTTTATAATCTTTGGCCGTTGGAAGCACTTTGTAGTTTACCCCATCGGTTAATACAAAACAACTCAATTCTATCCCGTCTAGAAATTCTTCAATTACTACTTTAGAGCTTGCTTTTCCAAACTTTTCGTCAACTAGCATTTCTCTTAACTCGTTGTTTGCTTCATCCAAATTATCCATTATTAAAACTCCTTTTCCTGCGGCTANTCCGTCAGCTTTTAAAACATAGGGAGGGGTAAGTGTTTTTAAAAATTCTAAACCTTCATTTAGATTGTCTTTTGTGAATGTTGCGTAGGATGCTGTCGGAATATTATGACGTATCAAAAACTTTTTTGCAAAATCTTTACTCCCTTCTAAACTTGCTGCCTTTTTTTTTGGGCCTATAATAGCTATTGATTTTGTTTGTATATCTTTTGCGAAGAAGTCGTGTATTCCATTAACTAAAGGGTCCTCTGGTCCAACAACTATCATGCTGATTTCAAGTTCAAGAGATATTCTTTTCACTTCTTCAAAATCATTGATATTTATTAGAATATTAGTCGCTATTTGTTGTGTGCCAGAATTTCCAGGAGCAACATATAGCCTCTTGGTTAATTTACTATTTGCTATTTTTAATGCAAAAGCGTGCTCTCTTCCCCCAGAACCAAGTATTAGTATGTTCATCGATTTTTTTTGTAAAAATAATGTATATGTAATTATTAAAAAAAAGAAAAAGACAACTAATATGCTTTCTCTTCCCCAATAAAAGAATTTGTTATTGTCCTGACTATAATTTTTATATCCAACAATAATGACCAATTTTCTAAATAAAATATGTCAAGTCTTATTCTGTTTACAATGTCAGATTCTTTTTGTACCTCTCCGCGAAACCCATTAACTTGTGCTAGCCCAGTTATACCTGGTTTAATTGAATGCCTTAGCATATATTTTTCTACAGATTTAAAGTACCTGTCATTTTCTTTAGTCATATGAGGTCTAGGCCCAACCACGGACATGTCTCCAATAAAAACATTAATAAACTGAGGCATTTCGTCTAAACTTGTCTTTCTCAAAAATTTACCAACTCTTGTTACTCTAGGGTCTCCTTTACTTGCTTGTTTTATGTCTGCTTGATTATTTACTATCATAGATCTAAATTTAAAGCAATAAAACTCATCGTAATTAATTCCATTTCTAATTTGTTTAAAAAAAACAGGGCCCTTTGACTCTTTTTTAATAAATAAAGCAATAATAGGGGTTAACCAGCTTAATATAAAAACAATTACAAATGTTGAGATTATTAAATCTAAAAGTCTTTTAAAAAATATGTTTACAGAATCATTTAAAGGTGCTTTTCTTAGAGATAAAATAGGAATAGCATCATAAGTTTCATAAATAAGTTTTTTAGAGTTTAATTTTGTTCTGTTTGGGATAAACTTTATCACTTTTAAATTATTGTCAGAAAACTTTATCAGTGCTTTAAGTTCTAAATCGGTAATTTGTTCTAGTGAACAATATATTTCATCAACATTATTTTCTTTAATAAATTTAAGACATTCACTTATAGAGTCGTTATTTACTGACAAAAAAGTTTTCTTATGAATGTAACCTACTTCTTTTTTAGTTTTAAAAAAAAACTCTAAATTTTGAGCTTCTAGACTGTTTCCTATTATTACAGTTTTTCGATTATTTCCCCCAAAATCAGATCTAAATTTTTTAATAGAATAGTAACTTAGTAGCTTAATTAAAATTATTAAAATTGAGTTAAGGCTTAGAATTTTAATTACTAATCCAGTCTCAATATATAAATCTGAAAAAAGGCCTACAAAACAAAAAAAGGATAAAGAAAATAATATAATCTGATTAAAAAGAAGGTTTAAAAGCTTAACAATATTTGTGTATCTGTGTACATAGTAAAATTTATTAAAAACAGATATTAAAATCCATAGAGATGAAATTGTTATAAAATGCTTTAATTCAAATTCGGAATAGAGGTATAAAGTAAAAAAATTAAATAATAAAAAATTAATTATTGCCAAATCAATTAAATATGATAACGGAGTTATTAATCCTGAATACCTTCCCTGTTTAAAGTTCATAATCTATTAACGATTTTGATAATTTTGCTTAATATAGTCATATTAGAAATCAACGTTAAATTAAAAGCAAAATTGCTCAGGCTTAAGAAAACTTAATATAATATTCTGTAAGTTTATTTATAAAGTTNGTAAGTAAGTGGTGTTTTTTATAAAAAGCATGTGCGTTTTGCCCTAATTGTTTCCTTTTTGAGTTATTTTCAATTAATGTACATATTTTAGTGCTCATTTGTTCAATGTTCATGTTTTTAATAATATATCCGTTAAATCCGTCTACAACTAAATCTCTATTACCGTCAGTATCTGTCAAAATACAAGGCACTTTTAAGCTCATACTTTCAATAACAGAAAAAGGCATCCCTTCATATCTTGAAGTTGAAACATATATTTTTGAATTCTTTAGAATTGACAAGGCTCTTTTTCTAGGAATCCAGGGAAGTATTGTTATTCTATCTTCTAAGCTATAATCAGAAATAATTTGGTTAATTTTATTTAATGATGGGCTGTATTCACCAGCACCTATGATGTATAAATGAGTTTCTTTGTGTCTATTGCTTACTAATAAAAAAACCTCTAAAAGCATTTCAAGATTCTTTTGATAAGATGGTCTTGCTATTGTACATATATAATTTGAGTGGATTTGGTTGGGGTCTAATTCATTTGAATCAACTGGGTTGACAGCATTGTTTAGAAAAAGCGCTTTAGAGGGTTTAAACCCAACAGTATTTATCGCGAGGTTTTTTTCAGAATTCGAGGTCGCTAATAAAATTGTATTACTTGTTATAAGGCATTTCTCAATTAATATGTACATTTTTTTTTTAAAATAATTTTGGGTACTTAAAAAAGAAAACGCATGAGGAGTATAAAGAACTTTAATCTGAAAAAAAAGACCCGCTAGTCTAGCTAAGACTCCTCCTTTTGAGCTATGGGCATGAATTAGATCAGGTTTTTCAATCGATATAATATAAACACATTTTATTAAAGCTAGTAAATCAAATAATGGGTTAATTTCACGGGCTATACTTATTGAGTAACATTTTAATAAATTACCCTTGGAATCATAAAAACTTTGTTCACTTGTTAAGGGCTGAGACACAATAATATTTTCAATATTCTCGGAGTTGATATTTTCTGTAATTTGCCTAGCATATATATCTACTCCACCTACAGAGTGAAGTAAGTGTAAAATTTTTATTTTTTTAACATTACTCATCCAGGGAAGGTTTTTTTGATCTAACAATAATACAAAAGATAATTGCAAAAATGAAAACCCCGATTAATCTGTAAAAATTATTATATATAGTAAGAAATATGGCAAGGGTTAAAAATAATAAAAAGTTAGTGTCAGAAAATAATGACTCTTTATATAAATAATAAAGAAAAATTAAAAATAAGGCAAGACCAATTATCCCTTGAGTCAATAAAATATCTAAGTATTGATTGTGAGAATTAAATTGCTCTTGAATAAACCAGTTTCTTTTATTTAAATCGTCTATTTCTTCATATTTTTTTAACAACTGAATTTTAACTCCCTTAAATCCATAGCCAAAAAATAGCTGGTTTTTATTTAAAACTGAATAGGAATATTTCCAAATTAAATATCTTGGTTCTTGTGTTAAAATTCTTTCAAATATTGGACTGTTGGTTTTATATTCCGTGTCTAATATTCGTTTAGAAAGATTAGGGCTTTTTAAGAAAAATAAAAAAGTAAAAAGGACTAAAGATAAAAGTGTAAGAAGCTTATGTTTTTTATGCATTTTTAATTGAACATAATATAGCAATACGATAACGGTTGTTATAATTGCTATTCTTGCTGAAATCAAAAACACAAACGAGCCAAAAATTATTGCTAAAAACAAGTATGCTTTTTTATTCATTTTAAAGAACCTGTCCATTACAAGTATCAAGCTTATCACGCACAATAAACCTAAATATAACCTTTGAAGAGGTAGGGTGTCATTTATTATAGGTCCATTTGAAAAATTAAAAGATCCTGTTTCTATAATTATTGATGTAATCTTGATTAAAGAATAAATAACAGCAAATAGTGATCCAAAAATAATTCCAGACTTTAGTTGTTCTAATGCATTCCTTTTTAAGCCAAATGAAAGAATAAGAAGTAACAAAATTTGAAATAACTTTTTTATAACATTAAGGTCCTCTAAAAAATGCCCTAAGAATATGGATTTAAATAAAACAAATAACAAGAAAGCTGCAAAACAAACTATTGGTTTTTTAAGTATGTTCTTAATAAATGTTTGCTTGTCAATTACAAAAGGAAATAATAAAACCAACAAAATATTAATTCCATTTGGAATAGCGTAAAACCTGTTGCCAATAAAGGAAAGAGAAAAACAAAGAACAAAAAAAAGCATCGAATATGTCTTGTGTAGATTTAGCTTCATTTGTAAGTTTTTGATTTTAGATATGTTATTGCTTTTACCGGGACAATAAGCAAAATTAAATTTCTTATAATTCCAAAAATAGGAACAAGGCCAAAATAAAAATTGTCTATCAGCACTCGAATTCTATTATATACCTGTTCAGTTCTTTTTTGATTTGAAATTGAATTTTCAGACATGATATAATCCAATAATATTTCAGGATAATTTTCTGCTTTATAGCGCTTTATTATCTTAAAAAAAAACGCATAGTCTTCTGAAGATTTTCTGTTTGTTGGGTAACTACCAACCTCAGTAACAACCTCTGATCTGAAAACAACAGAGGGGTGCATAAACGTGTTGTTAAAATACATTTGAGACTTTATATCATTATACTTTATGGGGTGTTTTAAATTAAATTTAAAGGTTTTGTTTTCATCTAAAACTCTGGCCCAGCATCCTAAAAGCTTAACTTCTTTGTTTTTTTTTAAGTAGTTAAGTTGTTTTGTAAACTTGTTTTTATGGCACAAATCCCCACAATCTAATCTTCCAATAAACTCATATTTGCTTTTCAGCGCAAACTCAAGGCCTAAGTTAAGAGCAATTTCTATTCCAGAGTTACTGGCTAATCGCTTGAAAAAAGTTCTGTATTTGCAAATTAACCTATCTTTTAAGGGCTTTTCGTCACTGCCATCATCAATAATTATTATATCTACATTCGTTACTTCATCTATAGATAAAAGGCTGTTTTGTAAGCCTTCAACATTATTGTAGTGAGGAATAATAATTATTATACTACTTTGCATTATTGCGTTTAAGTTTTGTAATTGAAAAAATTAGTGAAAGGCATATCCAAAAGCCATATATTCTAAAAGTATCAATTTTTAACCAATTTAAAAGAAAGCCAATCATTGAAACAAAAATTATTATTGAGATAATGTTGTTTTTAACCTTCATTTCATTGTAGCACCAAATCAATATATGAGCTATAAATAACAAAAAAATGGCAAGTCCAATAATTCCTGTCTCGGCAACTAATCTTAAATACAAATTATATCCTGGCGGGAAACTTCTATCATTTTGGTTTAAGTAAATTAATTTAAACTCCCAATTGTTTCGTTTAGACCAACTAGGATACTTAGATCTTGATTCAAATGCCTGTTGCCCATAACCCACCCCTATTATGGGGTTTTCTAGAAATACTTTATACAGAGCGTACTGAATCCCAAACCTAGATTTGTTAGATACTGCGTGGTCAGTGTCATTTAACTTAAAAGAGTGTATTTCGTTCTGGACATAATTAAAGATTTTTGGGCCTGAAATGATCGACGTAATCGTAAGAATTATTGCAAGTGATATTAGAACTTTAGAAAAAATGTTTTTATACTTTCGAATTTTTGAAATAACAATAATAAAAACTGCAGACTGTACCAAAATAATGAAGAGTGCTGACCTTGAGCCTGAAATTATAGCCAAAATTATAACTAGTACAGCGGGAATAAAATTATAATATTTCTTTGTTGTTAAAGTATAACTTGCCATCCAGGCGAAAATAGTTATTAGATACATCCCTAGTGCTGGAGTTTCGTAGGTGATTGAAGAAATCCTTCGGCCTCTTAAATCAACTTTTGCTTCAACAAATGGGATATAGTCATACAGGTTTAAGACCGCTTTCTTAAGGAAAATTAAATCAAATTTAACTATCAGTATTTCAATAAAAGAATAAGATAATACTACGATAAAAGAAAATAACATTGCGCTCCTAATTTTTAAAAGCAATTTACTTTCATTTACATTGATAAAAACATTGTAAAAAATTATTGGCAAAATAAATGCAGCAATAATAAGAGAGACAAATTGTCTAAAAAACCTATAATATCCAGATGTTTGCTTAAAAAAATAATTTGATATATCTATACTGTTAAGGCTAGTTGTTACAACTGCCCAAATCAAAAAAAGCAATAAAAAATAAAATATTAAACTATGCAGCGGTAGTTTAATGTTTTTTTTGAATATTAACAGAGTAAAAGGGGCAATGAAAAATAATAAACAAGCATCCCTGTGGTACTCCCCCAAAAAACTTAATCCATCCCAGGAATTAAAAGGAATAAAAAAAACACCTAACAAAATTAGGATAAAAGAAGAGTTTATTATGTTTGGCTTTGTTTTCAAAAATTAATTTAATAAATAAAAGTTTTAACATTATCAAGATATAGTACTGTTGCTGACGCTGATGCTTTTGCAAAAATAAAGCTTAATGAAGTCCCTACTGCTGCGCCTACCATGCCAAATTCAGGAATTAAAATTAAATTTAATATTACATTAATAATCAAAGAAATGAATAAAATCATGTTAAGCTTTTTTTGTCTTCCTGTCATATTTAAATAAAGAGCTGAAGGCCCAAAAACAGAATTAAAAAGTTGAGCTAAAAGAAGTATTAAAAAAGCGTTTTTAGCTAGTATATACCTTTCTCCAAACATAAGTAAAATGGATTCTGAAAAAAGAAAAACTATGACTAGAAATGGAATGCATATCGCTAAACTAATTCGTGTTGCTTTTCTTATCATTGATTTTAACTCTAAGAAGTTTTTATCATTATAAATTTGTGCGATTTTTGGAGCAATTACTATATTAACCGAGATTAAAGCTAATGAAGTTACTGTTGCTATTTTTACAGCAACTGAATAGTAAGCAATTGTTTCAAATGAATCAAAAGACCCAAGAAAAAGTATGTCAATGCTTTGCATTAAAAAATAAGAAATTGCGCTTAACGCCATAGGGTAGGATGTTTTAAATATGTCTTTTATTGAGTAAACTTCGCTTGTTGCCTGTGGTGTTTGTTTTTTAAAAAAAAGAATGAAAACAATTGCAGTACTGATAACAAATAATAAAACAAAACTGTATACAAAGCATTTGACTAAATATTCAGGCTTTCCTATTGAGTATATAATAACAGAAAAAAAGAAAAAAGGGGTATATCTAATTATATTTCTAAATAGTTCTGAGATAAGAGTGTGCTTTAAAGCTCTTATGGTGTCAATATTAAGCATTGTAATAGAATAAAATAAAAGTCCTTGAAATGCTAAGTTGATCAAATTATAAGACTCTGGCTTATTAAAAATTTTGTTTATCTCTTGTTCAGAAATTAAAAGAATTGGGATATATAAAATGGCACATATTATAAATATTAGTGATGTCATCTTAAAATATATCCTTTTGAGTTGACCTGAGGACTTGCTAGAGGTTAAAATTCCTGAGTAATAGATAATAGCCTGGTCAGTCCCAAGAATTGATATACCGCTTAAAATCATCATGNCTGATCGAACAAAATCATATTGCCCTACAAGATCTGCAGAGTAATAATTAGTTAAAAATAATGAAAGAAAAAACATTAATCCTACCCCTGCGAATCTTAAACCCAGAACATTTAAACTATTTGCTGTTAATTTGGAATAGGGCATAAGTAATATTATAAAGTTGTATTACTTTTTTTCTAAATTATCGAGGTAATTGTAACTGCTTTTAAGAATCTGAAAACAGATAAAGACAAGGCAAAATAATAATGGGTAAAAGATTATTTTATTATCCCTCAGCCTATTGTTTTGTACTAATAAGTCAGAGTTGTTAATAACAACGACTGTATTGTTTGAGTAAATTTTTTCTTCTTTTAAATCTTCTATTTCATTTAATAAATCAATTTTAGTTTTTATCAATTCGTGAAAGTATAGAGTCTTACTGTCAATATAAAACTGAGAGTTCTTAGTAGTAGAGGCGGAGTCGCTAGTGTATTTTGAAATTAAATTATCTATTTGAGTAATTGTATTTTCNTTATCAAAAATTCTGTCTGAAATACTATTAATTTTTCTAAGTTTTAATTTTGTGAATAGTGGGTTTGTGTTTAAAAAATCAATGAGTTTATTTACAGACTCTCTTTCTGCTAAAGAACTAAAAGCACAAGTTAATGAGTGATAAGTGTAGTTTGAGATAAAACTATTTGTCATTGAAAGGTTATCGTCAAAATTTAAGTTTTCAAACAAAGTTTTTATTTCATTAGCATTAAATTCCTTGCTTTCAATTATTTCTTGCAAATTAATTACTGGAGATATTTTGAGCTCAAAAAGATCTATCTCTTCACCAGTCATTCCGATTTCATTAAAAAACTCTAGGTCGTTGGCTTCAATTTTTTGATTAATCAAAGAGACTGCATCGTAAACATAATTGACCGCGTCAAAATTTACTTTTAATAAAATAGTTGCTTCTTTATCCGGGTCATTTTTATTTCCGCTTACAAAGGCTATGATTATTCCTGTGATTATTAATGCTAAAAAAGTTTTCCATTGATTTGATAAATATTTGACACTTTTAAATAAAAAGAGTAATTGTTTTAAAAAAAAAGATTTAATGGAGTTTATCAGTACAACTAAATCCATTTCTCCTTGAGGCTGCGTGTTACTCATAATTTATATGTTAGTATGGGCTTGTTTCCCTTGTTGTTAATGACTTAACGAATAATAAGTGGGTTTATTTTAACTACATTAAACTTTTTTCTTCTGTAAACGCCAAAAGAACATTTGCGATTTTTCTGTCATTGGCTAATTTAGGTATTTTAAACTGTCCGCCTAGTTTATTTTGTGATCTCATATAATTGTTAAACCCTCCTTTTTGTATTATGTTGATTTTTAAAGGCTGTAAAACTTTTCCTTGAACTAAGTCTTTATAGTATTTATTTTCTTTTTGCATTGCCTTGTCTAGGGTCTTTGCAAACAGCTTTGTATTTGTTTTCTCAGAGTCTATTTCTATAAACCATTCATGATATGGAAGCTCGTTTGTTGTATTTACTTGAGGGGCAACTGTAAACTCTGTGATTAGAACTTTTAATCTTGAGCATGTTTGTTGTATAGCGTTTTCAACATCCTTTACTATAACGTGCTCGCCGAAAGCGGAAATAAAATGCTTAACCCTCCCTGTAACTAGAATTTTATGTGGGGTTAGTTGAGTAAAGATTATTGTGTCTCCAGTGTTATATGCCCACAGTCCTGCATTAGTAGATATTATTAAAACGTAATTAGTGTTTAGCTTAACGTCCTTAACTGTAATTCTTTTATTTATATTTTGGTTAAAGTCCTCGACTGAAATAAACTCATAAAAAATTCCTGAATTAAGGAGCAATAATAAGTCTTTGCTTTTTTGGGAGTTTTGAAAAGCAAAAAAACCTTCGCTTGCGGGATAAAACTCAATACTATCTACTTTTCTTCCAATTAGATCAATAAATTTTTCCTTGTAAGGCTCATAGTTGACTCCTCCATAGATAAATAAATTAAAATTTTTAAAAACCTCTCCAATTTTTTTTCCCTTTGCTTTCTGGATTCTTTCAAAATACATTTGTACCCACGATGGAATTCCGCCAATAATTCTCATATCTTCATTAATGGTTTCTTCAATTATTTTGTCAACTTTTGTTTCCCAATCTTCAATACAGTTTGTTTCCCAAGTGGGAAGCCTATTTGATTGCAAGTATTTAGGCACATGATGGGCTGATATTCCTGAAAGTCGACCTGTTTTAATGGCGCCTTCAAAGTTAAGAGCTGGGCTGCCTTGCAAAAAAATTAATTTTCCAGACAGAAACTCTGTGTTTCCTGTTTCGTTTATATAACAAAGCATCGCGTTTTTGGATGCATTAAAATGTTCGGGCAAACTTTCTTTTGTAATTGGAATATACTTTATGCCGGAAGTTGTTCCTGAAGTTATTGCAAAATAAACAGGAAGGCCTTTCCATAGTATGTTCTTTTCTCCTTTTTTTATTAGTTCTATGTAGGCTCTAAACCCTTCATAATCTCTTACTGGTATGTTTTTTACAAAATCCTCATAAACTTGAATTTGGCTAAAATTGTGGTCACGGCCAAACTTAGTCTTTTGTGCAGATTTTAATAGTCTTTTGAAAACTTGGTTTTGTGTTTTAACAGGGTTTAAAGACCATCTTTCTGTTGATTTTTTTGTCTTATGAGCTATTATTTTTGCTATTCCCTGCTTTAAAATGCTTGCTAGTCTATTCAAAATCAATAAGTGTATTTGGGTCAATTGAAAATCCTTCGCTCCAAAGTTCAAAATGAAGGTGCGGTCCGCTGGTTAAAACTCCACTGTTTCCAGACATTGCTATAATTTCCCCTTGCTTAACTATTTCTCCTTGAGACTTTAGCAGTTTTGAATTATGTTTATAAACAGAAACTAGGTCATTTCCATGGTCAATTATTAACACATAACCTGTTTGAGTTGTCCACTCTGAAAGAAGGACTCTTCCGTTTGATACTGCCTTTACTGGTGTGCCTGTGTCAACGCTTATGTCAATTGCTAAATGGTCGTCAGCTATCGAGTAGTTTTGGGAAACGGCGCCCTTTATTGGAGTGGTCAAAAGATAAAAGTCTTTGTTTTTATTAATATTTCCTAAATTATACTTGTCCTCGTTGTCTACTAATTGGCGTAAAATAGAATCTTCTCTAGATTTTTCTATTATTTGAAGATCTAAAACTTC
>JGI24540J26637_10001096_pt1 | contig 11865 bp, 25 predicted proteins | sample NorSeaMetagenome_FD_26637 | JGI IMG/M metagenome (IMG submission 26637)
CCCAGGATGGTTTTCCCGACAAAATCCCAACACATGCCGGTTCCAGCCTTTTAATCTAAATTATATTATTTAAATAACCCTAACCCTAACCCTAACATATTATTTAAATAACCCTAACCCTAACCCTAACAGTCTACGGGCATTGTTGATATTGCAGAAATCTCCAACTTTCACGCTCGACACAGTAGCACCCATGCTTTTGCTTCTTCTCCTCCAAAACTGGTAATGGCAACCTCCATTCTAGACTCAACGGGGGGGTCTCCTTCAATCACAATACCAATTGACGGTGGAGCAATCGTTGTGAATGATATTTTATCAGAAGATAACGCTCATACTTACAAACTTTCACTGTCCCCCGAGAAGTGCCTGGAAGCTGCAGGACACTTTAAGCAGTGGTTTTACTTTCGTGTACATTGTCAGGTCGGAGAGAAGCTCATATTTGTTATCACAGACGCCTCTGTTGCAACATTTCCTCTTTGGGATGGCTACAAGGTCTGCATGTCAACTGTTGGAGAGGGTGAGGATTGGACAAGGGTGAAGGAAACCTTTTACGAAGACGGAAAGCTAATGTGGACAATCAAGAGCGCGTCTTCTTCTATCCTATCTTTCTCTTATTTCCCCCCGTACTCCCTAGAGAGGCAAGAGCGTCTTGTTCAAAGCACTCTCGCTACCTCTGCCTGTTCTTACGTTTCTCTTGGTAAAAGTGAGGAAGGAAGAGACCTCCACGGGCTTGTATTTGACAAGCATCTCGACGCAACGCTTTCCGATTACTACGTCGTGTGGATCCAGCATCGACAGCACCCTGGTGAAACCTCCGCATCCTGGTTTTGCGATGGTGTTGTCAAGAGACTGTGCGAGATGAGCAGGTGAGGCTGGAGCGAAGCGACAGCAAAAGAGTTATAGCGAGGGGAGGGATGACAGGAAGAGGTTGACGAGAAGAGAAGCGTGGAACGAAGGCTTGAGCAAGGCGACGGCCAAAAGCATTTTGCCGCCTCTCTAGCAAAAGAGTTATATCGAGGAGCGAGGGTGGAAGAGCGAAGCAACGACTGCCTATCTCGAACTCCTTTAGGACTCGCTTATGCCGTCCTACAACTCACACCCTCTCCTCTCGCAGCAAACCAACCTCCCTTCTCAAAAAGGCCATTGTTGTAGTCGTTCCAAACGTTAACCCCGACGGAGGGGTCAAGGGCTTTTTGAGAACGAATGCCAAGGGCGCAAACCTCAACCGCTGCTGGGGGACACTGCACGGTATCACTGCAGCTGGGCAGACGGACCCTCCCGCTAAGGAGGTCGAGGCAATGGCCAAGGGCATGAAAGCTCTTGGGGGTCCTGATGTACTCCTCGACATACACCAAGACGAGGAGAAAGTGAGGCGAAGGATGGCTGGAGCGAAGCGACAGCAAAATCATGATACCATATATTCTCATAACTAACAACCTCCTACTCGTCGCTTCACTCCTCGCCCCGGTCTTCGCAGCCGTACGTCTTCATTTCAAAGTCCCCCCTTGGTTGCCCCTCCTGCACTCCTGAGCTTAGGACTGTAAGGGACAAGTTTGAGGGTTTCTTGAGGGGCCGCAGCGTCGACTTCCTCACCCCAGGTCCAGTCGAACCAGTCGGATATCCCGAACCTCCTCCTGGCGGAGCGAACCTAAACATCTGCTCAGCTTCGGTTGCGGAGGCCTTTCCCGGTTGCTTGAGCATGACCATGGAACACCCTTTCAAGGGCAACAGCAACAGGGGGGGAGAATTTGTCGAAGGTTTCACAATCCAACAGTGTCGAGACCTGGGCGTCGAGACTGTTAATGCAGTTGAGGTGAGGCTGAGCGAGGAACGAAGCGACGAGGTAGCAACGCAATCTCTAGTGACGAAAACCGCGCGCGCTCGTACTTTTATTCAAGACATGCCTCCTTCGTAACCACTGCAATTATTCTCACTCCTTATCCCAACCCCTTTCGCGATTGCTTCGCAGGACATTTTGCCATTCTTAATAAGGAAGCACAATAGATATGGAGAAGATGGAGCCGCGATTCCTGGAGGTGAGATAGCGTAAAAGGTGTTAGGACACTAATGAGCTTATTAACCTTGTGGATATACTACGACTATATTATGAAACTAACCTATAAACTGTCTTTTCTATTGCTTATAGTCCCTGAGCAGCAAACAGATCCTCTTCCAAAGAAGGCAGTGCTTCGCCTTCCGGACCCCATTCCAGACCCTATTACAGAAAAACCGCGCAAGAAGACAAGTCGAAAGATGGACAAGCTTGCCGGAAAGTCGTTGGAGCTCAAGGTCAATCCGGTCTTCGAGCGAGTTGGAGACTATACGAAGGATGCAGAGAGACGAAAAATCGATCTAAGGTTGAATGTGATTTGCTTTGTCTCTGTTCTTGTGGGAATCGCGGCATTGGAGCTCGCATGGGCAGAAAGGAGGTGAGATGGAGCGAGCGAAGGCTGGAGTGAAGCGACAGCAAAAGCATTATACCGTTTTTGCATAACTAACAACCTTCCGCTCTTCGCAGCTGGGTCGTTGGTTTCAGCGCTGCTTCCTTCGAGTACGGATCAGAAAGGAGAACGGTGACAAGAATGATGGAGTATGGAAATCCGCTCTCCTCCGAAGCCCTTCGAATAGCAGGAACGGCATTGACGCTCTTGATCGTTTATTTGAGGGTTAACTTGTACTTGTATGAGAAGGCAAGAAGGGAAGCTCTGTGGAATAATCTAATTCGTCTAAGTTTCGTGTTTGACTCAAGAGAGTTTGCGAGGCTGCTTGTGGAGATCGCCGGCATACTCGTTCATCCCCTTCCCTTCTGTGGCCCGCAGACCTGGCAAACATGCTTCCTTTTCGTGAGGCTCCTTTTGGTTCTCCACCTATTACGAGACTTTAGTGCCATCTACCAGATGCGAAAAGACATATTGTTGAAGGTATTCGAGAGGTGAGGGCTGGAGAGAAGCAAAGCGAAGCGAAGGCAAAATTTTATACCGCGTTACTCACCTGGGTGCCCATTGTTCGCTCCCCCATCGCAGTATTCCTTCTCCCAAATTCAATGCGTTTCAGGCAATACAATTTGAACTCGTGAACAATCCAATCAGATTTCTGCTCTTCACCTCGCTTTTCATGTGGCTGTCCTACAGTTACATGATCTTTGCGATAGAGCGCGAATATATGCCTGAGGAGTTCACACTGAGATATTCCTTCTGGCACACGGTCCTCACTTTGACGACGCTGGGGGGTAATTTCACCCCCTCAACGGAGATTGGCAAGTCAGTGACGATAATCACCGCTCTATCCGGAATCTGCCTCGAGACTGTCTTTGTTGTGACTATTCTTGAGAATGTCGCCTTGAGCCACTACCAGAATATCGCATTGAACTTCTTGGAGAAGCGCGACAGCGAGAATTTGGAGGTAATGCGCGCGATGAGCGAAGCAAATTGCAAAAGCTGTCGGGGCAAGACGTGCTATAGTCATCGTCCTAGGCAACTCTCTTCGCTCGCTGCCTAATTCTGCTCTTTACGATTAGCTAACCCCCTACTCACTCCTTGCAGGAGAACGCCGCTGCTTCGTACGTGCAAGTATGTTTCCGGTTCGTGATGTATCAGCGGCGACAGGAAAAACTCCGTTCCATGGGTGCCCGCGGCCACGCCCTCCTCGAGGACCCGAAGAATTTCCGGAAGATGGAGCTCCTTTCGCAGAAGAGGCAAGCGCGCCGCCTGCTTGAGTTCAGGCAGGCTAGGAGAATGAGAGTACTGAAGGAGCGCAGCATCGGAGACCCCATTATTGACAGATTAGCGACAGTGGAGAGGAAGGTAAGGGACGGTAGGAGCGAAACGACGACCGTATACTGCCACAATACAATAACTAACAACCTTCCGTCGCTTCGTTCGCTCCTCGCCTCAGATGTTTACTGAGCTTCGTCAGCTTTCCATATCGATTGAAAAGGTGAAGACGAACCTTGGGGTTCTGCGTGACGAGTTTGACACCAATGCGGGAAAACAGACGATCGGGGAACTAGCAAAGGTAGCGTTGGGGGAGAAAGATTTACTCATGAGTTTAACACCAAAAAGCAACAAGGGCATGGCTGCATACAAGAGGAAGGTATCGGGTATACACTAATAATTCCCCCCCACACTAATTCTCCTCATTTCTACGAACAAAAAAATAGGAATCAAGTTTTTAATTTCCCCTACCTCCCATCCTGTCCACCCATTTCTCGTGCCATTTATCTCTTTCCCTGACCATATCCTCAATCTCCTCCTCAGTCATTTCGTTCGTGCTCATGAACCTTTTCATCCCCTTACCTTGCTCTTCGTTGGTCGCTTTCACGCACATATTCCTCTCCCGTCCCAACTCTCTCTCCCACTCTTCCCTCTCCATCCCATTGTAGTACCTTATGACATTCTGGGACAAGGAGCGCGAGGAGGGAAGCGACGATTAAGGTGGTTAGTTCATCGCATAGAATATCATAAGCATTACGCAGCTTGTTACTTCCGCTGTCCTCCTTCCTCCCTCCTCCCTCACCTCTACCTCCTCATCCTTAACTACCCACATGCAGTCCCCCTGTCCTCTCCACCACTGCATCTGCTGCTTACAGTACCTCCTACTAGCCTGTTTAAAATCCTCCAAGAACCTCCTCCCCCTCCCTTTATCCCCCTCCTCAACCCCCTTGTCCATGATCCAATCCATAGTCTGTCTATACCCGATAGCCTTCCGAACGCTCTCCCCTCCAAGTCCCTCACTAATCAAACCCCCAACCTCACCCACGAGTCCCCTCCTGACCATGTCCTCGCACCTCCTGTCGACCACGGAGGCGTGGGACAAACGAGATGGAGGACAGAGGAAGTAGACACGGAAATCATAAGCTGAGCTACGACCGAGAACTCGGGAACCCAAGTACATACCATCGTAATCCTATGGTGAGCGGCAGCGCACGTGATGGGGTGAGGCGGGGGGGAGAAGGGTCGTTAGTGTTCCGCCCCCCTATTCTCCCCCCCTTCTTAGCCTTTGTCCTCCCTCTCCCTCACCTGATCCTCCGGGTCTCTAACAAACCTCTCAACCCCAATCTCGACTTTCCTCCTCAGTCTATAAAAATCGTTCTTCCCCGTCCTCTTCGCCTCCATCCTAACCCTCCCCCAACCCCCCCATCCCCCGCTTCCGCTTTTCGCGATAAGGTAATCGACAACGACATCTCCGATTTTCCTCCAATCTGCAGAATCTGATAACCAAAAGGAACGGCCGGCGTCTATAGAGCCCTCGATAACTTCTCCCCACGCCCCCACACCCTCAACCTCGGTTTCGTTAAGTCCCCTGTTGAATAATTCATAGCGGCAAAGAAATGTCAGTGTTACATCTTAAACAAACGCCATAATCTCCCTCGTCCCCCCTCTCACCTGTTCCACCCCCTGTTGTTAGGCGTCCCTTTAACCAACCAATCAACGTACATGCTAGTCCCCCCAACGACAAGTCTATTCNCCCCTCCCTCCTCAAGTAAATCCAACGTTCCCTCCAGCCATACCTTAGCGCTTGGTTCCTCCCCCTTACCATCCCCCCTTTCTTGCAACCCCCCCTCGTTTCCGTTGCATAACGCCGGTACGGGCAGAACATCAATCATGAAGTGTCTAACCCCCTCCCTCCTCTCCTCCTCCTTTGTCATTTTGTTACTCCCCACATACAAACCCTCATACACCTGCACTGAGTCTGCAGAAAGTATGGACGTTGGGATTGAGGAGGGGAATAAGGTGCTTGCTAAGGAGGTTTTACCCACTGCTGTTGGACCTACTATCACTGTTACTAGGGGTTTGGGGGGGATGGTTTGCATTGGAGGGGGGAGGAATGAGGAGGATGATAGAAGGGTGCGGATTAGGGGGGAAGAGAGGGTGCGGGTTCGACGGAGGGTACGGAGTTTGACTATGGACTGCATCTGGGTAGGCAGTGAACAATTAGGAAGATTAGGAAAGGGTTAGAGAGGAAAGGGTTAGAGGAGAAAGATATAGCGCAGTGGTATACGTCTAAATTGGAATGCAAGAAATGTTGATTGCAATATTCCAATGTGATATTGTTTTGATAACGTGACATTATCATTTTTATCAATTCACTTCACTCTCCCCTCCCCACCTTCCTTCCTTTCTTCCTTACATTATGTGTATATTGATTAATTATAAATGAGTTAACTATAGATGTACTAATTAATATATATAGTATTAATATGTATAATTGTATTGATTTATTGAGCATTAGTAAGATATTAATACAATATTAGATGCTAAATTAGAAGTTTGAGATAATGAGGGTCAGGAGAGGTAGAGGGATTTATAGAAGGGAGATGATTTAGAAAATAGAGATTGGAGATGTAGATGATGTAGATAAGAATGACGGAGGAATATAAATATTCAGTCTAATTTATAGACAGAAAGGATTCAATTGCCACTTTCTTCAACTTTTCCCTCAATTTTGAAAAATCTGTTGGATATCCTGTAAGTAAATAACGTTTAACGAGAATTAATTTAAACTCAAGACAAGATGAAAACAGGGTGAGAAGAGAAGCGACGTGTAGAGAGGTTGAGTTGTGTCATGTTCAATCATGAGGGAGGTATCATGCTTTTGCCTGTCGCTTCGTTCAACCCGTCGTTTCGCTCTAGCCGTCACTTCACTCCTTGCATGCATATTGGCATAGAATGCGTCATCGGGCAGCACGCTTTGCTCGCTGCCTGAGGTCGTCACTGAGACGACGAGTCCTCCTTGAGCCTGAACTAACAGTGTAACAAGAGGAGTATCTGTTTGGGTGACAGCGATTGCACGCGTGGGATTGACTAATTACTTTCATCATTCAATACCATGAATACCTCAATCAAACTAAATCACAAGACCATGCTCTATTTTCCTCTCAAACCCTATCCTAGCGTTTACACCCATATACTTGTTATTGAAAGTCCTTCCCCCCTCTCCCCCCTCCCATCCCTCCCCTCCCACCCTCACATCACAAGGCCACCCGACATCCCCTTCTTCCCCCCCTTAACCATAACTCCCCCACCCCCTAACATCCCGAGATCCTTTGACATGATCATCCCCCACCTCCTCTTCCATTCCTTCTCCTGCTCCTTCTCTCCCCTTTTCCAGCCTCCTCTATTCCAACAGAGTCGTACCTCCATTACGGTCGTCTCGAGTACTGCTCGGGTATCCACCTTGGAGACAGCGCGGGTTTACCAAGAGGTGAGAGGATGGAGAGAGGAGGAACAGGAACAGCGACTGAGGGACGGATGGAGGCGAAGCGACACACGAGTGATTCCCCAGAGTACAAAAGTACTACGCCGCCCATCTTCATACTAACCCATGAATGTCACCTTCCACGTCGTCGCTTTCGCTCTCTCTTATGGTCGTTAGTTCCGTCTTCTCCCTCGCCTCAGGCTCCTTCACGGTTACTTACTGGGTGAAGTACGAGGCCCAGTACAACCGCCGCATGCTCCTCGACAGCGAGTACAGGTTCGACATCATACCAATGTCCTCGTACCATGATGTCGGATATGCGTGCTACTTGAACTGGGGCAATACCATGACCTTCATATCAGGTGAGGGGGAGCGACGGCTGGAGCGAAGCAACTTCAAAAGCACCACACGCGCCTTCCTTCTTATCTAACAACCTTTTACTCGGCATTTCACTCCTACTGCCTCCTCATCAAAGAGGCCACACCAACCACGTTTCTCGACATGATTGACAGACGGGAGTGGGTGTTTGAGACCCACACTTACGACCGAGCTACGGACACTTGGAAGGTCTATTACAATGGGGAATACTTTGGCAACGCCACAAACAACAAAGGAGATTCTAACTGGTCTACCGGGGAGGACGCAACTAAAGTCGATTACTTTGGAAAAGTGAGCGATAAAGTTGATAACAGGATCGCATTCTTGAGCGTTGGTTGCCGAGCCGACTCGACAGTTTCCAACATTTGGACTGTGAGAGGGGGCCTTGATGATCTTGCAATCTATAATGGTGTCCTCACGCACGCCGAAATCAAAGCTGTATACGACAATACCAACGCCTTCGATTCCTCCGCTGACTTGTGCCTGTTACTATACTACGACTTCAACGATCCTACTTCCAACACTGTTCTCAAACAGGCACCCTCAACATCAGGCCTTTACCCCATGATACTCGGAGCTACCAGGCTGACGGCGGAGGTTATGTCGGCTTCCCACTGCGTCGAGGATACCTGCTCGGTTTCCACGTGCCTTCCGCCGGTGTTCAATTGTCATACCGCCTCCATGTGCTCTTCCATATCAGCCTCCTCGAAAGCACCAATTGCTAACCCTGACGCTCAAAGGTGAGAAGGAGACGAGGGAGAAAAAAAACAAAGGAGAAGCGATATTAGCACATTGATCTGGCGTGCATAACTAACGAATTTCTCCTCGTTGCTCTTGGCTCTCAGGGTAAGCTGCGTCCAACAAGTTCGTTCAGTTCCCACTTTACATATTCGCCTTCAACAAAGGCGGTGACGAATTGCGTTACCAAGTCATGACCCTCCCTCAGCATGGCTTTTGTATGAGCTGAACCAGCTAGCCAGGCTTCCTGAACCCATGCATAAGGACGTCAAGATGGCACAGCGGGATCTGCCGTATGACCAGACGGAGTTCTACACCCCGTATTTCAAGTATCAGCACGCGCCGCCTGGCCCCCTTGGCATTAAACCTACCGACTATTTTGTGGTGGCGTACACGGATGGTACAAATTGGACTGAGGTAAGAAGAAGCGAGGGAAGGGATGGGAGGAGCGAGGGAAGGGAAGAGCGAAGCGACAGCAGCATACTGCCATAGAAGCACGTCCCTAATTCGCCTACTGTCATTACTAACCACCTTCGCCTCTTGTCGCTTCACTCCTTGCCTTGCATATCTTTTACAGGTTACTGTATCCATTGACATTATGATTTTCAACATCCTGCCTGAAATTAAGAAACCCGCGAAGTCAACTATCAATCTGACCGTCTCGGAGGACTCGGCCATTTTGCAAGAGCTCTCCTTCGTTGACTATGATTCGTCAATGGTCACAATCATCACAAATTCCGAAGGAATACTGTCATACGAACTTTGGGGCGAGACCAAGAAATTGGACCGGTTCAATCCATTCACGCCCTATGGCACACAAATCCCAGTTGAGCAGTACGCTAAGGATCTTGTTGGTTTCTTCAGTACGTGGTATTACATTGAGCTGAAGGTGAGATTGGACAAGGGGCGAAGGAAGACTTGGCGGAGGGTTTTCCACTGCCATAACTAATCATTTTACACTCGTCGCTTCGCTTCTCGCACTCCAAACGCTCTCTTCGTTTGCGCCCCTTAACCAAAGTGGGGTGCAATCCAGATTCTCGGTCCTCCAAGTACATCCGGATATGCAGACAACAGTCTGGCATGGTGCCCAGAGGCACAGAAAGGATAAGGAAGTACATCTAATGACAACGATGAGCCGGGGTGAGAAGCGACGTGGGACCGTGAAGCCGCCTCGAGCTGGACACTGGAGCCGTGCCAGACTGGAATGAGCTCGACTATGTCAAGCTTAAAGGCTACAAAGTGCTCCCACAAGGTATCCTCCCTCCTGGGGTCACCCAAGTTAATTACACGCCCAGCTCTAACTATTTGGCTCGGACAACTTCGAGATCTATGTCACTGACTGGTTAACACTCCGCAACCGTTGGAGAAGTCGCCGAGTTTTTAGTCGACATTCAAGCTGTAGCAGATGCCCCCATGGTCATGAGGGTACCCTTACAGGCCGCTCCAGGGAATGCATCTTCGACCATAGACTTCGGTGCCAGTGTTCAGAACCTTGACCAATCGGACTTGACTGTCAAGATTTTAGCAGCCCCCTCCATCGGTTCTCTCAGGGTTGGAGGTGCGAGCGATAACCCTAACGGCAGTGACAGCAGGGACCGCGTATGACTTAGACACGGCCATATTCTTTTACTCCGTTGACTTCTTCCCAGAGGTGGACATTGTTATTCTCATCGAGTATGAGGTTGTTGATGCAGCCCAGAGCTTGTCGTCAAAGGAGTATGTTGAAGTATCTGTCCAGGGCGCTCCAGTGAAGGAGGGGCTGCCCCTAGAGTCAATCCTCGACATTGCGGCTGCCATTTTCGCCGCCTTCACCGTGGCGGGGTACCTGAGGGTGCAGCATTTCAAGGAAAGGAAGAAGGATCTTATGAAGCTTGAGACCATGAGGAAAGAGAACATCGAGCTTCACGAAAACCTCAAGATGCTCCAAAAGTATAGTCAGGCTGAGGTCGATATGATTGAAGCACAGATTACGACCTTCAGAGGAGACTTCAAGAAGATGAAGACGACCGACAAGGGAGGGGCAGGATCTACTGTCGCTGCAAAGGACATTGAGAAGTTGCTTATCGTTGCCAATGAACTTGAGAGCCATGGAGTGATCTGAAAGGGGATCTTTAGGGAGGTCCATAAGAGCAAGTATAGGGGAACTTTCGTTGCTGTCAAGACTCTGCATGAGATTGACGAGGAGAATTTGGAGAGGTTTCAGGCCGAGATCCTTCACATGGCTGACCTCCATCATAGCATCGTCATCCAGCTCGTCTGTTCTTTTTTGGAGAAGGATTTGGTGGCGCTAGTGATGGAATTCGCCGAGAAGGGAAAGTCTTCGGAGGTTGCCATGGAGGAGGGTCTGAGCTTCTCCTGGAACGGCCCACTGTTGAAGTGGAGGGGATTAGGATATAAAATAAAATATTTTCAATGAAAATCTCTGTAGCCTACGTTTAGCGTACGCGCAACCAACTTTCATCCCGACCGCTCGACATTCCATCAGTGCAAAAAGTAAAAAAAGTAGGTAAAAGAAACCCTTGGAATAATCCTGATTATAGTTATAGTTACGCTTATTCATACTTCTTGAGCATTCAAGATAACACCAAGTATACATAAATAGGACACAATCATTGAATAACGGCCTTAATCACAAATTAATTCATCGCTGCAGAGCACGACGATTGAAGGGTAACTCATTTACACCCCATATACATCCATTGATGTCCTCTTTATCATCCACGACTCCTCCTTTTACTCTAAGTCCTCTATCCTCAACAATACCGAACTCAGGTACAGGTCTGTACCTCACATCAGGTACAATAGACAAAGGAGGATTAGTTTGTCTCTACACAGGTACCACAGTGACAACCAAAGACGTAGCGACGCAACAGAAGTACAAGGAGAGAACAGATGGTGGGTACTTACTGAGGGTGGGACATAGTCCAACTTTAGAGTGTATTGTGTGGCTTGATGGGGAGGATTTGGAGAAGGTGAGGAGGACTGGAGCGAAGAGAGAGCTAGAGGGCTGGATCAAAGCGAGAGCTAGTGATATATCTAACTAACGTACCATCTACCTCATCTTCATCTCGCTTCGCTTGTAACCCTCTCCTCTCAGGGTAGTCTGGGACGGTACATAAACGATCCCCTTCACCCCTTAGCCTACAACGCAACTTTCGTGAAGATCCCGTCCGCTCAACCTCCTCGGGTTGAGGTCAGGGCCCTGAGGAAGATTTGCGAAGGGGAGGAGCTATTCGTTGAGTATGGGAAGGGGTACTGGATGAAGAGTAAGGGCAAGAGGGTGGGGGTTAAGGAGGTAAGGGGGGGGGATGAGCGAGGAGGAAGCGAGGAGCAGAGCGAAGCGACATATCTAGAGTGACGATGGGTCCCAAGCCGACTTTGTCTTCTTTACAAGATTCACCTCCCTACCAATCGCCTTGGTAATCCTCACCATCATCTCCCCTTTTCGCCCTTCGCAGCTCGGAGCGATGTATAGTAAGGTCAGGGAGGGTGGAGGGGACGTCGACGGAACGAGGGGGGAGATCGCAGACGCTTGGGAAAGGTCGATTAAGG
>JGI24540J26637_10001097_pt1 | contig 11861 bp, 1 predicted proteins | sample NorSeaMetagenome_FD_26637 | JGI IMG/M metagenome (IMG submission 26637)
TCCCCCTCTCACCTTCTCTTCAGACTATTCTTGTAGAAGGGTACCAGCAGTCCCCCAAGGTCTCCCACCCCCTCTGCAAAGTGATGCCTCAAGACAACCTGGTCGAGAGCGATATTTGCGCCCTCGAGCTTCAGCAAGCTGTCAAAGACCAAGTTCTTGAACAAGCCACCAACGACGCTAGCGGCGGTCCTATTGTGACCACCAATCACGACGTCGACGCCTCTGTCGTTGATTCCCACATCTCCCTTTCTGACAGCTTCATTGATTCCAGCCGCAAGGGCACCCTCCAAGACCTTCTCCTCCTCCCTCAGCGCCCTCGGAGTGTTAACGCTTACCACAATGCTGCAACCGTGAACCCTGACCGCGTCGAAATAGAGCCTCTTCTCCTTCCCCTCCCCTTGGCCTACCTCCTCGACCCAATCTCTTCCCCTCACCTCGTCAAGAATTTCGTTAGCTTCCCAACCGACGGTCCCGCCCTTTCCGAAGTACCCCTTGGCCTTGAGCCAGAATATTTGCATCCTCACGATGGACGTGATGTCAAGCTTCACTGCGACATCAAGCATCCTAACGTCCAAATGCCTCACGTTTAGGATGCCTCCCATACCACCGGCCCCCCCGAGGACACCGCTCACGGTCAAGAATTCAACGTTCTCTTGCAGCTGGTCGACGGGAGAAATCGCTACATGGTAGGGACATCCTGGCATGTGGTTGTCGAGCTGCAGGTACTTCACCCCACAATTCAAAACAGCCTCTTCTTCCATTAGCTTCGTCCACCTCAATGTTGTCCTCATGTCCTTTGCGACAATCACGGCCACCTCGTTCGGAGAGCTGTCTACCATGCTGATAATCAACTCGCCGACGTTTACAAACACAAAGTACCGGAAGTCTTTAGCGGCATTCACCCTCCTCTCCCCGACTCCTCCTCTCCTCTGAAGCGACTTTGCGCACTCCTCGATGTCGACCAAGCCCTTATCCGTCCCCAAAACCAGGCCCAAAGTTTCCTCCACCGCAAAATCCAAGTTATTCCTCCACTTGGCCTCCCATCCACCACCCTCCCTTCCAAGCCCGAGCTCCTGCTGATTTTTCCTGAACATCGTTCCCACCTCACTCCCCAAGCTAACCGTCACCCTAACGAGCCGAACCTTTACTATCCTCCTAGGCCCATCGCTCACGACGTAGCAGAAAACCCTGCAGTGCTGTAGTGCCGAGCTCTCGCTCCCCCTCTTAATTATCTCCCTAATCTTGTGAGGGCTCAGCCTGACGCTGTCTCCTACCCTGACCGTAAGGAAACGCGCGTCGACGCCGTCGCCGTCGAGCGGCGACAGTCCCAACCTAAGGATAAGGTCTTCCTCTCCAGCCGCCAAGTCAGGCTTCTCCCAGCCGAATTGATTTAGACCCCTGTAAAAAATTTCCCCTCCTCCCTTGTTGTCCTCGACACCGGTCTCTTGCTTAACGAATAGGGGCCAAGGGGAAGTGTTCTCGAAGGTGATGAATGCGTGCTCCCTCATCTCCTCCTGCAACGTCAGAATCGCCCCCGTGTTGGCGGTATTTCGCCTTACGCTCGAGTGCGCAAGCAGCGTCTTGATCAAGCGCTCGTTCTCCTTTCCTTCGCCGAGGTTATCGGACCCTTCGACTCTGACCGTCGTGGTACCGACACTGTCGATCCTAAAGCCCCCACTCCACTTCCAGGCCGGATCGCCCCCAACCCGAACGCAAATGTTTCGAACAAGCCTCCTGTCACTCCAACTCCATTTCACGCTCCCTCCCTTCCCGATCTCCATCACTCTGTCGGTTCCAACCTGCTTTACCTCCAAGTCTACGAGTTTGGAAGCGTTCTTAATGATGAACCTGGAGTCCACCACAACGCAAACGCCCCCTATGCCGTTTCTCTTGCTCCAGTAACACAAGTCGTGCACTCCTAGAGCACCTCCAGGTCTCCCAGGAAGGTCCAAATAACGGCTCTCATACACACTCACGACATCATTCTTCATATGAGAAGGACTCAAGCTTATGGGATTGCTCCATAGGGCATCCTTTAGCTTCAATGCCACCAAGAAACTGTCGTCCTCCTTGTTTGTTGCGATGGAATCCACAACCCCGCTAACTCCCTTCCCCTTCTGCTTATCTTTCATTGGCTGATGAAGCTGCAACGTGAAAACGTCATACGAGGTGTCCACCCTGACCCTCAAGCGGACAAACCGCCTTCGTCTTATCAAGTGTGAAGGGTTGAAGACCCTCGCACCCTTGAACCCCCCCACGGCTCCACCGTTCAAACTCTTGCAACTCTCCCATCCCTCGGGATCCACCCCCCCGGCCTTGCAGACTCTCCAACCACCCTTCCACCTCCATCCCTCGGGGCAGGCCAAATTTCTCCTGTCCCTCCTTGCAAACCGGCTATTTTCGCCTCCCCACCACGAGCGCTTGACCTCCTCACCCTTCTCTAACTCGCAATATTCGAAAACCTCCTCCCAAACCTCTTTTCCATGTTGCAGCGGAAGGACCCAAAAATTTCCCTCCTCGGCTTCGTCCAATCTCTTTCCCTTGTCGCCAACGTCAAATACAGACACGAGGTCGCTCAACACTGCCGCCGCCTCCATTGCGCTACCCCCGACACTCTGATTGACCACCATTCCGTCCCCCTCCCTGAAGACCTGCTCCGCCGGAGCCCCGATGACCAGGTCAAGACCCGTCCAATTCTGCACCCAGCAGTCCACGTAAAGAACAACGCTCAGCGCGTCAACAAACACGCCGCAAATGTTCTTCCTTCCAACCCGAATTCCGACGCTGAAGGGCGTTCCGCTTGCGTCCCTCGCCTGGCTGACCAAATCGACAGTTGCGCCGAGCCAGGCATCCTCGTCCTCCTTTACAATCTCCTTCCTCGACTTCTTGTTTTTCTTCTTTCCCTCCCTTCCGATCCTGTGGGCGCTAGGGAGGTCCACCCATTCGCTCCATCCCAAACCATCGATCTTGAACCTCACTGTGGGCATGCAACTGTTGACATCGCATCCCAGACAGTCCACGAAATCCTTGATACCAATGTTTCTGTTCATGAGCAAGTGGACACTGTCTTCATCGACGGCAGGAAGCGAGTCTGCGAGCTCAAACACTAGGCTCTTAGGTAGTAAGTTTTCGACGCTCAAGCTGGCGTAGAGGTAGACCGTAAGGATACCGCCCTCCATCTTTCCGTCATCCGCGACACAGCAAACGTGCAATTTTTCCCCGTTCCATGTCCTGCATATCGCTTTTCCGCTCCTAACCCCGATAAGCCTAGTCTTGACGCCATCGCCCGTAGTCTCGAGCAAACTGCTTGCGCTCCAATCCCCCTCCTCGCCCTCCTTCTCCTCCTTGACCCTGACTCTGACGTCGATAATATCGTTCTCCCGCACTTTGGTTAGCGGCAATTCAACTCCAACGCCTTTCCCAGTCTCCCCAATAATTTCGCAATTCTCTCCCTTCATTATCCCAACTTGCAAGACAAAGTCGCCTTCAAGAGCTCCAACAAACCTGATAGCGCTGCTAACAGTCATAACCCTCCTGTTTTGTTCAACCTCAACGTTCCAGGCAACCTGCGTTCCTCCAACATCCCTGACAACCACCCCTACCCTGTCCATAGGCAGCTCTTTCATCACTCCCAACCCCTCAATCTCAAGAGTCAGCTTAGGAAGTTTTCCGTCGTAGGTCCTGACCCTAGCCGTTCCACCCCCTCTCGCCTTTTGCTCGTACTCATTGTGTTCAAAAAGGGCCTCTCCGCCATTCTCAACTACGGTGAAATTCTCTGTGGCTTGCTTGGTAGAGAAGCTCACCTTACCTCCGGTCATGTTCCTCAGCACATATGGCTTGACGGCTTCTTCCCCGATACCCCTTCCTTTTTTTGCGAACGCAAGAGCGGCGCCGGCGGTTGCTGTGGCCATAACATTGTCTTTGTTGTCCGTAGCTCCCTCCGCGACCCCGTCGGCTGAAGCAAGGGTCAAAGAAAGCGATCTCGTCAACGAGCCGACCATCTCAAGTCCGGCATCGCTCATATTTATCATTAAAGGGTTCTCGACGTTTACGCTGACTGCGCTCTGCTTCATCCTTCCCCTGCGCTCGTCTCTGCCCACCACCTCGACTCCGACCTTGAACAACCCGACTTCGACGAGCGGCTCCCAACACCCTACTCGAGGGTTGTAATTGTCAAGACTCATTAAGAATTCGACAGAAACCTTCTGCACCATGCTTTTCTTGAGGGCATCTTTCACCTCGCTGGCAGAGCGAGGCACACCGTAAATTTCTTCCCCCCTGCCCTCACCTTTGCCGAGAATCTGCGCACCGTTGGCGGAAGCTTTTCCTACCTCCACTTGAACCTTTTCCACCAAGGCCTTGATGAGAGGCATGTCTCTCCCCTCCCTGTCATCAATTACAGTCACTTTGAAACCCTCGACGCTCACAGTCCCCCTGTCGACGGTTCCTAGGACGCTGCTTGGAAGCTCTAAAAATTCGACCTCGAGCATGATTCCATTTCCAATTCCATTTCCCACAGATTTTCCAGACAGCCACTTGGAGACCTCCACAAGCGTCAGAGTGTTGCACATGACACCGTTAATGCTCTTGACGATAGTTCCGACCTTGGGGACCTTGATGCCAGTGTTTCCGACCGAATCCCTGCCCCCTTCGTTGATGGTAGAGCGCTGGTATCTGACCTTCTCTACGCTGCTCACAACAACCATGAAGGAACCGTGCGAGCTCTCCTTCACGCTAAGTCCGGTGAACTTATCGTGGAATCTGATGGTGAACGCGGCCCCTTTTCCGCTCGCATCAGCAGCCAAATTTTCTCCGCGAGGCTTATCTCTTCCAAACCTCACGGACAATGGTCTTGGCAGCATTGCAAGCATCTCGGTGACAGTTTTGAATTCCGTTCGCCTGACGCTGTGCCCATCAATAGATATTAAACGGTCTCCTACTACGACTCCAAGGGAAATTGTCGGTGGTTTCAGTCTCTCGACCATTATGTTCCTCCCCAACTTTCGCAACACCAGGCCCAACTTTCCTTCATTTTCGAAAATGACATTATATTCTCCCTGCGCGTCGGTGGCTCCAGAGTCCCCGCCCATTCCCCTCCATTCGCCCTCCCACCTTCCCTCCCTCTCGCCCTCCAACTCCCTTGCCCTCTTCTCTTCCATTTTTTTCCTCTCTCTGTTTTGCTTTCCTATCCTCCCTTCCTCGAGCAACCGAGCCCCCTCCTTCCTGACCCTCTTGGCCTCTGCCCTAGCGGCCGACCACTGTTTCAACACCACGTTTATTATGTCCAAGTCGGTGTAACTTAGCATCGTCTTAACTCCGCTCAGTCTGTAGCTTGAAATTCTCACGTTGGGGTGCAGGGGGCGTTTCTCTAACCTATATTCGATCTCACAGGAGACTGGCTCAATCAAAGTAATTCCTAGACCACTCTCTTGGCTGTGCTGGTCAACCCCAGGATTAACATATGACTCAACGTTGTCGATTTTCACACTGCACGCCTTGTATTTGACAACATCTTCTAGGGGAAGGACCTTCCCGAAAATCTCGGACTCTTCCAAATCGTTCTCTACAGGGGCGACGCCATTGACAATGGACACCTTTGCAAGCCCCCTTAGCACAAGGGCTTTCGTGCTCGGGTCGGACTCGTCAACGAGCAAGAAAATGCGTGGCTTGTGCGCCGTTATGTCCAGTCTAAACCTTCCAACCTTAGCTTCCGCCTGATATTCCCCTGCTTCGTCTTCCGGTAGAAGCTCCTGGTCACCTTTGGCCTCAGCCTGCCTCCCTTCGTCGTTCCCGTCCTCCCCGTCTTCCGCTTTGTGGTCCTTTCCTCCCTCGCCACCGACAGGCCAGGCAACCTTAAAGAATTCCGCAAGCTCCACCATTGGCTTGACCAAAGCGAATACCGTCAGGTCATGCAGCCAAAGTCCAACAACCGTTTCCTTTCCGCCGCCTACGCCCACGGTGACAACAATTTCCTCCGCTATATCGTCCTCTTCACCTCCCTTGATCAGATCTCTGAAGGCGCTAGATCGGTCAGCCAGGTCGACAAGGTTGAACCTCTTGATATTGAGTTGCATCGAACTCCTTGAACCCGCCTTTAAGTCCAAGGAACATTCGACATTGGAGAGAGAGATCTTACACAATTTGTATGCTCCAGATCCACCTAATGATGCGACAAGGTCGTCGTTCCGCAAAAGTACGATTTTGAAGACCTCCTGCTTCACGACAACCCTGATGTTCAATCCAACCTTAGCCTTGTTGGATTCCTTCTTAACCCAATACCTGACCCTCCTGGTTCCCTCGATAAGCCCAAGCTCCTCGTCTCTCTCGAGGTTCTCGACTCCCCTCTTGTTGGTGAGCTTCATGTTCTCCATCATGATGCTATGAAAGAGGGCCCAATCAGAGTACTTCACCGTGGCTTCTACGTCACTAATCGACGCGGTGACGTCCATGAATCCACCCTTCTCCTCGACAACTTCGACGTCCAACGAGACGCACTTTCTCAAGATATCTCCACCTCCAAAACCCTCGACCTTTCCCTTTGACCTCCTCCCGCCGTCCTCGACCCAGGAGGAAAAGCTGACCTCTCCAAGTCTGCACTTGGTCATCTCCTCGCTCATTCCATTCCTCGGAACGACGAGCTCGGGCGATCCGACCATCAAGCTGATTGCCAAATTGTCCTTTTTCTCCCTATAAAAATCCTGTGCCTTGTTCCTTGTGTAACCCATTCCCTTCCCTGGAAGCCCGTTGCTGAGATAGTCGAGGAGCTCTACGGTCCGGGAATTAAGATAGTTGAAGCGGAAGGAGGCAAGGGCGCCTAGGATAGATGATGAGAAATGAGACGAAGAGAAAAGTGCAGGAGCTCCGAGCTTCTTGGCCTCCTCGACGAAAGCAGACCCGTCCCCGCCCCTCGAGTATTTGATTTCGAGCACCTTTCCACTGTCCAACTTTTTGAAAACTTCCCTGTTCTCGTCCGCCAAAAACGTGCTTGGGTCAGTGGCCTTCAAGGAAGTTATTGATGCACCGACTACCTTGCTTCCGGCCTTATCTGCATTGAAGTCGACATTAATCTCCTCCAAGTCCAGGCGAAGAAGTCGCCTTCCTTGGTGCTCTTTATTGAGACAAACTCCAAGAGCCTTTAGTCCCAGCTTAACTTCAATTTTCTTCTTCTTTGCACTCTCCTGCTTTGATGAGTGCATGCCTAGATGATCTTCGTGGTCGGTCGTGTTTTTACCCCCATTGAACTCCCTCTCGAGACTCAAAGCTTCCTTTTTCAGCCTTCCAAGGAACCTCTGCATCGCAATCACGGTGGCGGGATTCCACTGGAAGACAAGGGTATTGCAACGAACGTCCAACTCTATGCCAGAAACAGCGTTTTCCGTTTTGATGATGGTTATGAGGTTGTCTTTAGCGCCCTCCTCGGTTACTTCTCCGAGCTCGACGGTAGGTGGTGTCAAGTAACCCCAATTTCCCATCTTTGTGCAAAATGTCCCCCACTCTAGTCTTCCGCTTTTTCCAGACACAACCCCAGAAGCCGTGTCGTCGCCGGATTCGCTGCCTTTCATGTCGTTGGCGTAGCTGCAGGCGACTAATCTAAATGGGGAGAGGCTACTTTGGAGAAAGTCAACCACCTCAAGCTTCCTCAAATTGAGTGCATTCGTTTCCCCTTCAGCAGAGAAGGCAGCCCGGTAAGATATGTCCGCGATGGAAAAAGACATCAGATCTTTGCTTCCGACAAAGTGCCGCTCGCTATTATCGATAAGAAGCAAACTCAAACCGGAGCAATGAATTGCCGTGGAGGAGGAAGATTGATGGGCAGTCGGTTCCACAGAGGTTGCATCGATGCGGTTAATATCAGGGGTATCTGGCGAGTCACTGCTTTCTAACGATGACGATATTTCCTTCATATCGCTCATCAGGCCCATGCCAACTTTGACAGCAAGGCTCAAATCCGTGAACTTGGCCTTTGCCTTGAGAACCTCAATGTCGACGTCCAAAGTTGCCGGTCTACCTCCGTGTCCTACGATTTTCTTCGCTCTGAGGCTCAGGGGGTACAAAAGGCTGGATTGCGAGCTGTACCTTCTTGGGTTTTTGGAAACTCCAGTAAAAACCTCAAGACCGTGCACAAACAGGTCCGTATTCCCCCCTCCTTCCTCCAACTTCTCATACAAAAAATCGGCGTCGCACCTTAGCGTCACCCCGTCGCAGTCTGACTCGGAGGCGTTTGCAGGGAGGACAACCCTGGCCGACGAAAGAAGCAGGCGAAACTGGAACGTAGTAAATGGGGCGTCTACAACTGCCATTGTCGACTTTTTCGCTTCTCCGACAAACTTCTTGTCGCTGATGGTGCTGAAAAAGTCTCCGTCCAGTGTTATTATTCCTCTTGCTTCTTCGACGCTCAAAATCTCTGGTCTTGGTAGTTTGGTGAAGTAAGTTTTCACAATCACCCATGCAGGGTATACGAGGTAGATGCAAGCATCGTGTATAAAGAGGCTCTTCACATTGTCCCCAGTCGGCTTAGACACGGACGTGAACAGGAGCTGGGGAGTTGAACTCGCACCGTGGACCTTGGGAATGTAGGACTCGGGATCTGCGATGAGTGAAGCGAATCGCGAAAAGGGTTAGGATAAGGGATGAGAATAATTGCGGTGGTTGGGGAGGGGGTGCGTCTTGTATGAAAGTACAAGCGCGAGTGATTTTTGTTCCTAACGCTAAAGTTATCAGCTCGTCGCTTCGCTCCTCGTCCAATCTCACCTTCAGTCTCTGATGCGTCACTTGTAAAGGAAGAGTTGGTCGCTCCGAAACTCAACGTCCTCTTCATCCCGGTGCAGTCTTCGAGAGGAAGCAAGATTTCCGAGAAAGCGGCGACTTTGGAGTCCTTGGAAGTCTGCTTCAGTGTTATTGACCCACAAGAGACCATTTGGTTTGTAATAAAATCCCTCTTCTTCGTCAAGCCCCACTGTAGGTCTCTGCACACGATATCAGCAACCCCCTTTGTTGAATCGTCGTCGGAAATAAAATTCAAAGTGATATTGGAAACGTCGATTACGAATGCATATGTTGTCGGCTGCGATGAGCGAAGCGAATCGCGAAAAAGGTTGGGATTGTGATTAAGAAATATTGCGGTGGTTGGGGAGGGGGTGCTTCTTGTACGGAAGTACGAGCGCGTGCAATTCTCGTCGCTAGAGATGGCATTATTAGCTCGTCGCTTCGCTCCTCGCTCCGCCTCACCTTGCCGTTTTTGACGTCATATCCGTACAACACGAAGGCGTCGTCGTCGACGTAAGCTGGCCCGGTAGTATGAGAGGAAAGTGAAATCCTTCTCTTCCTCATCAGCTCGATCCATTCGTCCATGTTCCTAGTGTCCTCCCCAATGTTCTCCCCTATCATGTGACAAAGGAGAGCATAGTCCTTACGTCTCAGCTTAGCTGTTAGCGGGGCGAAGATGCAGTTGATCGTCCACCTAGGAACAATTCTATCGATCATGTCGCCCATGGGCCACCTGATATTTATGGAGAGGTCGATGAGAGAATCTGTAGAGGTCAAAGTCGTCTTGTCGGACGCAAGGGACGAAAGAAGAGAGATCGGGGACGCGCTGATGTTGCAATTATTATAGTACTGCATTCGGTAGGTGTTGGGGTGAGGGTTGATGGAGTCGAGTTCTTCTTCCCCTCTGTGATAGTTGGCTACGTGAAAACGCCCCATGTCCAGCTGCAAGTTGCTCCTGCTCCTGTAGTGCACCGGAAGGATCAGGATGGGAGACTGAATGTCAATGTCGAATTTCAAGAACCTTAGCCCATCCGCGTCCGAGCCTGGAAGGTACTCTGTAAAAGTGTCATTGAATTTCGAAGAGGACGGCTGGGGATTCTTGAGTTTGGCCATGATCGCTTCAAGCAACACCTTCTCCTCCTCTTCCGCGTTGAAAGATCCCCAAACTTCGTTCCCAAGAATACCAGTGAAGAAGTAGTCAATTATCTCGAGCCACAACTGCTGGATATAGACGAACTTCATGGGGGACAGCTTGAGGCTTAGGAACGAGTCGCAGTTCTCTATGGTGCCGTCCATCTGGTCAATCTTTACACCCTCCAATTCGTTAGATCGGTCGTAGGTTTCGAACCGTATGCTCAGGGACGACTCGTCCGGCGCGAGAGCGCGGTCTGTCTTGAGTCCAATGAGCTGCTCGTAGAGTGTACCTCCAGCAGTGGAATTATCCGACAAGGTAAAGTTTCCTAACGACGCATCCGTTATGTGGCCGCCGGATTCCTTCTTAACGAAAACTACGCTCGTTGCGTCGACCTCCGCTTTCACCATTCGCCGCTTGCGGGAGTCCTTGTTGAAGAGGACGTGGAGTTTCTTCAAAGTCAGGGTCAACTTGAAGGGCTTCATCGGGGAAGGTGCAGATTGGGACGGAGAGGTTATAACTTCTAAAATCTCTTTGAAATGTGAGACTGGGCATTCGACGGTTCGCTGGAAGTCGGGTGAAGGTGAGAAGAACACCAGCGGAGAGGAAGGACGGTTGGGTTCGGTTTGATCGTAGGCATCCTCGAAATCAGAGGCGTCGTTAGCGTCGAAGAAATCGTCTAACGAGGAAGATGACGGTGTTGGAGAAGATGCACGGCCAGGGGTGCCTACTGCAAAGTCGGTGTTGGGGCTCTCAGGTTCAGAAGGCACCTTGATAGAGTAGAATATCGCAGCCATTGTCTCCGGATTCCAGTTAACGTAGAGCTCGTGGAATTTAATGTCGACGTCCTTGCCGGGTGTCGAAATGAGGGAATCTTTTATTTCGATGGTTATGAAATCGTTGTTGTTCGGTTGGTTTGAGGTAAGGTCGGGGGGGGTTGAGGAGAGGAGCTGAGAGAAGGACGCGGGGCCCTGCTGGTAAAGGTCGACGACGTCGAGGCTTTTCAGAGAAGCTGTCAACCTCGAACCAGCGACCTTGTGCTTGACGTACGAGGACTTGATCCCCGTTATGGTGAGGAGGAAAATGTCAGCGTGACAGGCTATGGTCGGGGGGGGCTGCCTGTGGTTGTACCTTCCCTCGACATCGTTAGCGAGGTTAATCTTAATTAGAGGCGCCGTGAAGTCAAATACGATGGACAGCTGGTTGTCTGTGTTTGTCATCGGCTGAGAATTGGTAACGGTATTGGGTTGTACAGGATTGATGTTTGTTCGTTTTCGACGACGGTGACCCCTTCGGTTCTCCCGTTTGGCCCTCCACTTGTTCTCGAGTCTCTTTGCGAGTCTTAGAACCGACGCGTTTATGTTGAAGGACAGCAGGGGGAGGTTTGCTGTGACGTTGAGCTTTGGAACGTTCGTTTGACCCTTGTCCGAGAGGGACTGGATGGAGAAAGATAAAGTGAAAGGTTCGATTAGGGACGTGAACGGAGCCGAAACGCTCGAGTCGTATCTGGACGTCGTGGATAGAACCTGGAGGTTTGTTAGGTTGAGGGAGAAGGAGTCGTAGGAGGGAGATGAGGAGGGGGAGGAGTTGAAAGTTAGGGTACCGAAGTCAAATATCATTGCAGACGTGTTGGCGGTGTCAGAGCGGTCGATTTCTTCGGGAACGACGATAAGCGGTGCCGTGATGTCGATGTTAACCTCAAGCATGGGCGTTGTCTGGACCATGCTGATAATTCTATCCTTCTGTTTCTCCCTGAACCTACTCGCCGCCGCCCCGACGCCGTTCTTGTAGCTCCGCAGCGACCTTAGCTCCTCGGACGACAGCATCGTCGAGAGAGACTCGTAGAAATGCGTCGAGTATGTGATCTCGTGGGGGGCAACGTGGGTTGTTAATTTTACCTTGTGGGGAGTTGAGGACTTGTCGACGAGGATTGTTATCTCGGCCGACGGGGGAGAGGAGGAAA
>JGI24540J26637_10001099_pt1 | contig 11852 bp, 11 predicted proteins | sample NorSeaMetagenome_FD_26637 | JGI IMG/M metagenome (IMG submission 26637)
GATGTGATTAAGATGCTTTACAAAGTGACCGACGGCAAAGCTATTGTCACCTCGGATGTGGGCCAGCATCAGATGTTTGCTGCCCAGTATTATCGGTTTGATAAGCCCCGTACCTGGATCAATTCTGGCGGCCTTGGCACTATGGGCTTTGGTCTGCCTGCGGCTATGGGTTGTAAGCGCGCTTTCCCAGATACTGAAGTCGCCTGTGTGACAGGTGAGGGCAGCATCCAGATGTGTATTCAGGAGCTATCGACCTGCACTCAACACAATTTGCCGGTCAAGATTATCAACTTGAATAATGCTGCGTTAGGAATGGTTCGCCAGTGGCAGGATATGAATTACAGCAGCCGTTACTCTGAGTCAATATACGAAGACTCTCTGCCTGATTTTGTTAAATTGGCAGAAGCCTATGGTCATGTGGGTATGAAGATTACCCATATCGATGAGCTGGAAGAGAAAATGCGTGAGTGCTTTGCTATGAAAGACCGCACGGTGTTTATGGATATCTGTGTTGATCGCGCTGAGCATGTGTACCCCATGCAGATGCCCGGTGGTTCTATGCGCGATCTATGGCTGAACAAGACGGAGAGGACCTAATGAAACGTATTATTTCTATTTTGATGGAAAATGAATCTGGTGCGCTTTCTAGGGTTGTCGGGCTGTTTTCTCAGCGTGGTTACAATATTGATACGCTGACGGTGGCCCCTACTGACGATGACACGTTGTCTCGCTTAACTCTGACCACCAATGGCGATGACCAGATGGCGGAACAGATTGTTAAACAGCTGCATAAGTTAATCGACACTATTAAGGTGATTGATCTCACCGAGGGGCCACATATTGAGCGAGAGTTAATGTTAGTGAAGATTAAGGCGTCTGACAGCGACAGTCGAGCTGAGCTGAAAAATTGTGTAGAAATTTTCCGAGGGCACATTATCGATGTTACCCCAACCACCTACACTGTTCAGCTAGCCGGAGATAGTGACAAACTTGATGCCTTTATAGAAGCGGTTAGTCAGATTGGTATCATGGAAGTTTCACGCAGTGGCGCTACGGGTATTTCTCGCGGCGATAAGTTTATTCGCGCTAATTGATAGTGGAGAATACCAAGGCTTTGCTGGACAAAATATACGGCCCTCAAGAAGAGAGTCGTTTTGTTTTTAACCCTGTGCAATACTGCATAAAACTAACAAAATAACGAGTACAAAATGAGCAAAGCTAGTGCTTTTCCAAGAGTAGTGGACCTAGACGGAGGAATTAATTTTCGTGACTTAGGCGGCTATTCGAATAGCGAGGGTAAGACGGTGAAGTGGCGTAAACTTATGCGTTGCGGGCACCTCGCTAATCTTAGTGAACAAGATTTGAATGTGTTGGAAGATATTGGTGTTACTCAGATACATGATTTTCGGCGTAAGGATGAGCAAACTCAGTCGCCAAGCTGTGCGATTAGGGCGGAATTTGTGGATGATTATCAAATCTCTATTGGTGATATCTCACGATTTTGGGAGTTTTTGTTTGAGGGAGAGCTAACGCCAGAGTCCTCACATGAACTCGTCGTAAACTCCTATCGTTCTTGCATTGATGTTGTTATTCCAGCCTTTAGCCGTTTCATGCGCAAGGTTGTCGACAATGCAGGCAATTCAAGTGTTTTTCATTGTTCTGCAGGTAAAGATAGAACCGGGATGGCTGCCGCGTTGATACTTTCAGCGCTTGATGTGCCGCGCGAAACCATTATTGAGGACTACCTTCTCACCCGACAGCACTATGACTCAACCAAGCTGATCGAGATTATTGAGGGACATTTGCGAGATGCGAAAGTCGATAATTGGGAAAGGGCATGGTTGACCCCCTATGTGTCTGTGCACCAAGACAATATAGAAGCATTCTTAGACGCCATTGATCATAAGTACGGTTCAATAAAACGTTACCTAACCGACGCACTGGGGTTATCACAAAACGACTTGGACAGCATGCGCAAACAGTTTTTGGATGACTAGCGGTGATTGGCGTATACTAGGCCTCCGAATTCAAGAGCAATATCGAGATTCGAAATATGGTAAACAAGGCAGAATCAGTAGAAAAAGTGGTTGAACTGAAGCAGGGTAAGACTCCTGACCAGGCATCTAGACCTGCTCGCAAAGGAATCTATTTACTGCCCAACTTGCTGACCACTGGTGCACTATTTGGTGGCTTTTACGCAGTTCTATCAGGTTTTAGCGGGCAGTATGAGTGGGCAGCCATGGCGATATTTGCCGCTATGCTGTTTGATGGTCTTGATGGTCGTGTCGCTCGGATGACCAATACTCAAAGCGACTTTGGTGTGCAGTACGATAGCCTATCTGACATGGTGTCTTTCGGCGTTGCTCCTGCAATTGTAGCCTATGGTTGGGGCGTCAGCGATCTAGGAAAACTGGGTTTGGCGGCTGCTTTTGTCTACGCGTCATGCTCGGCGTTGCGATTGGCTCGGTTTAACGTTCAGGCAGGTATTTCCGACGGTAAAACCTTCACCGGACTCCCCAGTCCAGTTGCGGCCGCATTGGTTGCTGGATTTGTATGGTCTCTGCATGATGTTGAGCCATCATTCTGGTTGTCTAGTTTAGGTGCTGTTATCACTGCTGTTGCTGGGCTATTGATGGTATCTAATTACCAGTATCCAAGCTTCAAAGAGATTGACATGAAAGGCAAAGTGCCCTTCATAGTGATTTTATCGGTGGTCATGGGCTTTGTTGTGATTACCATTGACCCCCCTAGAATATTGTTTGCCATGGCTGTCGTATTTTCCCTTTCGGCACCAATTCTCTGGGTGGGAAGAAAGCTGCGGCGTTCTTCTTCGGTAGAATAGGCCTTTCAATGGTTGGATTTGTCGATTAAATCTGCTTAAATGAAACCATGATTTGTGATAAGTCTAGTCAAAAATTTTCAAACAGCGCATTCAATGTGTTGCCTGTTCGTGCTCTGCTAGTTCTCCTGCCCTGAGGGGCATCTATCGTTATACCTCAAAAATAGTATAAAGCGAGCATGGTTCGTTAAGTGTAACGGCGTATTTACATATAAAGTGTCATTTTTCGGTGTGCTCAGAAGCAAGTAGAATAATAGGTCGATTGCGTTCTACAATAGAACTAACCGGCAGGTATGGCTTTTAAAAGGTAATTTGACCATGACGACAAAAGAAAAATTAGTTATTTTTGACACTACTCTTCGCGATGGGGAGCAGAGCCCCGGCGCTTCAATGACCAAAGATGAGAAGCTCAGAATCGCTAAGGTTTTAGAAAAAATGAATGTGGATGTTATCGAAGCGGGCTTTGCGGTCTCTAGTCAAGGCGATTTTGACGCGGTAAAGCTGATTGCAGATACTGTTCGAGATAGTCGAATATGCAGTCTTTCCAGAGCGATGACAGGTGATATAGAGCGTGCTGGTGAGGCGCTTCGAGGCGCAAGCGCAGGGCGCATTCATACCTTTATCGCAACGTCGCCGATCCATATGAAGTACAAGTTACAGATGGAGCCAGAGGACGTTTTAGCACAGGCTGTGGGCGCAGTAAAAACTGCTCGAGACCTGATTGATGATGTCGAATTTTCTCTTGAAGATGCCAGTCGGACTGATTTCGACTTTATGTGTAAGGTTACCGAGGCTGTCATTGCAGCGGGTGCTAGAACCATTAATTTGCCAGATACCGTTGGGTATTCAGCACCGGGCGAATATGGCTCGATGATTCAACGTCTGATGAACAGTGTTCCCAATGCTGACAAGGCTATTTTTTCGGTTCACTGCCATAATGACCTGGGTTTAGCGGTTGCTAACAGCCTTGCTGCTGTCCAAAACGGTGCGCGTCAGGTGGAGTGTACGATTAATGGTTTAGGTGAAAGAGCGGGTAATGCATCGCTTGAAGAGTTGGTGATGGCGATTAGGACGCGCCAAGACCTATACCCTGTTGAAACGGCAATTGATCCATCCCATATAGTGCCTATCTCGCGTTTGGTATCTAGCATTACTGGATTTCCTGTGCAGCCCAACAAAGCGATTGTAGGCGCTAATGCTTTCGCCCATGAATCGGGAATACATCAAGACGGTATTTTGAAGATGCGCGAAACCTATGAAATCATGAAAGCCGAAGATGTGGGTTGGTCCACTAACAAATTGTCTTTAGGTAAACTCTCAGGGCGGGCAGCACTTGCCGCTCGTTTAGAGGATTTGGGTATTACTTTTGATAGTAAAGAAGATTTTAATGAAGCTTTTCGGAGGTTCAAGGATTTGGCCGATAAGAAACGTGAAATTTTCGATGAAGACCTTCAGGCTCTCGTTTCGGATGTACAGATGGGTACAGAAGATGAAGCCCTGACCCTCGTCGGTCTGGAAGTATTGTCAAAGTCCGGCCAGCTGCCTCATGCAAAACTAACTATTCGTTATCAGGATCAAAATCATGATGCTGAAGCAAGTGGCGATGGTGCCGTTGATGCAATCTTCAATGCTATTGAAAAACTGATAAAAAGTGAAACTGAGCTACAGCTTTATTCAGTGAATGCGGTTACGCAGGGTACGGATTCTCAGGGTGAAGTGACTGTTCGACTGGAAAAAGAGGGACGTATCATTAATGGTCAAGGTGCCGATACGGATGTTTTGGTAGCCAGTGCTAACGCTTACTTACATGCCTTGACGCTAATGCGTAATCCCGGGCGGCTGCACCCTCAACTGGGCGGCGTTTAATGGTTGATTCTCTTCGTCACCACTATTTGAAAACGTTGGGTATTGTAGAATATATACCGAGAGGTTTTGTTGATGACAGTGAAGAGCTTGCTCAGCCAGCCCAGTCACACTCGGTGACCGAAACAAGGACAGCGGCGATGACCCAACTTTTAGCCGACCATGTTGAGGCGCCCAAAGTTAAGGTTGTTGAAAAAACGCCAGTAGCGTCGAGTGATATTACCTCTAACGAGAGGACACCATCGACGGAGATAACTCCGGTTGTCAGTGATAGCACTGAGGTGCAAGTTGTGCTCTGGCAGCCCAGTGAAAAATTATTGGTGTGCAGTGCCGTGGAGAATGAGCTGCCGAGCCCTGACCAGATTCAGTTATTGTCCAATATTCTTATCGCCATGGGCCATAGTGACGGTGTATTACCTCAGTTTGAGATCGCTCAGTGGCCGCCGTTTGCTAACATGCAGGGTGGAGTAATAGAAGCTAGAGATTTTCTGTCAACGCTTATGAGTGCGAGATTAGAAAGTAGCCAGACGCAAATTATATTGCTTTTAGGGTCAGGGACTGCTGATTGGGTGCTGACAGATCGGCAGCAATCTAATCTCGAGCATGGCCAAGTTAATATTAATGATAAGGTCGTTGCTGCGGTGGTTCCCTCATTGGTCGAAATGATTGCTCAACCTGATTTAAAACGTCAGGCTTGGCAGACAATAAAATCCTTGGCCGTCAGTAGTCAGGTTCATAGACAGCAAGACACCTCATGATTGAAAGCATTGGCGCGGTTAAGGTGCGCGAGATGTCTGCTGATGACCTTAAAGGAGTCATCGAGATTGAACAGGGTAACGCAAAATATCCTTGGACTGAGAATCAGTTTAGGGACGCACTTCACTGTATTCAAGTCTTAGTAGTCGATCAGAAAGTCATCGGATTTGTAGCCCTTCTCGTCATTATCGACCAAGCTGAAGTGCAAAATATCTCTATTCATGTTGATTATCAGGTGTTGGGTTATGGTGAATACCTACTTAATCATGCTGTCAAAAACCTTGCTGATAGTGTCAGCAAAGTCTACTTGGAGGTGAGAGTATCTAATTTTTCGGCAATACGCTTATATAATAAGGCTGGCTTTACGGAAGTTGGACAGCGCAGAGGTTATTATCCAACAGAGTTCGGCCGTGAAGATGCGCTGCTGATGTGTTTAGCTATCTCTTGAGTGGCTAAAGTAAATTGTGTCTCGCCATTATTGCCGGACCAAAAGTGCTAAAGTAACTAGAGCGATTAGGGAAATGCGTATTGATCAGCTTTCGATACACCTTAGTTTGTTAATTTCACATAAGGAATTTAAATGGATATTCAACTGTTGTATTGGCATTGGTTAGTCCTTGGCATGTTATTGGTTGTCGCAGAAATATTTGTACCTAGCTTTACTGTTTTATGGTTTGGCCTTGGTGCGTTGTTGGTTGGTGTCATTGAAATGGTTGTTCCCATGTCAATGACGATTCAGGTATTAGTGTGGACTGTGTCCTCAGTGTTTTTTGCTGTCGGCTGGTTTAAACTAATAAAGCCAAAAATGACCGCGGCTAATCAAGATAGTCAAGCGCAGCAATCGGCTATTGGTGAATCTGGTTTAGTAGTAAAACTGCCCACAGAGAGCACTTTGGGAACTATGCGGTTTAGTACTCCTATTCTTGATCGTGACGAGTGGCAATTTAGCTGCGATGTTACGGTTGAGCTTGGTGACAGGCTTCATATACAGGAAATTTCTGGTCAAACCCTCGTGGTTGTCAGACTCGATTAATTAATTAAGGAGATATTGAAAAATGGGTAATCTTATTGCGATAGGTACAGTTTTTTTAGTGGTTTTAATCACTTTGTTCAAGGCTATTCGGTTGGTGCCTCAGGGCTCTAAGTGGGTTGTGCAGCGGCTTGGGAAGTTTCATAAGTCACTCAGCCCAGGGTTAAACTTTCTGGTTCCTTATATCGATATTGTCGCCTTTAAAGCGACCACTAAAGATATTGTTTTAGAAATCCCCTCTCAAGAAGTTATTACTCGCGACAACGTGGTCATTATTGCCAATGCCGTTGCTTACATCAATATTCTAGCACCAGAGAAGGCTGTGTATGGGGTAGAGGACTATGAGTTAGCTATTCGGACACTGGTGCAGACATCACTGCGCTCGATTGTCGGCGAGATGACGCTTGATGATGCGCTTTCCTCACGAGACCAAATTAAGACAAAATTGAAAACATCAATTTCTGATGACATTGCCGATTGGGGTATTACTTTAAAGACTGTTGAAATTCAGGATATTCAGCCATCGGGAACCATGCAATCAGCAATGGAAGAGCAAGCCGCGGCAGAGCGTCAGAGACGTGCAACAGTAACCCGTGCTGACGGCGAGAAAACGGCTGCAATTCTCGAAGCTGATGGTCGTCTTGAAGCGTCCCGACGCGATGCTGAAGCAAAAGTGGTTTTAGCTGAAGCCACAAAGTCTGCGCTTTCAAAAATTAACGAAGCTATTCAAGATAAAGAACTGCCTGCTATGTACATGCTGGGTGAAAAATATATTGAAGCAATGGATTCCATGGCCAAGTCTGACAATTCAAAATTAGTCGTGTTGCCAGCAGATATTCCTGCGGCAGTGCGCGGCATTATGAACAACACCAAGTAAACAATAATTGGGTCAGCCTTGCTGGCCTTCGTTGTTCATGTAAAAGTTGGAGACGTTGCCCGCTAGGGTTTTATGCAGAGCGATGACCTAAAAGTTCACAATAAAACGGTATAATTACAGAGACGCTCATGTTTAGTACTGGTTTAGCTAAAGACTGAGTGGATCACATATTGAGTGTTGGGATACCAGACTAAAACGGTTACTATGAGCGCCCTCCGCACTGTAACTTAACGATGGAACAATCCTATGCAACCTCTATCGGACGACCTTCAGGAAAATTTTGATCGCTTAATTGTCGAATGCCTTGAGCAAGGTTGTATATGGGGACTTCAAGATGCGACCGAAAATTGGGCGCTGGTGGGCTCCACTGATCATGATGATATCGATGTGATTCCATTTTGGTCATCCAAGTCACTGGCGGAAGAGCTCTGTGGTGACGACTGGGATGTCTATAAGCCGGTGGCCATCGAAATAGAAGAGTTTTTAGATGATTGGCTTCCAGGCATGCATAGTGATGTGTTGCTCGTCGGTGTGAATTGGAATATTGATCTGGAAGGGGCAGAAATTGAGCCCCTTGATCTGCTTGAAGAGTTCGAGGCAGAATTGGATTAAGCTATGTTTATTGATCAATTTTCTTGCCAAAGGGGCACTGAGTTGTCTATTAATGCTGATCAGGCCAGCGAGTTTGCTAAAACTGTCAGCAACGATTTTAATCCTATTCATGATCCCGGTAATCGACGCTTTTGTGTGCCGGGCGATCTACTGTTTGCCTTAGCCGTTGAGCGTTATGGCCTTGCGCAATCAATGGAATTCCATTTCACTGGTTTAGTGTCTGCGGATACCGCACTTATTTTTCCGTTTGATCAATGTAACATGTTCGAGATTTTGGATAGCAGAGGAAAGGAGTATCTAAGAGTCTCCCTAGACGGTGAGCGACTCGTAGCTAACGATGGTGTAGAGGCGCTTGTCAGAGCCTATGTGCGATTTTCAGGGCAAAATTTTCCGCATATTTTAGTACCGCTAATGACTGAGCAAAATGTCATGATTAATGCCCAACGCCCATTGATCATCTACCAGTCTATGTCTTTGCAGTTAGATCAGCTTAATTTGAATAAACCGACTCTGAAATTATCAGAAACCAACTTGGAGGTGGACGGCAAGCGCGGAGACGCTCATCTGCATTTTGAAGTGCTGGATGGTGCAACTATTGTAGGCCGTGGAGTTAAGCACCTTATTCTCAGCGGATTAAGACCCTTTGAACAAAGAGCCGTGGACCTTATGGTCTCAGACTACCTTGGCTGGCAATCCGAGCATAGTTACCTATAAGTCATACCGCTAGCGCAGTTTTCAAGAAATGACCAGTGTGGGAACCACTTATTTCTGCAACCTGTTCCGGTGTTCCTTCGGCAATAATTAGGCCACCTCCAGAACCACCCTCTGGACCTAGGTCGACCACCCAGTCAGCAGTTTTAATGACATCTAGATTATGCTCAATAACCACCACGGTATTCCCGTGGTCGCGAAGCCTATGCAGTACCGCGAGTAACTGCTCAATATCATGGAAATGTAACCCGGTAGTGGGTTCGTCCAGGATATAGAGAGTCTTGCCAGTATCGCGTTTAGACAGCTCTTTGGACAGCTTAACTCGCTGAGCCTCACCACCTGAGAGAGTGGTCGCGGCTTGCCCTAGTTTAATATAGGAAAGTCCTACATCAATTAGAGTCTGCAGTTTTCTGGCAATCGCCGGGATAGCATCGAAAAATTCACGAGCATCTTCAATGGTCATGTCTAAGACTTGATGGATATTCTTACCTTTGAAATGAATATCGAGAGTCTCCCGGTTATAGCGTTTTCCAAGACACACGTCACAGGGTACATATATATCAGGAAGGAAATGCATCTCAACCTTGGTTACTCCATCGCCTTGGCATGCCTCACAGCGACCGCCTTTAACGTTGAAGCTAAATCGACCCGGCGCATAACCCCGCGAACGTGCTTCTTGCGTTCCAGCGAATATTTCTCTGACAGGCGTAAAGATACCAGTGTAGGTTGCTGGATTAGAGCGTGGCGTTCGACCAATAGGACTTTGGTTAATATCAATACACTTATCTAAAAGGTTGAGTCCAGTAATCTTTTTATGAGCTGCCGGCTTCAACGTTGTCGCTTTATTTAGTGCAACGGCAGCCGCAGGGTAGAGTGTCTCGTTGATTAGGGTGGATTTTCCTGAGCCGGACACCCCAGTGACACAGGTGAATACCCCGATTGGAATATTTAAATTGACGGACTGAAGATTGTTGGCAGTAGCCGCCTCCACGGATAGAGTCTTACCTTTACCGGCATGCCTTTTCTTGGGAATTGCAATGGATCTAACACCGGACAGGAATTGGCCTGTAATCGACTTCTCATTGCCACGGATATCGTCAACGGAACCCTCGGCGACAATTTCACCACCATGAATTCCTGCGCCCGGGCCAATGTCTACAACGTAGTCAGCCGCTGCAATCGCTTCCTCATCATGTTCTACAACGATCACGGTATTACCAAGATCTCGCAGTCGAATGAGGGTCTTTAAAAGTCTTTCGTTATCACGTTGATGCAGTCCTATGGAGGGTTCATCTAAAATATACATGACACCCACTAGTCCAGCACCAATTTGACTGGCAAGTCGAATACGTTGCGCCTCTCCACCAGAGAGGGTGTCAGCACTTCGGTTTAAAGACAGGTAGTTGAGACCAACATCGACCAAAAAGGTAAATCGCTGACGGATTTCTTTGACGATTTTTTCAGCAATCTCACCCTGGCGACCCACAAGAGTGAGCTGTTCAAAATAGTTGGAACAATCCCCCACTGGCATACAGACGATATCTTCGATGCGTTTATTGTCTATAAAAACGTTGCGTGCTGACTTTCGTAAACGTGTACCCGAGCACTCCGGGCAGTCTGTGGTTGCCATAAATTTTGTCAGCTCTTCCCGCACAGACTGTGATTCTGTCTCACGGTAGCGGCGTTCCATGTTATGGATAACACCTTCGAACTTATGCTCACGACGGAAAACAGTGCCGCGGTCGTTAACGTAATTAAAAGTAATTTCTTCGTCATCACTACCAAATAGGATTTTCTGCTGGTGTAGCGAGGATAATTTTTCCCATGGCGTATCAATGTCAAAGGTATAGTGCTCTGCTAGCGATGTGAGCATATTGTAGTAGAATAGTGTTCGTCTATCCCAACCGCGAATAGCACCCTCGGAGATCGATGCCTCAGGATGCTGTATGACTCTATCAATGTCGAAAAACTGATGAACACCCAAGCCATCGCAGGTAGGGCATGCGCCGGCCGGATTGTTGAAAGAGAATAATCGTGGTTCCAGTTCGTTCAGGCTGTAGTTACATACAGGGCAGGCGAACTTCGCGGAAAATAGCTGATCCGGCTGTTCTCCATCCATATAGCTAATGACGACTAAGCCTTCGGCTAAAGTCAGGGCTGTTTCAAATGATTCAGCTAATCTCAGGGCGATATCATCTTTAACTTTAAAGCGGTCTACGACAACTTCTATCGTATGCTTTTGTTTTTTATTGAGCACAGGAGCTTCGTCAAGGTCACAAACTATGCCGTCGATTCTGGCACGAATAAAACCTTGTCGCCTCAGCGTCTCAAAAAGATGTAAGTGCTCTCCCTTACGATCCTTGACTACCGGGGCTAGGAGCATAAGTTTGGTCCCCTCTGACAACTCCATGACTTGGTCGACCATCTGGCTAACGGTTTGCGCTTTCAACGGTTTGTTGTGGTCTGGGCATCGAGGCTCTCCTGCGCGGGCAAATAACAGGCGCAGGTAGTCATAAATCTCGGTAATGGTACCCACAGTTGAGCGAGGGTTGTGGGAGGTAGATTTTTGCTCAATAGAGATAGCTGGCGATAGCCCTTCTATGTGATCGACATCGGGTTTTTCCATCATTGACAAAAACTGTCGCGCGTAGGTGGATAATGACTCGACGTAGCGCCTTTGACCCTCAGCATAAAGCGTGTCGAAGGCGAGAGAAGACTTACCTGACCCAGACAATCCGGTGATAACAATAAACTTATCGCGAGGAAGATCTAAATCAATATTCTTAAGATTATGGGTGCGAGCACCGCGAACCTGAATGGTATCCATTAAAGCGTCTTTTTGTCAGATTAAACCGTCAATTATAGAGGTCGGATCACCCGCTGGGCAAAGGAAAATAAATAATAATCTTACTACGGCTATTGGCTGGACCTAGACCTAAAATATCGTGTTAAATTAACGCTCGTTAGCGGATCGAAGAAAAAAATAGGGGATAAATATGTCGCCTCTTCTAATGCGCTGTTATTATGGAGCTGCGGTTTCCCTTAACTACAATCTGAATTCAACTTGACTGAAACTACTCACTTTTCGTCTATTGAAAGGCGCGCAACGCTCTCTATTGCCAGTTTGTTTGGTTTTAGAATGCTAGGCTTGTTCATGGTTTTAC
>JGI24540J26637_10001100_pt1 | contig 11850 bp, 13 predicted proteins | sample NorSeaMetagenome_FD_26637 | JGI IMG/M metagenome (IMG submission 26637)
CCCGAATACAGCCCTCCTCCCCTGCCGAAAAATCAAATATCCAGTTTGACCACACTCAACCACTTCGAACCTTTCCCCCCTCACCAAAATCCTCACCTCACAGCCGCCTCCCCCACCTTACATTCCCTTTTGTGTTCTGTGTCGTCTTCTCTTCACATTTCCAACCTCCCCACTCAGAAAAAATCAAAAAATCAGAAGCTAGATGGCAAACAACACGTCTCATGCGTCGATCGGGCTTCAGGGCATGTGGGGATTTTCCCCAGCCGTCGATGTCGTGGGAGAGAGTGGTTGGAATGGTGATAGAGAGGTCATTAATGTGTTGTTGGTTAATGCATGGTACGGATGATATTGGATTTTGGTGTTTTGGAGTGTCGTCCTCACCCCTCCTCCTCTCCCATCCACCCTTCACCCTGTAAAATTCTCACAGCGACATCCGACACGTCCTCAAGACAATCTCCCGCCGCAGGAGAACCTCGTCCCCAAACTCTTCGCCGCTTCCTGCCATACACTTTTATATGATTGACAACCCCGTCGAGGTGACTGCAAGGCACTTGCTACTCCTATCGACACTCTTTGACTGGGAGATTCCAATTAGGCAGAGAAGCATATTGTTCCTTGAGATTTTCGGCAACTCTCTCATCCAGGGTAGGACATCCAGGTACATTTCGCAGCAAGCAAGCGGTCTCATAGAGCTTGTGACTGATGGCGAGCATCAGCTTGAGGACTTCGTGGGCTTCGATCACCTTAAGTTCAGGGAAAGGGACGGCCTGGAGAATTGTTTCAAGCATTGGGGTGACGATTCCTTCTTCGACATGGAGGCTCTTCGGGATCAGCGCTTGCGCCACTACTACGGGGAGAGATACGACTCGCGCAGGAACGTATTGGATTGGGACTACCAAACCCGCATCAAGCTTGTGGCCTCTATCATTCACATCAAGCAGTACAGGGAGTGGAGGTGAGGCAGAGGGAAGGCAGCGAGCGTAACGAGCTTCTTGATGCTGTTCGATACAATGCTCCAAGCGATGAGCGAACCGAATCGCAAAAACTGTCGGTGCAAGGGCAAGAGGGGTATATTCCGCAGCTCGCCGACTGATGCTGTCCTATACAATACGCTAACTCCCCCCACTCGTCGCTCCACTCCTCGCCCCGCTCCTTGCCCCGCTCCTCGCCCCGCTCTTCGCTTCGCTCATTGCAGGAATTCGGGCATTGCGTTTGAGTTCGGAGACAGCACCTACGACCAGGCAAACAAGACGATGTCGAGCTACACGGTCGGGACCCTCAAGAAGGGCAAGGAGAAAGGCATCAAGAAGGACATCAGGGGCTTCTGGCTGGACGTCGTCGTAAGCCCTTACGCCGCCTTTGGGGTGGAATGTGAGAGGGTCAACGAATACGCTGAGGGTCTCTTCCAGGTCCTCAACAAGGGCACAGGAACGGAGCAAAACCGGCACCACACTGTCGAAGTCGCCACGTACAACATCATGTCATACCTCTGGGAAATCGAGACCAACAAGATGTACGAGATGCGAAAAAAGAACGACATTTTCTCAGGATTGGGCGAGGACGCCAGCGATGTTATCGTTTACGCCAACGGCGAGGCGGAGGTCGCAGATCCTAGCAAGGAGCCCAAGGCAGACGACGCATCGGTCGCAGACAAGCCCCCACCAGTACCAAATACATCACAGCCTCTAGCGCCCCCCACCCTGTCTCAGGCAGAAAAACAGGAACGCATGGAAAAGAAGAGGATCCGCCAGGCTGCGTCTCGCGCCCGCAACATCGTAGAGGCGATCGACAATGTAAAATTCTTCCCCATCTGTGGAACCATCGACTCCATGTACAACAAATCAAAGTTTACCAAGAAGGTGAGAGCGAGGAGCGGAGCGAAGAGAGGAAGGTTGTTATTTATAGGACGAGGGAAGCGAGTACTAAGGAAGTTCGAGATGGAAAGTTCGAGATGAGCAGGAGGAGCGCGAAGCGAGTTCTAAGGAAGTTCGAGATGAGCATTCGTCGCTTCGCCCCTCCTGCCCTCACCTATAACTAACAACTCTTCCCCCACGCTCGTTCGTACACAGTTCGACATTGTTCACGTCTCCCAGCATGGAGTCCACAATATCGGTGATGGGAATTTCGCCTCGCTCCTAGCCCCCAACGCCAAGGTCATGCTTGAATCCGGGAAGCACGTCTACGCACTCTCCACAAAGCAGCAAGTAGAACTCACCACAAAGATGATTGAACTTACCGATACCCACCCCTCATGGTCCCTGACGAACGGCCGAAAGCGCGACATGGAACAACTTCAGAACCTAGAGAACCTAGTTTACGGAACGGGAGCATAGGGGATTTAAAACGCTAAAAATTGAAAATGAGACAACAATAATCAGTATTCTCGATTCCCTATTCTCGAGGCCGCTGTTTCGATGGATGCATATATTTTTAGGTTTCTAGCATTAATTCTTTATATCTTTGATAATTTTTTGTGACACAGTGTGTTCAAAGAGCCATAAATCAATTCACCGAGCGGAAAAAAGCAATATATATTGTTAAATACTGTATCTATATCGCCGATTCTTGGAACAAAAGGACATTTTCCTCCTGCCATGTCCAATTTTAGGGACTTCTTGAACGATGAGGAGTTATTTACTATGCTTGATAGCAATACTGGCGACTTCTCTCCTTTCTCTAATTACAGCCATGAGAATAATGTTGATCTCGGACATTCCGAGAAGACGTTTGATCAACAACACGGCCCATCTATCATTTTCCCGCAGATAGATCACAGCAAGCCGGTCAGTAGTTCTGACTCATCTTCTGGAGCGTCGTCCCCTAAGTCGAGCCCACGTAATTCTGAAGATGGAACTCAGGAAGGAGGATTGAATCTGCTGCCTGTTGTGGAGGAGCATGAGAAGCAAATTAAGCAGGAGAGGCTCGGGGCTAGGAGCACAAAGGCTCCCTTGCCATCAACGCCACCACCCAAGGTCGAGAATTACTGCTATCCGGGCGCATCTTTGTCTTTTGCCAATGGGGCCGAATTTCCGGAACAGTGCAACCCACAGGTTCCTAAGAAGATAAGCCTGAAGTTGACGGGATTCCCCACCGGCTACGGAGTACCAATGCTGGCCATGCGTGTCTGGGCCGAGAACCCGCAGGCGATTAGGGTTGCCGGTGACTTTTCAAGGCAGAGGAGTTCTCTTGAGAGGAGGTGAGGGCTGGAGCGAAGCGACAGCAGCAGCAGCAGTAACTATGCGCTCCTCCCGTAAACTACATAGCACTATAACTAGAGGAGCGGCTTGAGCGAAGCGACAGCAGTACATCGTCTTTCTCTCTTGAAGAAAAGAACCTTTAGCCCGCCACGTCGCTCCTCGCTATCGTTATGCTCCTTCCGCATACTGCATAGCACTATAACTTACCACCCTTCCCGCGCTCGCTTCTCTCGCACCCTTCTGCTCATCGCAGAGCAAAGAAGAGGGAGGGGGTTTGGTCTACTGCAATCGACGCGCACTTCCCTTTTGAAGTTGACGACGACGACGATTCCGTCTACATGTGGAACAGCTTCCTCCAGTTTACCCACTTGAGCCAGTACGAGGACGAGAGGAGAGCCTCCTCTGGTCAGCTTATGGTTCTCTTTTATGTTAAGGGATCTCAGCCGAATTCTCACGATGCGCTATTGCTAAGGACGTCCAAGATCACTGTCGTTCGCCGTGTGAGTAAGGTAAGAACGAAGGCTGGAGCGAAGCGACAGCATATTGCCTATCAGAAAACCTTCAGCTCGTCGCTACGCCCCTCGCTCTCGCTCATACCCTCCATCGACATAACTAACACTCTCTTGCTCGTCGCTTCGCTCCTCATCCTCACCGCAGACGAAGAAGTCCTCTAACAAGGTCCCATCGCCTCCCAAGCCCCCCCCCAACGCGGATAAAATCCTCAGCAGTCTCCCGGACGAAGAACTTGGCAGAGAGATCAAGAGATCTTTCTCAAAGCTGAAGAACAAGAAGTTGAAAGATATCATCGAGGCCTTGGACGGTACTGACGAAAATGAGGACACCCAGGACCAAGATCCCTCCCAACGCAGTCTGCGCAGTTCTAGCCGAAACGACGCTCTCATTCCGGTGATCAAGAAACCCAAGGTCGACAACACCTCTGAGGTCACCACCGAGGTCCCCACCAAGGTCGCTAAGAATCCTTTGTGCGGAACAACAGAGGATCCTTCTGACGCCAGCGTCGACCCCAAGCCATCGAGCCAGCTGGCAATCAATTGGTTCAACAAGGCCTACCCTCAAGAATACCAAGTTTGTCTTATTGTGGTAGAAAAGGACCTCCGAGAATTCAATGAAGTTGAAAGGGGAGCAATCGTTGTCCTTGCAGAACTGTTCGACAAGTTTGCGCTCATCATGGCCGAAGTCGAAACCATGGGTAACAGAGCATCAGACCTTGCCAAAGCTGTCCATGCGAGCGTGGTTAACACAAGGTTCAAGACTTGTGCAAAGTGTATGATGAGGGGAGTGGAGATAAGGAACATGTACAAGAATTTTCAGGGGGAATGGTGGAAAGATGATGAAATCAACGCCAGGTTCAATCTCAGGGAGGGCAAGATTACTACACTCATGTCCAGAATCATAACCAACACCCCCGCCTTTTCCCAACAATACCGGGCATTCGCCAACGCGAAGGCATCTGCCAAAGCTGCCAAAGAACCAAAGCAATTGGATGGGCTTTATTCCCAGGCCAGCGAGCTCGACGTCCCGGGCATCATGCTCAAGTTCGGCAGGGTTAGGTGAGGCGGAGCGACGGCTGGAGCGAAGCGACAGCAAAAGTATTACACCGCCTTCATATATAACTAACAACCATCCTCTCGTCGCTTCACTCCTCATCTCACCCCTTATCCCAACCCTTTTCACGATTCGCCTCGCTTATTGCAGCCTCGACGACTTTGATTGTGTGAATACCGATATGAGCGCGATAATTGAGGCGAAAAAGGAGAAGATGAACCAGACGGAATCAGGAAAGTAGGAACTTAGGACTAAGATTGACAAATAATTTATAGCGGTACCAATAAGTCATATAAAACGAAAAGCTTTTAACCACTCATTTCATCATTCAGCAATTCCACCCTGCGATGAGCGAAGCGAGAGGAAAGTATGTTAGATATAGCTATAGCTGTGGCTGAGCGATAACAAGATGGTATCTAGCTTTTGCTGTCGCTTCACTCCAGCTCTCACCTTGATAACACCCGCAACATCCTGCCCCCTCACATAGCTCAACTTCCTTCCATCAACAGTCTGTGATGAGCGAAGCGAATCGCAAAAAGGGTTGGGATGAAGGGTGAGACGAGGAGTGAAGCGACGAGTGGAAGGTTGTTAGTTATGCAAGAAGGCGTTGTAATTCTTTTGCCGTCGCTTCGCTCCTTGCTCCCCCTCACCTCCTCGTCCTTAGGACCAATACCCCAAGGGTTTTTAACCACAACCGTGTCGCCCTCGGAAATAGCCGGCATGGAAGCAAGGATTCCATTCTCCTCCTCCCGTCCAGGACCCACAGAAAGAACCTTTGCGAGGTGCAACTTGGGCTGCTCCTCCTCGGGCTTGTAAAGTCCAGTTTCCGTGGCAGGAGGAGGAGGGATTCGCTCGACCAGAACCATATCATATATCGTCTTGGCCGTCAAGGCACCCTCATCAAGCTCCATCCTACCGATACCCCTACCACCCTGAAAGAAATAGAGAGAGGTGATGTCGGCCAACACGAGTGGGAGGGTTAGTGGTTCTTGTGTTGGACTCGAAGGAAAGCCAGCGAGCCAAAGGTAGATCGCAAAATCCAACAAAATCAGCATACATGTGAAATCGACTCTCACCTTGTTGGGGTTGGCGGGTTTACTGGAGAAGATTGCTGTTGCTGAGGTAAGGGGGGGATTTGAGGAGGATTTAATGTACGAGGGTGCGAAACCCTGCACTAAGGAGACACAAGCGATGACGACAAAAAGACAGCAGAAAAGATTATAGCACATCATCGAGATTGCAGGGTGATTTACTAGTATAAAGGACCAAAACCAAATTTCAGCAAGGCCCAAAAAAAAGTAAGCAAAAAGTTGGGTCAAAGTAACTTCATCGTCATCATTCTCACAATGAACGAACCAAAATTTGTAATTTATCACTGGTTCTGTCTTTATTTTCACGTAAAAGAAAGAAATTGAATCAAATTTTTAAGACAATTCAGAACGCCGTGTCCGAAAACTTAAAATATATCAGTTCATCAAACTTAATGATCGATAACGACGGGTCTCTCCCCCTATAGACATTATAAACACTAGCATATGACCGCTAATTACACTATTTATTTAACCCAACCATTCTTTTTGCTTCCCCCTTCCCCCCTGCCCCCCGCTTTCAGAAAATGTCACAGAAACCTAACGTAGGAACGGGTCTTTTCCTCAATGGGGAGCGCGAAACTGGACAGGATGTGAGGAGCGGTAACGTGACCGCCGCATTGGCGATCGCTAACATTTGTAAGTCGTCTCTTGGACCTGTCGGTTTGGACAAGATGCTTGTGGACGACATTGGGGACGTTACAATCACCAACGATGGTGCTACCATCCTTAAGCAGCTCGACGTCGAGCACCCCGCTGCCAAGGTGCTCGTTGAGCTTGCCGACTTGCAGGATCAGGAGGTTGGGGACGGAACTACGTCTGTTGTTATTATTGCTTCCGAGCTCCTCAAGCGCGGCAATGAGCTCGTCAAGCAGGGAATCCACCCCACAACAATCATCTCTGGCTTCCGTATGGCTCTTAAGGCCGCCGTGGCTCACATCAAGAAGGACTTATTGGTTGCTGTCGACACCCTCGGGGATGAGAACCTCATCAACTCAGCGAAGACCTCCATGTCTTCCAAGATCCTCGGGCCTGAGTCCGAGTTCTTCTCCCGCATGGCCGTCGACGCTGTTCAGTCCGTGAAGATGTTCGCTGACGTCAACGGAAAGCGCACCGCCAAGTACCCCATCTCTGCCATCCACATTCTCAAGGCTCACGGCAAGTCGTCTATGGAGTCCCACATTGTCAATGGGTTCGCCTTGAACGTCACTCGTGCTGCCCAGGGCATGCCCACCACCGTCAAGGGTGCCAAGATTGCCCTTCTCGACATTAACCTTCAGGTGAGATTTGGCGAGGAGCGAAGGACGGCTGGAGCGAAGCGACAGCAAAAGCATTATACCGCATATTAACATAACTAACAACCTTCTGCTCGTCGCTTCGCTCATCGCAGCGCCACCGCCTGGCCATGGGCGTTCATGTCCTCGTCAAGGACCCCGATGAAATCGAGCGCATTCGCCAGCGCGAGATGGACATCACCAAGGAGCGCATCATGAAGATTATCAACGCCGGAGCCAACGTCATCCTTACAACCAAGGGCATTGACGACCTTTGCCTCAAGTACTTTGTCGAGGCTGGGGCCATTGCTGCCCGCCGCTGCAACAAGGAGGACCTTAAGCGCCTCGCCAAGGCAACCGGTGGAAAGGTTGTCGTCACCATGGCTGACATGGAGGGTAACGAGACTTTTGACCCTGCCTGCCTCGGAATTGCCGAGACTGTCAAGGAGGAGCGCGTTGGAGACGGAGAGCTCCTCTACGTTTGCGGCTGCAAGGGAGGCGCCTCCACCATCGTCCTTCGCGGCGCCAACGAGTACATGCTCGACGAGATGGACCGCGTACTTCACGACTCCCTTTGTGTCGTCAAGCGCATGCTCGAATCCAACACCCTAGTTGCCGGAGGAGGAGCCGTCGAGATCTCCCTCTCCACCTTCCTCGAAAATTACGCTACCACCATCGAGACCCGCGAACAGCTGGCCATCCATGAGGTAAGATTGGACGAGGAGAGAAGCGGCAGCTAGCGCTATATCTAACATCTCTTTCCCTCGCTTCGCTTGCAACCTCCTTCCTCGTCGCTTCGCTCATCGCAGTACTCCCAGGCCCTCCAGATCATTCCCAAGACCCTCGCCGTCAACGCTGCCAAGGATGCCACCGAGCTCGTCGCCAAGCTTCGCTCGTTCCACGCCCGCGCCCAGGGCGAGGAGGGAAAGACCGATGGCACCCTTAAGTACACAGGCCTCGACCTCATCAAGGGCACCACCAGGGACAACCTCAAGGCCGGAGTCGTCGAGCCTGCCCTCTCCAAGATCAAGAGTCTCAGGTTCGCCACGGAGGCTGCCATCACCATCCTCCGTATCGATGACCGCATCACTCTCACCCCTGAGCAGGAGCCTGGCCGCCAGTAAGCTTCTTTAATGGAGCAGAAGGTGGGAGGACGCTAACGAGGAAGTAGGAATGACGGAGGATGCGCGCCGATGATGTACAGATATACGAGCTATAGTAAACTCGATGGCAAGATTGCAATTGGAAAACTACTTATTTGTTCAAGTGCAATATGTTCATCCCGTTCTTCTACTACTAATACAATACCAACCGTAACATTTACTCCTTCATGCCGCCCCCAATGTTGCACTCTTCACACATGCACGAATTTAAAATGTCCAACTCTTTCATAGTCTCTGAATCCCCAACGTCCTGAAAAAGAGACCTCGCCAGAGGGTTGCACGAGTTTCCCGAGGTCGACGGAGGTGTCGCCCCTGAAAGTGGGCGGTCGTATATGTCCTTCAAAGTCTGGTAAAGGTCCAAGTGCGTTATGAGCCTCTGTTCGTTCGACCTGAGTCCCTCGTGCTGGCCGTCGGTGACATACCACCTGGGGAGGGTCAGAGCCGATACGACGTTGCTCATTTCCACGTGCCCGCATTCCGTCAATTGGGGGTAAAGGCCGACGTGGTTGCCGTGGTCAGCCGTCCAAACAACTGCGGTCGTGTTGAGGTTAACTGTGTGCTCGATGAAGTGTGCGAGATCGGCGTCGACACTTGCAACAACCTCTCCGGTCGGCTCATGAGGGGAGAGGTCCCAAATGAGAGTCAAAGCTGGCGGTGCTTCAGGGTCAAAGACATCAAAGTGGTGGTTGTGAGCTTTTTGGGCACCAATGCAGCGAATTGTGGCACTGTAAGGGCCTCCCAAGAACCCTAGCGCCTTACCGTCACCTGGAATCCAGTAGTCCGGGTGGCACCAAGGATCAGTGTGCATAACAAATTGGTCAGGAGGGGGGCGGTTGTCGAGAGGACCGGAGCCATACATGGTGGCGTCTTCCCTGGCCTGGTGTGGGTCCTGGAACCAGTCCTCCTTGCCTTCGTCGTACTTTTTGGTCTGCTCGGCACCACTCTTCTCGTCAATCTTCCCGCACATGCCCCAAGACCAAAGCACAGTTCCCGTAGTTGAGTTCCAGAACGTCGGGCAGTTGATGTCCGATTCATGTTCAGAGAGCCTGCCGCGGAACATACTGTTAGAGTTTTTGCCGGTCGCAAAGTCCACAGTGTGGTGCTTCATGAAATTGTAAACGTGCGCGGGGCCCTCGCCTGACTCTCCTGCGCGCTCTATTCTCGCAAGCGCCTGCATCGTCAGTGGCATTTTGCGCCACGCGTGCGCCCTCCCCATTCCGTCCATTCCTATGAAGACGACTGGAAGGTGATCGAAAGGTTTGTTGCTCGCTGCCGGAGGAGGAAGCGAGAAGTGCTGCTCCTCCCCATCGCAGATCACGGTGAAGAACGTAGAGTTGGAGAGCACCCGAAAGTCCTTGGGGACCGAGGGCTGCAGCGCGCCCCGGAGGAGGACCTCCTCCCCTGACCTGAACCGGACCCCATAGTCTTTCTGCTTTTTGTATCCATACCCCTTGGTAGGCGTGTCGGGGTCGTTCCAGAAGCCAACCTGGTGGAATCGCAGGTCGCATCCTCCGTTAGATTTAGGTCCAGCCTCGACTTCGATAATTCCGAGCCTGGATACCTTGACGGCGAAGGACTCCTCCCCCTCTCTGTCGCATTCCGTTCCGGAGAAGAGGAAGTTGAGGCGGAATGGGGAGATTCCGATCCAAGGGACGGGGTTCCGAGCCTTACAATTTGCTTGCTGGTCGAAGTCCTGCATTCTTCCGTTGACCCCCTTTGGATATTCGGCCCTTGCGATGGGGATAGAGATGGCCAAAAATATCCCAATGATGAGGGCGTAAACTAGGAGCATTCCAGCGCGCAGTTTGAAGGTCGGCAGGACCGCCAGGGGCAACAACATGATCACGATCCCACCGCCGATAGTGGCAAGTCCAAGCGCGTTGAGGCCGCCGTGCTGCGAGTTGAGAAGGGAGAGATGGAGGAGGGACGAAGGTGTGAGAAAAGTCGGGATTCTCGTCGCCTACTATCGCAGCGAGGGTGATCTCACCTCATTTTCTGTGTAACCCCAGTCTTGACACAGAAAGACTGCCGTCCAAGCAAGGGTAGAGACGGCAAGGGAGGCAAGGAAGACATGATAAGTCTTGATGAAGGAGGACTTGTCCCCAAACGCCGGGGTATTCCAGACACCCGTGAACGTAATCCTTAAGGCCAGGCTGATAAGGTAAAGGATTGAAGAAATCAGTAGCAGGAGGGCCATCAGAAAGCATGTAATGAGCTTCATCATTATGCCGCTCACGGCGTCGACACCCTTTCCGCCCTCGAGGCTGAGACAGTACGGCAGGATCGCCACAACCATGCAGAGGAGCACCACTAGGATCTTGAACCCATTGGGGGAGTCCAAGTTGGACGCGACCTCAACTACAATTGCCTCCTCCTCATTAGGCGGTTCTTTGGTTGAGGGTATAGGATCATACATGGGCGTCTTTACCGGATCTACTGTTATTTCAATGGACATAATTCTGATATAAGAGACGATAGGCGTCCAGCAAGATCGTGAGAATAAGGGATTTTTCCCCCCTTAGTCTCCTTAATTAGATAATAGTTATTTGCTGGGTATTGTAGTAAAAGGTTTTGGAAATCCTTTGGTAAATTTGGCATCCTAAGGTTACCACAGGATGTTAACTCTGGGGGGCGGTCACATTCTAACGGCTTTATTCGTTACTGACGTAACGGTCACAGACTTAACGGTCATTTGTATTTAAATTTTCGCGCTCATCTTTAGATTTTAAACCCAAGTGGACCTCTGTCCACTCCCCCGCCCCGGTTCCCCCCCCACACCTCCCGCTCGTCCCGGATGCCATCGCGGCGTCGCCCTTCTCTTTTAGCCATCTGCCTTACTGGTAACCCTCCTGGGCACCCTCTTGTGGAAGGCCAAGAACATCCCAAGGATCTTCTGTGAGGACTCATCGTCCCAAATCATGCTGTGCTGGTACTCATTGAAGAGGGCTCAATAGAGGGAGAACACACGCTCGACATCTCCGGAGCTAGGATGCGCGAGGGCGACTAGGACCGCGGCGACGAACAGGTTCGGGCGCTCATCTCTGTTCTCGTAGTGGTAGTTGAGAATGTTGTAGCTCTCATTCTACTTCTTCGCATTAAATGGTTCCCCCCCCTCTACTGCTTCGCACTCAATAATCCATCCAGACCATCATTTGAATCAGCGGGTTTGAGGGGCTTGAACTTGAAGAAGAGTTCATGGCACGACAGAAATTTCCGTCCGCTGACGTCAGTCGACGGGGGGTGCAACGGCTGACCGTTTTTAGGATCCTGTGGTAACCACAGGAAGCAAAATATTTTACCACAGGATTTCCAGTGGGTTATATTAGTTTCATTTTTTATTTTTCGATTACGATTTCGATTACGATTTCGATTTGGATGCCGATTTGGATGACGATTTGGATGTCGACTTCGATTTCGTGTTATATTAGTTGCTGCTTGTGCAACGTCTCATATAACATGGGATTTAGAGGGTGTTCAAGCCTTGAAGGATAAAGAGCCAAACCTTTCCGATGAATTCTTCCTCCAAAAACCTTCCTAGAGTACCTTCCTCTTAATGACTTGG
>JGI24540J26637_10001102_pt1 | contig 11846 bp, 3 predicted proteins | sample NorSeaMetagenome_FD_26637 | JGI IMG/M metagenome (IMG submission 26637)
GTTGCCTGGCTGCGCGATCGCCACCAGTTCTTTGGCCAGCTCGCTGGTTTCGCTTCGTACCGGGTCGCTTACTTCGCCCGTGCTCTCACGCTCGACCCGCTCACCGACACGGTGCCTGAGCTCTTGCAGAGCTATGAATGGTCGGACATCCAGTTCGANCTTTGGGCAGCGTCGCGCTTCGATCACATGGATCTTGTCAATGCGCCGGGCGGATACCTGGCGGTNAAAATGCTCGAGGATTGCTCCACGTATGCATCTGTGCCTTGCGAACTGCACTACCGTCTCGAGTCCGCTCTGCGTGGCGCTCGTGAGTTCTGGGTGAAGCTCTGCACTGCCGCTGGTTACCCCTCGGCCCCGACCACGGGTGTCACGATCGGCGCTTTCTTCGATGACCAGATCAGCTGGGTGGCGCAGGCGGATGGCTTGCCACCTCAGCAGAAGGAGGAGTGGCTTGCTTGGGGGGAGACGGAGTTCCTTGGCGCTCTTCGGCAGGCCGGCGTGCTACGTCGCGAACGGCTCACGGCTGCGGAGCCGGATCGCTCGTTCTTGGAAGGATTTCTTCCTTCCGACTTGCCTTTCTTCCAGCGTCGCGCTGCACGTCGCCGTGACTCGATCCATCTCGTGACGGTGCGTCGTGCATACCCCTCGCTTCTCCCGTCGACGCTTCTCACGATCCCAGGTCAGCAGGCTTACCTTCCAGCTAAGTCTGCCCCTTCGGTGGCGGGTGCCCTGGGCTCCACCTCGTCCTCACGGCCGGTCTCGTTCGCCGACGTCGATATCGACGGTGGGTCGCCGGCGTCCAAGCGTCCCAAGGCTGGCCCTGCTTCCGCTGGCCTCTACATGATGCTTGATCCGACGCATCTTTTCCTTGCCGGCTGGATCTACGATCTGGCCGCCATTGCGAAGTTTTCAAAGGTCAAGGTTGATGAGCGCTGCTGGTCGGTGCTGCTCTCGACCAAGACTAACCCGCTCCACCTGTGTCCGGCGCCTGCCCAGCATGGGGGTGCGTCTTCTAAGATGCATACCGCTCCTGCCGCGTTCGAGGCCGCAGGTCTCAGTGAAATCCATCGCCGCTTTGCCGTGCGTGCCAGTGTCGCCCAAGCCAAACGGGCGGGCTGGACGCCGCATGGGGGTCGGTNGGCATGAGGTCTGGATCCGCCTCTCCTGTCCGAAATGACGTTAAACTAGCCCACCATCCGCTGCCGGTGGCGCCTTTCCTACATTACCCCGCTGCTGCAGCTATTTCCATCGGCCTTCGCCGTCGGGATGGTAGCGGGTTCTGTGCTTGTGTGTGTGCTGCGTCNGATGTCACGGACGTGGTTGTGGATCGACATTCCTCTCGGGTTGGTAACCCATTTGATTTCAGACGAGGGCGGGGCACCCGGGCTGGTGCTGTTGCTGCCTTTGATGACCTACTGCGGCTTGCGGTGGCCGGGCTTATGTTTGCTGATGTTCGGGGTCTTGAGGCGTGGGCGGCGGGTGCTGGCTTCGACAGCTGCCTGCTGCTTCGGCTTCGTGCGTCTCGCGTCGACGACTCTCCGGAGGGCGCGTCTTCGGGGCGCTCTTGCGCTGGTGCAACTCGCTGTCTCTTGCAGTCCCTTGCTGAGCGGCATGGGGTGGAGCTCCATGCGTACTCGCGCACCTTTGATATCTTTGCCCTCGGCGCGTGGTTGATGGAGTGGGGGGCGTTCGTTCGCGCCGGTCATCGCCTCCGGCTTCTGTGTTGGTGCTGTGACTCCTCCCGTCCCTACATGCCGCTCTGCCATGGAGCGGTTCTGTGTGGGGCGCTCTCCTGGTTGCTCTCTCTGGTGGAGCCTCACGTCAGCGCCGGTTCGTCGGCGCCCGTGCCCCCTCGCCCCATTCCGTCCCTTCACTCTGATCCGATCGGGCTCGGGGTTGCGGCGGTGCTCGGAGCGCGTTGCGCACTACCCACCGGGGGTGAGAGCTGGCATATCCTCCTCGTGCGCGAGCTCTTTGGCNCNGACGCTCGACTGTATGGCCTTCCTAAGGGTGATCGCATTCCGTCCGTTGATGCTTCACCGCGGGCTGCGTTGCTCCGTGAGATTGGCGAGGAGGCTGCGCCTGCCGTTGCGTCCATGGCTTCTGCCCGGCTCGCTGAGCCGCTCTTCGTCTTCCATGGCACGCCTGTCTGGTGGTGCCCGCTGCCTCGTGCGCTGCTCGACGTACCCTTCGCACCTGCTCAGGCTGTGCCCGAAACTGATTCCATGGGCTTCTTCGACCTTGCTGGGTTGGCGGCTATACATCAGCCGGGCGCGGATGGGCGTCAGCTACTGGCAGACAGTGCTGGCCTGCGGTGCCCGATCTCGCGCTTCACCTCGCGCGTGGCAGCTGCCCTGCTGCGCCTCATGCCTGAGCTGGTGGCCACNGATGCGTCGGGGTTCCTAGCGGCCTCGCCAGCGTCCGCTGCGCGCGGATCTCTCGAGCTGATGTGTGGAGACTGGCGCCAATCGGACATTCTCGCTATGTTCGGTTCGGTGGTTGGCCGTGAGCTTGCCTCCTTCTCTTGGCCGATTCGCACCCTGCCTGAGCTGCGGCGCTTGCTCTCGTGCGCCCACGCTGCACCGGTGGATCTCGTCATGTGTGAGTTCACTGGAGCGGTGCGTGAGGCTAACCACGCATTGCGCGGTGTTGTCACGCTCAGCGTCGATGTCCGCACTTCGCTCGTGCCGGGGGTGCATGCTTGCTGTGACCTCCTCGATGTACTTGGGCTTGACCACGGCTGGGTCGACGTCTATGGCTTCCCGCCATGTACCCACCAGACGCTCAGTGATCGCACCGCTGGCGCCTCGAAGCGGGTGGATGGACGCTCGTTCTGGGGCATCCTCTTCTTCATCCGCTGTTGGTGTGTGCCTTGTCGTACTCTGTTTCTGGAGCAGCCAGATACCATCATTCATGACTTCTACCTGGCCCCGTCTCAGCGCTTCCGTGCCAGCGAGACGGGCGACCTTGATGGTAAGGTGGTGTGTGCCTTCACTCGTGGCCGTGGCCTCGTGGAGCTGTCCTCCGATCTTGCATCGCTTCCTGGCTCGATGGCCAGCCCTCGCTCGGGCACCAAACGCCGCTGGGACTTCGTTAGTTCCGACGATCGTGATCGGTATCGCAGCTCCTGGGCGCGCTTGCCTCGCCTGGTTGCCGCGGTAGTGTCAGCGCCGCGGGCGCCGGCTCAACCTTGTCCTGACTGGGTGGTGGAGCGTGAGCGCTTCGCCGTCGCATGGTTCGCTCGCTATCCGGTCCCGTCTGACTATCAGCACTCGGATGGTCGGCCGGTCGGCGAGCAGGCGCGCGCGTATCAGCGTGCTCGAGGCCGGGGCGACGGGCGCGCGGTTGAAGGGGTGGTTCCGATCAGCCACTGCGAGCAGTTGCCGTTGGCGGTGGTGAGCTCCGACGCTCCTGGCGGCTTCCAGTCGGATGCGCTCACCCGTCGCGCGATTCCAGTTGCAGATCTTGCGCTGCACGGTGTGATGCTCGCTGTCGTGGCGATGCTTGCTACGCCACTCATCTTCGCCTCCACCAGTGGGGTCGCTGTCATCGGTGCGGTTTTCGACGCTCCGGCCACGCGGGCGTCTTCGCTTGCGGTGGGCATGGCCTGGGCCGTTTCGTACGCGCCGTCGCTCGCGCAGGGCACCTTCCTTGTGGGTCGGTATGCTGATGGCCCTGATCTGGCTGTGCTCCCGCTCCGGGACGTGCCTGCTGGCGGCGCCATTGCGCGCACTCCGGCAGCTCGTCGGCGCCTCCTCTCCGTTGGGGTCGCATTTGCTTGGTGTGCGTTCGTGGCCTTGGCTGCCACTCCCATCGCCTCCTCCTGCGGCCATGCGCTCAGTGCCGTGCTTGCACTCCGCGCGCCTGAAGCGCACGATGAGCTCTCCTCGGTGAGGCTCTCTCATCCAGACTGGGGTGACATCCTGCGTGGTGTCACTGCTGCGGCAGCGCTCGTGGACCGGCCGCTCTCGCTGCATTACGGACCCATAGCTGGCACTGCTGTGCTCGCGCGAGATGCTCTCCACCGACAGTGGCTCATCACTGCGCTACTCGCGGATCGGTCTGTCCACCGTGCCGAACTGGCGCTGTGGGCTAGCCAGAGCCGTCCTCCCGAGCTCAGCGACCTCCAGGCGGATCTGCTTCGGGCTGTGCCGCTGTTCGATGACGAGCGCTACGACTCGCTTGCGTACTCGGTGCTGCCTACGGTACCGGTTCTCCCTTGGCAGCCTCGGATGCCTGCTCAGTCGCAGCCCATCCCCTCTCGGTGCCCTCGCTCGGTCTTTGACCTCATGCCGAACGTCACTCAGCGCCGCGTTCGTACGTGGCTGCAGTGGCAGCTTGAGGATCTTGTCTGCATCCGTGACCATGGCGAATGGTGCGAGCGCTCTCGCCCTCGGGCGATGGCGGTCGGGCAGTGCGAGCTTTACGACTGGGCACGCGGTCGGGTCTGGGACTTCCGGGGGTCGCCGGCCGCTTGTGGCGTGCCGCTTGACACGCAAGCGCCGATCGTCTCTCATCTCAATCTTGACTCTTTGCTCGCCGCCCTTTCAGATTACCCCAATCGGCGGCTCGTCAGCTTTCTATCCGAGGGGGTTCGCCCCTTGGCTGACGTCGAGCTTCAGGGTGTGTTTGTGCCGCACCTCACCTCCCTCGCGGTGGGCGTGCATCAGGTTGGCCGCGAATTGCGGCGGCTCGCCAATCTCTCCTGGTACACCAAGTCGGCGAACATTCCCTTCTGGCCGATCTACTTCAACGCTCAAGGCTCGCAAGCGCGCAAACTTGAGGTTGATCGCCCGCGGCGCACCACCGAGGGCGGCGGCCCCCGCAACGTCGTGCGAGATCGATGCGGCGTCGTAGCATGGTCGCTCAACGACGCGTCTCGTCAGTACCACATGCCTGTCCATTTCGTCGCCGACCGACGGCCGGAGATGCTCATCTGGCTCGAGGAGCGCGGCCTGCCTGCTGATGCCGCTGCCGAGGCGCTCGTTGCCCGGCTCGGTTCGAAATGGCACCGGCAGGTAATGCCGTCCCTTCGTATGGTCATGTTGGACATCTTGGTGGCACAGCGCGCGGCCCGCGTCATGGGTGAGCCCTTCTACTTGTTCGGCGATGATTTCAAAGACTTCTTCAATCAATTACCTCTGGCTCCGGAAGATCTTTGGAAGCATAACATCGCCTACTTGGCCGAAGATGGCGACTTCGATGGCGCTGCGGCTTTCACGCACGAGGGCGCGGGCATGGTGTTCGTCGTCGAGCTGCGCATGGGGTTCGGGATCCATCCCAACTCCATCATCGCGCAAGACTTCAGCGAAGCGTTGAACTACCTGTTCCGCCGCGAGATGGACCGCGTGGAGGACCCTCTCCTCCTCGCCGACGTGCGCCCGTCGGTGCAGGCGTGGCTGGCCGCGCGCCGTCTCGTTGAGGAGCGCGTTGGCGGGCACCAGCGTCGGCTGTACTTCATTCACACCTTCTGTGATGATAACATCATTGGCGTGGTGGGCGTCGCTCGCGCTGTGCGCGCCGTTCGCGTCTGGCGCGAGCTCGTGAGCTCTCTGCGCCTCATTGTGGCCATCCCGGCTAAGCGCCAGATCGGCACCTGGATGGTGTGGCTCGGTGCGGTCGTCTTTGGAGGTCTTGGCTTGGTTGTGATCACCAAGGCCAAGGTCCTGCGCTCCGTTGCGGGCATCGAGATGGCCATGCGCGGCGAGCTCGACTTCGACGACTACCGTGCTCTCATGGGCCTGCTCGAGCATCTGCGGTGCATCAACTGCGCGCCTCGGAGAGTGATGCACGGCCTCTATCGGCCACATGGTGCTGATGGCGAGAGTCGTGNCGGGCCTCAGACGCGTGTCACCTGCGACCTCTTCATGCTGTCGCAGCTTNACGCGTGGCTCTCGCTGGCTGCGGACACCTCGGGTGTGGCAGTCACGGCAGCGCTCCGGCGCGGCAGCCTGCGAGACGTCGTCCGCTGCTTCTACGAGGCAGCCTCCGACGCTGCCACCGACTCGGTTCCGCCCGGCTTGGGTGGCTTCATGCACGGCATGTACTGGCAGCTCACTCTCACCACCGAGCACCTGCGCTGGCTCCACGTCACCGTGCTGGAGATGTTGGCGACNGGGTTCAGCGCGATTATCTTCGACTCACACGTCCCTGGCGACGCTCGGCTCGCACTGCATAGCGACTCGGCGCCAGCCGTCTACTCGCTCACCCGCGACAGCGAGCGCAGCCCCGGGCTCCAGTCGGCCCACCACGCGCTGTTGGGCTCGCACCTGTTCCAGCTCGCCGCGGAGAGCGCCGTGCTTGGCGCGCTCTCAGGGGTGGGCAACATCGCGGGCGACGCGGTTAGCCGCTCCCTCTGGGATCTCCTCTTCTCGCTCTGTCGGCAGCTTCGAGTCGTGCCGATGCGCTTGGAGGTGCCGCCCGAATGTCATCGAGTTCTCGCAGAGGTGCTTGAGCGTGCTGAAGCTCGAGGCGTTGTCGTCGAGGCCTCTCCTTACGTGTCGCGCCCGCCTGCGTTGCCTTGCGGATCGGCGCGGTTCATGTCGGAGGTCGAGCGCATGCTTGGCCGAGCAGTTACCGCCACCGAGGACGGTGATGCGGTTAGTGCGTTGGCCCGCGCTCTCGCTGCCGTTCGAGATGCGCCGAGCGCATCGGTGCCGCCGACTATCCACCGTTCGACTGCGGCGCCGCTGCCCTGCCGCTCCGTGGCTCGCTCCACCCTTGCCTCGGCTCTCCTCCGCACTTCCACGAGTGCACGCGAACCGCTCGTCGCCGTCGGCACTGTGGCCTCGAATCCCCGCTCTCGCCTCTCCTCCGCGCTTGCTCGCGAACCTATCGCCGAGCGGCCGACGCACGCGCCGCACATACCTTCGGAGCGCCCGCGCTCGGTGCGCGTCCGTGCTGGGCCAGTCGTGCTGCCTGGCGTACCGGAAGGGGTGCGAGTGCGCGGCGTGTCTGCTCGCTTCTTGGCGCTCGACGGCCTCACTGAGCGACGCGCCGTCGAGATGTCCCCTGCTGCCGACGCGACGCAGCTGCGCGGCATCATGGCAATCATCCGCCAGTCCGACGAAGTCGCCGAGTTCGGAGCTGCTTGGGGCAGCCTCGATAAAGAGGACCATGCTTGGGACTACTGGGCTCGTTACTCGGCGCTCTGCGGCCTCGATCCGCTCATCGACCCAGAGGATGCGCGGCGGCGCCCGCAGGTCGTGTCCCAGAGGCTCGCCTCGTACATGCTGTGGGTTTACCCGCAGCTGAAAGGCAAAGGGACCGTTGAGGCGAAACCGCGCTCAGCACACGACTACCCGCTTGCGCTCATCCGTACGTTCAAGCGCCGCCACATTGCTATGCCGCCGCCCAAGTCGTTCGAACAGGAGTTGCACGGCTTGCTGCGCGCCTACCTTCGCGTGCACGGCGTCTTACAGTCTGCGCCGAAGCGGCGCAACCCCATGCTGCGAGAGATGTGGCATCAGATTGAAGCGCTCGGCGAGGGGCGCACCCTCGCCGGGCGTGCGTGTTGGAGTCCTGCCACGCGCCACCTCGATCGCACCGTGCTTCGCTTGGGACGCGTCCTCTGGCGCTGCGGGCACCGTCTCGGCGAGATCTGTTCCTCGGCCGACGGATCCATCTCCTACTTGACGCGTTCGTCGATCACTTTCCGTATCTCCGGCCTGCCTCTCGTTGATCCGAGCCCTGCGCAGCTCAAGCGCATGGGGCCCGGCGACCACATTGAGTTGGCGGCCACCGTGTCTAAACCCGATCAGTTCGGGGAGGAGCACGCTCCCTTTTGCGCCATTCTCCCTTACGATGGCTCGCCGACGTCGGCGGCGGCGAGCATCGTAGCCATCGAGTTGGAGCGCCCATGCCGCGGTGAGGACCGCTTGCGCACACCTCTCTTTGCAGACGAAGGTGGTGCGCCGTACTCCTACACGGTCCTGACCACGGCCCTCTTCCATGTGCTGCGCGCGCTGTTCGGTGAGGCGGTCGCTCGCACGCTGTCTTGGCACTCTATTCGTATTGGTCTCGCCTGCGCGCTGCACGCTGCTGGGTGCCCTGACTCGGTCATACAGCTCATTTGTCGATGGGCCAGTGTCGAGTCCCTCAAAGAGTATCGCCGTGTGTCCAACACGTCCAACATCTACTGGACCGACCGTGCGGCGGTCGCGCGATTCGATGCCTCGCAGGCTGCTAACATCCCCGCGTTGGATGGATCTACGGCCTTCGGCGCTCTTCAGGCCACGGCCGCCGAGACGGCGCGCATGCACCTTGTCGCTGCCGTTGGCGACGATGGGGGACGGGCACCGGCTCGTGCACCACCGCGAGTGGGGCCCGTGCCGCGCGGCGCCGCTGCACCGACGGCCTTTGCCCTGCTGCGTGACGTGGCGATCTCGAGCTTGCAGCCTGGGGACCACGTCATGGTCCCCAGGGCAGTCTACCCCGCCGAGGCCTGCACAGAGTTTGATGGCGCTGGATGGCGCACCTGCGTCATCTCGGTGCAGGGCGCAGTGCTTCGACTGCGCTTCACTCATGCGCTTACACCGGCGGGGCGGCCGTTCGCACCGGTCCAGCTGAACTCGGTGTTAGCCGCCCTCGTCCCTTCGTCCTAGCTGGCGCTCTTCACGAGTGGCCAGCTATCTTCATTTCAGCCGCGGCGCGTCTCATGCGCGGCGTGGTATGCCGCCTCCTCATGAGGCGGTTTCCTCTACACCGACTCCGAGCTCGCAGCTCGGAGGCGGCTCTGTGATACGCTTCGCTGCTATCATTCAGAGGCTCCCAGATTTCATGTCTGAGAGTTGTGTTCTGGGTTGGTTTGCCTATCCTACATTCGGGGAGAGGCAAAGCGCCAACGCGTGCCAGAACCGTGATAGTCATCCCTTCAAATCACCAGACCTGCATACAGGTATGAGTCGTCAACGCAATGCGATTCATTCGCCCGTTGATGGCTCCTTCTGTGGTGATTTGCCCGCCCGCCGTCCCTGTTTCTCCCAAGTGCACTTTGTGTGCTTGGGGGTGGGGTGGTTTCCTTCTTGCCTTTCGACCCCTCGCCCCAGTCTCTGCTGTCGCTCCCGGTCTCCTGCTCTCGCCTTCATCCTCTCTCGCTGCCTCAGTCTCGGCTGTAGCTATCCGCCCATTCGTTCTGCCTCATCTCCTTTCTTCCGGCCCGCCTTTGCGTCCTAGGGAGTAGTTCCCCTTAGGTGATAGGGCCCGGTGGGGTATGCTCATGGCATCTGCCATGCAGCCAGGGTACAGTAGGTCGTGCCCTAGCCTACTCTCTTCAATTATCTTTCCTCCCTTTAACCTTGTCCCCGTTCCCGTTCTTACTCCTCATTCGTTCAGCGGGAGGGGACGCGCTGCTCGGGGCGATTTGTTGCGGGGTGTGCCCCGGATGGGTTGCTTCGAGACGTGGCGCCGATCGAGGGTGGGAGGACAGCACAGAGGCTGCGTGCTGGCTCCAGCCACTTGCTGTTCGGGTGGGAAACCACCAGACGTCGCGACGCGCCGTCTGCGGCAAGACATGTAGTCGCACAATTAGACGTTTCTGCCAAGAGAACAGTCCGCAGTTCAATTTCGGCTCTCGGAGTGGTCAATATCAATTTCAATTTCAATTTCAATTTCAATTTCAATCTCTCGCAGTTCAATTTCAATCTCAATTTCAATTTCACTTTGCTTCGCTCGCCAGAATATTCTGCACCGAGCGCCCGCCAGGAATCTCCAACCGTTGAAAATTCCGAATATTCTCCAGAATATTCGGCACCAAGAATATTCGCCAGAATATTCGGCACCGAGCGCCCGCCAGGAATCTCCAACCGTTGAAAATTCCGACCGTCTTATTTCACTTTGCTTCGCCCGCCACGAGCCCCACGCACAGCGTGCTCGGGCCACTGCTCACTCATTGCGGAGTGGGGTCGTTCGCTTCCGTGGCGGCGTAGTGCGAATCACCCACAGAACGCCGTTGCCGGCTTTTCTGCGTCATGTTGGGCGGCGGCGCTCCAGNCGGTGCTGCACCAGGTCAAGTTCCCTTACTTCCCGCAGCAGCAGCTTTTGATGATGCNACTGCTCGTTGCCGCATTNCAACCGCTGCCGCTGGGCCTGGCGCGACGCAATGGGAGACGCCGCGGAACAGCGTGCTTTCGAAGTCGCTGTTGTTTCTTGCATGGGTCACGCCTGCCGCTCCAGGTTGGATCACAGCCCCCGCACATGCTTTGCAGTGGGTTGCGCTCTGCGCGCTGAGTTCCAACGGGGACAGCGTCGTGGAAGGATTGTTTCGTGCTACCACAATTCTGGTTTCGGCGATGGGCGTTGCTGAGTGCTCTCGTGTCTTCGTGGTTTTGGGGCGCCTTGGTCTATTTGACAAGCCGTTCTCATCAAGGCGGAGTTTCTTGCTCGCATTGGCTTCACTGCGTGAGACTGCCGCTGTGAGAGACGCTCTGGTTCTCACTGCAGGGGGCATTGTGGACGGCGACCCACTCGACGTTCCTGCCTCCCCCGCAGTGCCTGCTGTTCCCTATCGTCCTGCGGTGGCAGCTCGCGCTCAGGTTCTGGGTGTGGCTCGTGTGCCAGCGGTGCCAGCGGTTTATGCTCGTGCTGCCACGTCTCGCTCCCCTGCCGTCGTTGCTGTGCCTGGCAGGCCTGCAGTGCCTGCCATTCGTGCGGTCCCGGCGTTGTTGGCCTCGCCTGCGATTCCTGGCGTGGCTGCCATTCCATTTGTGGCTGGCCAGGCTTTGCCAGCGGAGTTGCTCTTCCTCACGTTGGTTCCGTGGTTGTCGTTTGAGGACTCCAGCGCGCCCTTGCCGTTCGAGGTCCTTGCCGGCCTCCTGCTGTTGTTGGGTGAGAGTGGCACGCATGCTGTGCGTGCGAATTCCTCGTCGGATCTGCGCACCAGTGCTGAGTTGGTGCGGGGCGGACTTTGCACTTTCGTCCGTGCCGCCACTGCCTCCGATGCAATCTTGGCTCGGCACCTGCCGGCGTACATGACGGCCATGGTGTTGCCCGCCGCTTTCGTTGGCGCCGGGCTCTCCTCTGCCATGGTGTCTGATGAACTGCTGGATGCTATCATTTATGAGACGGGCACGGCTCCCGAGCGTGATGGTGTTGCTCGCCGTCGGATGCTTCATGCCGGCAGCGTGTTCCCCATACTCGGCTCCATTTTGGGTTTGTTCCGTCGCGCCAGCGAGGCTCATTCTCAGATCAAGCGGCTCCAGGGTCGCCTCACTCCTTCCTTCACCACGGGTGACATGCTCGATCAGTGGGCTGCGCTCGAGCCGCAGCTCTTGCTGCGTGCGCCGTTCATTACTCAATTGCTTGCAACTTGCTCTTGTGGTGTTGACCTCGTTGACGCTCTCGTTCTCGATGTCGAGTCTTCGGAGCCCGGCCCGAGCAAGGTCCACACCTGGGCCGGTGGCGATGAGGCTGGCGGCTCGGGTGGCACTTTGCGTGACGACGCGCTCCGCCGTGCCTTTCACCAGACTGAGTTTCGCCAAACAGTCGATGACGCGGCAGGGCTTGAGGGTGTGCCGCTCCTTGAGGCGGCCTTCTTGTCTCGATCGGTAATCGTCTCGCGGTATTTACACATGCCGGTTGCCTGGCTGCGCGATCGCCACCAGTTCTTTGGCCAGCTCGCTGGTTTCGCTTCGTACCGGGTCGCTTACTTCGCCCGTGCTCTCACGCTCGACCCGCTCACCGACACGGTGCCTGAGCTCTTGCAGAGCTATGAATGGTCGGACATCCAGTTCGACCTTTGGGCAGCGTCGCGCTTCGATCACATGGATCTTGTCAATGCGCCGGGCGGATACCTGGCGGTAAAAATGCTCGAGGATTGCTCCACGTATGCATCTGTGCCTTGCGAACTG
>JGI24540J26637_10001104_pt1 | contig 11835 bp, 1 predicted proteins | sample NorSeaMetagenome_FD_26637 | JGI IMG/M metagenome (IMG submission 26637)
GTGTATGCATATATATGTATATACCTATAATACAGTTCCTGTCGTCAAAACTCCCCCAATACCCCCTCGATTCTCACCTCTGACCACATCCCCTTCCTGTCTCGTCTCTGATACTTCCTACCTCCACTGGAAGTCTTCTTCAACTAATGCTCCCTGTAATCTTTCCTCCCCTTCTCGGCGATCGTTGACTTCTGCACCGCCCCCTGTATGAGCACAGTTCTGCTCCTACGACCTCAGCTCTCCGTGTCCTCACTGCCCCACGTTGTCTCCAGCACCCGTTGCATTCCCTCTATGCTTGCCACCATGCATTTGCCGATGATTCTATCCTGTCTCCTCCCCTCCACTCCCATCGTGCTCAGGTTCCTGCGCCATTGGTATTCGTCGATAGTACCCTTGATGCCCATGATGAAGTTGATTTGCGTTACTTGGTGCTGTGCGTACCTCCTACGTAGTTCCACTCGTAGTGCGCGATACTTGTTCGTTTTCTTGTTGTTAGCAATGTCTCGTGCCATGTCTGTATCTCCGCACCGTGCTCCTTCTATTATGTATATTCTGTGCTGCTTTTCGTCCATTATCAATCCATCCGGTTTCAGATTCCCTACCTCCACTTCTCTATCACTGTCAGTCCAGCGTGGTTCCGGCCTTTCCCTTTGTTTCCTTTTTCCTACTGCCCTCTGTCTTGCCTCCGCCTCCTTTTTCCGTCGNTCTATTTCCTGAAGCATTTCCTTTGAGGTTTGTCCGCTACTTTCTTTTCCTNTGGCCTCCTTCCCTTCCCCTGGCTGTTCCTTCCACTTCCGTCGTTTCAGTTGTTCCCATTGGNCCCTCATCAACTGGTGCCATGTCTCAAACTCCGTTTCCATCTTAGGCTCCGTTCTCCATTTCTGTATCAGTNTCATTCGGNTTGCCACNGATTCCACTTGGTGGCAAAGACTCCTTACCCTGGTGTTCCAGANACCATTCCTTTCCNCTGGCGCATCTTTCATAATCTCCTCTTCTAATATTTGCATCATCCTATCGTGGCTTGCTTGCCTCGCTGCTCTTCTGGCTTTCAACTTGCACACAAGCTGCAGGTGATAGAAGGTCTCTGCCCCCTCTCCACATGCACATCCATCATCTCTGGCCTTGTTCCATTTCTTAAATGTTCTCGCCACTGGATAGGTGTTTGGTGTCAGACTCTTTATCCATCCTGTCACTGCCCAATCCCTGCATCTCTGGATTGCTTCTCCGAGTTCACTTCTGCCCACTCCAGTCTCACTGTGGAATGTCTCTGCCCATGTACCTCGTGTCCTTGTTTCCCATTTCCTCTCTGCTTCCTTTCCCCTGATCCACGCCTTTACCTTTGGGCTCCACTGACCTCGATTTTCCCTCTTCGTGCTTTCGTCCACATAACTGAAAGTCAAATTTGTGGTTTCAGGTTGCTCAAACAGCGGTCGTTCCCCTTCCTCTAGCGGCCTATCTGCTCCCTGAGTGGCAAGAGCGTCCGCGACCATGTGTAAAGGTTCGCCGGTGTGCCCATGTACTTTTACTAGTGTCGTGTGGCTTCCTGCTTGTTCCCTGCGTTCCAGTCCTTTGACGATGGCTGTTATGATATCTAAATCTTTCGTTCTTTTCGCGTTCGGCCGAAAGTCTCGACGTCTGAACCATGCCAGTCTCCTAATGGCCGCCGCGCTATCTATCAAGATCACCAAGTCTGCATCCGCCTTGGCTTCTCTTATTGCCACCGCCATCGCCGCTAGCTCCGACCTTGTGCTCGATAGTGTTCCCGCCACCCTCTTACTTATGTTCTCCTTATCCTCTGAATCCTGTCTCCCTTCCTCTCCTCGCTCTCTGCTTCCCTCCCCCGCTTCTTCCCTTCCTTGCGAGCTGCCCTCTGTTCTGTCCTTGCGGGCGTCTCCCCGATGCCACACTACCCCCGCTCCCATCGTTTCTCCTTCCTTGTCTCTCCGCCTCAACCTCAGTGATCCATCTGTCGCCACTACGGTTGCTTCTCCTTCATAGTATTTCCCACTTGGCAGAGCTTTCAGAAACACCTTCAAACTTGCAGATTGTCNGAGCTGATAGGGGCTCCAGAACCCGTCCAGTTGGTCTTCCTCTCCTGCTAATTCTCCTTTCTTCTCCTCTACTTGTTTCTCCTCCTGTCCCGCCTCNCTGTACTTCGTTGCGTCCCGTTCCCACACTAACCATTCATATCGCCCTTTTATGGCTTTCCGCTCTCCCGTCTTCCACCATCCTTTCTCTAAGCATTGCTTTTCCTCTGGTTTAATTCGCCGTATTAACTTTCCTTTGTTGTCCAGAGCTCGAATCTGTTGTGATGACAGGTCCTCTTTTCGCGTTACTACTATCCAGTGATTTGCCTGTTCCACACATGCTTTAATCCATTCCTCTCGATATCTCTTGTCGATTTCGTGCAATGGTACGAGTATTCTGCTCTGTTTCCCAACCTGTGCACTCTCTGTTTCTTTGAGGTATGATTCAAACGATGGATCTACCGTTAGTGTGTGTGCCCTCACCGTTGTCGTCAGCTCCCTACTTTGCATTAAGCTCGAAGAAACTGTCCAGTTCAGCGTCCTGCCGCCCTTGTTTTCCCACTCTACCGTTCTCCGCCATTCCTTGTCCCATTCCAGTATTGCCTTGTCGTGGTTCCAATGTTTCAAAAGCTCCCATCTTGTCTCATCTATTACCTGCTTGTCAGTTATCTTGCTACCTTTCGTACCCCCCTTTTTGATACTTCTCTTCTGTCTTCGCCCCTGTTTTTCTCCTCCTCCTTTGTCCCTGTGCGCTTGACCTTTCCTTCTAATTATGTTCCAAGTCACCCCTTCTTCCTCCCGTCTCTCCACCCGCTGCTTGTCTGCTTCCCAGTCTATTGTGAAGTTCACTACTGGTAAGTCATCAGCTGCCTTCGACCTTTTCCGTTTAATAGGGGTCTCTTCTTCCTCTGTTCCCCGCGGATTATCCACTTCGTTTGCGTTCGGCTCCCTTGCCTGTCTCAGGGCCGAGCAACGTTTAAATCCTCCTACTCCCTCGCTGAGTTCCTCTTCGGCAAGTACTGCGAAGCTGGGTATTTGTGCTTTCATAATTTGTCTCAGCCGCAGTGGCTCCTCCGCCTTAAGTGTATTTGGACCGTCTACTCTGATGTCCCCGTGTCTGTGAAATTCATCACGATGTACACTTCTGATTTCCAGCAGAATTCGCTTCGATTCCTTTCGCACTCGTATTGCCTTCACCCACCATCCAGTCTTAGTGTTGGTCGCCGCCGATTCCCATGTAGGCCATGTCTGTCTCGGCGCCCAGAACGTAATGCCCTCCTTGACTAAAAGTTCCGCTGCTTCCTCATCTTTGTTTGTCACAAACAGTAACCTGCTGACCTCTCCCAGCTCTGGTGCTTTCATCGTGCATGTGTACCACTTTTCGCTCATCTCCCACTCGCTCTCATCAACCCTTGATGGAAATGGCACTACCCTCCTGTGCTTTGTTACCTTTTCTTTTTCTGCTACTATCCTTATTACCCTGCTTTGCAAGGCTTGCTGATCTTCCACTGTCCATCCCTCGCGCATCAGGTGCTTGCTCGCGCACCAGCTCTCTTGCACTTCCTGCAGCGTCCATACTAGGTCCTCCCCGTTACTCATCTTCATTTTGTATCCTGCCTCGTCGAAGTTGGTCACCGTTCCCGTGACGTAGCCTTGCCTAGTACTCATTTTCACTCTCCCACCTATCAACTCCTTGCCTTCTGCTGCTGGTCTTAGTGGTGGAGCCTTAGGCGTTCTGACCCGTCTTTGCTCTTCCCCCAGCCATTTCACGTCGAACTCGCCGTGTATCTCCTCTATCCCTACCCTGAGCTCTTCCTTTTCTTCCAGTGTCATAAGCGACTGCAGCATCTCTGGCAAGATCAGCTGTTTCCCGTCCCTCACATCCCCGACCGTGTATATTCCCCATTCTGGTAGCCTTCTCAGTAAACCGCGAGCACTCCTCCAATTCCCACCATTCCTACCCTCTGGCGCTTCTTGGCTCATCAACGTCATTATTCCTCTGTCATCCCCTTCCATATTTTCTTGCTCTCCTGACTCGCTCGTTTCCTTGAGCATCATCTCCCATTTCATACTCATGCTCCTCGACACACTTCTGATAAACCTGTCGTACAAGTCCTTCGATGCTTTCCATTCCGCGCCCTCCCATACGTCCTCTTTGCACGCTTCTTCCAACGTTGCGCACCCTCTGTCCTTCACTGCTCTCTTTAGTTCGTACTTACTAACCCGGTGTAGATCGTCGTCTAGTCCTCCACACTGCCTCATTAGTCCTATCACCTCCTGTGTAATAATGGCTTTCGCAGACACACATCCAAGCCCCCCATGTTCTTTTGACGCCCAAAACGTGATTCCCGGTACCGAGGCTCCTGTTCTCCATGCCTGGCGGTATGCTCGAATCCATGCCTTTTCCAAATCCTGTAACTCCGTCTCTGACCAACCTGCTATCGCTGCTGAGTATCTAAACACCGGTATTACTGCTACCTGTACCACCCAATGCATTTGTGACGGTGAATACTGATGTCCCTTCATCGCCTTTATCAGTTTCACCGTTTCTTTCTTGATGTGCTCTTTCTCTGCGCTCATATCCCCAGTTATTGATAGCCTGATGCCCAAGTACTTGAATGCCTCGGTTGGCTTCAGATATGTCATGCACCCCGCTCCGAGGGTTAGATCTCCTACCCAAATTGCTTGTTCATTCCGAAAGTCGNACCCCGATATCTCCGATTTCCTNAGGTTCACCTTTACACCTGACCAACGCGAGAAACNCTCCACTGTGTTTAGCANCCTTTGCATGGCTTCCTTACTCTCTGTGAGTAACGTGCCATCATCCGCGAACAGNAGTGTGTTATATTCCTCCCCCGAACTGTGCTTGTACCCNCCCCCTCTGCTTTCCAACCACCGAATGAGCGCATTAACAACCACTCCGCCGAGTATCGGCGACAGTGGGCACCCTTGNCGCAGTCCCCGATCAAGATTTATCCTTGCTGTCTTATTTCCGTTTTCCTGCACCACTTGGAAGTAGGCATTCTGATAGTAACCCTCGAGTAGCTGGATGTCCTCTTCTGCCATCCCGAATTTCCTCAGAAGCTCAAACAAGCAGTTCAAGCTGATTGTATTGAAGTAGTTCTCGAAGTCCAGAAATGTCACGAATAATTTCTTACCTTCCCTTTTCGCGTCATTAATGCAGCTAAGCAGTCTTATTACCTGCCGTTTTGTTGAGCGTTCTGGTCTAAATCCCTCCTGCACGTCCTCTAGTACTCCTTGTGCTTCCAACGTTACTGATAGTCTATGCGCCCAGATGCCCGTGATGATTTTCGCTGCCGTGTTCATCAGGCAAACCGGCCGAAGTGATTCCAAGATTCCTTCTTCCCCAGCCTTCTTCACCAGCAACTTTGTGTATGCCCCCTCCCATTCAACCGGAAAGCGCCCGCCTGCATTGACTCTGTTCACAGCCTGCCACAGAAGTTTCTCATCTCTTCCGGGGCCTCCTGCCACATTTCGTACGTCAACTCGTCCGGCCCCGAGCTTTTCCCTTTTGGTAGTTTCTTCACCCATTCTTTAAACTCCTCCCAGCCCACCGCTCTCGTCAATATCGGGTTGTTTGGATCTAGTTTGCCGTTCTCAAATAGATCATCCGGAATCGGACATGGCTTCAAGGGTTCCGCCTCCACGGTCCGCTCTAAGTGCCTGCACTGATGGCAGTAGTAACGTATTGTTCTGTCTCCACCTAACCCCTCTGCACCCCACGCCATCGGTGTCAGTGATTGCCCCGCTCGTCCTTCTTTCTTGCAATGGCCACATTTGGGCCGGTTCGGCATCGCATTTGCTCCAAAGAAACACTCTTGTTCCGCCAATGAGTCAATCTCCTCCGTACTATTACTGCTTGCTACTCCCCTGACGCTGTCTGCCTGCACCGTAATCGTCTCTCCTTCCTCCAGTACGGGCATGACGCTCAAAAATCGTGTGAAGTGTTGTAATGGCCTCATTTGAACTTTCACATCCCTGCCCTTGTGCACTGTGATTCGCGTTGAAACTCCGTTCTTGTAGAACTGCNTCGTCCTAGCTTCCCATCCTTCCCTTTCTGCCTCCTTCCATTCCGTGTCCAGCCAATCCGGGTCTGTGTCGGTGCTCCATTCAAACCACTTCCTCCACTTATCCCTCCCCATGGTGCCAATGGCCATAGACGGATGCCGTTTTTCTCCGTTTCTCGCCTGCACCTGCACCGGCACTCCTGTTTCCGCCCGTTTACCCATCAATCTTGCTATTTCTTTCTCTCTTGGCCGATCCATACGTCTGCGCATTCCCTCCTTCATAACCCGCATCTTCTCTTTCCGCTGTTCTCTCGTCTTCTCTTTTATCTCCCTTTTCCTCTCGCTTATCCCATCTCGCACTGCGGCGATCCAGTCTCCCCTTGTCCGCTCATTCCAAACCTCTGGCCCTTCTATGGGCAGTAAACTTCCCTTCTTGCTCCATTCCTCAATTTGCCTTACCGACCTCTCCACTCTGGCGTCTTCAGTCCCCCTGTTGTGTGCCCGTAGTAGTTCCCTTTCCAGCTCCTTCACCTGCCTAGTTAGTAGTGACTGCTCCTGTGAGTGGTGTATCTTCCTCCTAGCGTCATTCTTCCCACCAACATGTATTGACTTTCTGGGTAGTTCACCCCTAGCGATGGAGATCCATCTCCTCAGGTCCCATCCCCCTTTGTCTCCCTCCATGTCCGGTTCTGCTCCGAGTCTGCACTCCTTCTCTTTCTCCTGTGTTCCCTTCGTCCCCTTCTCACCTTTCGTTCTTACCCGTTCCGCCCACTCCATGGACTCTTCCTCCCACTGCTTCCTGTCTATTCTTTGTGTTTGGTGCGCTTTTGCACTTTCCCGCGGTTGCCGCAGAACTCTGCTACTCAGATCGGCATACACTGTTCCGTGGTCGTATTCCACAGCTCCGGGGTGTGCCGTTCGAAGAGTGTATGTGTTTCCCCTTAACCACCGATCTTCCCAGTCTCTCCCTGCCTCCTTCCCCCCATGAACCAGGATCTCATCCAATCTGGCTTGGTGGCCCGTGCTTGGGTGCCGTCTTGTCAGTAGTCCTTCTACTACCCTCCCCGCCCACCATCCCCCCGTCACCGTGTTTCTTGTTGCAAAGTTTCTAAATCTTTCATCTGCTTGCTGTACCACTGTCCCCGCTTCCGAATACCCCCGTCGTTCCTGTGGGAAAAAGCCCGCATTCCAGTCGCCCCCCACTATATGCATATATCCCTTGCGGGCTGATTGTTCTACTCTCTCTGTCGTTGTGTCTAGTCGCTGTTGCTCCACTCCCTCCCTTGCCGTGTGGTTGTACACGTTCGTTACCCATACCTCTGGCTGCCCCTCGTTGACAACTTTGACTGTTAAAAGACGTCCGGCGTCGAACCCCAGCTCTCGACCCTGCCTCCCCTGGTCTATTCCTGCTGATTCGCCGCATGACTTATGAATTAAGGTAGCCACGCACATCTGGTATCGTTTCACCTTTTTCCCCGTTCGCTCACATCGGGTCCTGCTGACTCTCTCACTCGAGTTCATAAAGATTTTATATTGAGGCCACCTCCTTCGCGCTTCCTTTTCCACTTCCTCGATTTTGCTCTTCCGCACTCTGCAGTCCTGTAATAGAATTGCTGATGGCTGGTGCTGACAGATTATGGAATCAATCAGCCTTTTCGAATTGCGGAATCCCACTGGTCCTATGTTCTGACTTACCACCCTGCTCGAGCCTGCCTTCCTTGTTGCTACCGATGTCCAATCTTGCCGATCCTCTCCAATCCCCTGTCGTTCGTTACCTCGTGTGGTCTCCTCTCGTACTGGTATCACGTCCTCCTTCCCATCTGTACCTGCCCCGACGTCCCCTTTCTTTGGCTGGAGGAAGTCTTCTACTTTCGTCTGGTGTTTTGCCTTCCTCCTTTTGCGACTGTCCGTGTCTCGATCGTTCTCCTCTTCTTCCTTGACCTCTGTTCCTTCTACCCTTTCCCATGTCCCTATTGCGCCATATTCCCCCAGCTCCCGCATCGCCGCGTTGAATGTGTTTCCTACAATCCTTCTTTCGACCAGCCCTCGCGCCATTGATTTAACCACCTCTATTGTTTCCCCTACAATCAACTGTCCTGTTGCATTCTGCCATAGCATTGCCCATGTGAGTATTCCACTATTCGTTGGATTCGAGCAAACCCTCCCCTTTCTTCTTTCCAGCGTCCACTCCTTCTCCCTTCCTTCTTGGCCAATAACCCACCTAATCATGCTCCTCTCTGTACTTCTTCGTAGTGGTCCACCTGCAGTCTGCCATTTAAACTTCTTCTGTCCCCATTCGATTTGTACCCATACCCATTGTCCAGTGTCACTTTCCTGATGTATCCCTACCACTCTGGCGTATCGATGTAGCGTATTTCTCAGATCCTCCGCCGGTCTCTCCTCTGTGAATATTTTGCCCATTGTGACTGGGGTCATCAGCGCCGTATCCTTTTCGTATTCGGTCTCTCCTGCCACAAATTCTGTGTGATACCCCAACATCGCTGCACCCAACACGCAAAGGGAATCAATCTCTTTAAAGTCTGNCCACCGTTCCTCATCTTCCGTTACCTCCTCCTTCACCCCCGCTGCCCGTATTGCCTCCCTCAGGGGTCTCGCTCCCTGACTTTCCGCCCAAGAGGGTTGGGCCCATATCCTATCTCCTGTTCTGACTAGATTTTCNATCCCCATGACTAACGCTCTGCATTCTGCGCCTGATCCACATTCCAGCCTTCTGCGACTTCCTTGCCCTTGCACCTGCCAGCAGTCTCGTTCCCCGTTGTGCCTCACTTTGGAACACGGGCATATGCTCATTCCCCATGCCACAGCCGTTTTCCCCATCACCGTCAGGCCATCCAGTTCCATTGCATGTATCTGTGACCGCATGTCCTTCTCCTCTTGAGATACCTCGTTCTGCTCATCCACCTTTACACCTCCTTCCTCTTGTCTTGATATGATTGTACGCAGAAGGTTGTCCATGCTCAGTTGTCTACCATCCACCCATTTTAGTATTCCTGTTTGTCTTGTACGATCCCACCCTTCTGTTCTCTTGCATGACTCTACCATCCTGAAATTTTGCCACCTACTGTATACATTACCGTCTACCACACAGTGTTTCTCCCCCCTTTTTCCTCTTTTCTGCAGCGATGGGATGTTCAGCAGTACTTGCACGAGGTCCTTGAGCCGGCCTTTGTTTCCCTTGCAGTAGACCTGTGGGAATATTATATGATACGAGTGTTTGTATTTCTCTGCCTTTATGTCTATCCTTGAAGCTTCTAAGACTACCACCTCTTCCAGCACGGCCGGCTTGCCATCCAGCTCTTTCTTCCACTCCACCTTCATTGTTTCCCTTATTGTCTCGATGATCTCTTTAATCCCTCCCGCTTCCTCCGCGGAATCTGTGTAGTGTTCAATGTCAAAGTATGCCCTACACCAAGATTCTGGCTTAATCATTTCGTAAAAGTTTTTCTGCTCATGCACCGCTGTTTCCCGGAAGAACTCCTCATGCGAGTCGAAGTACGTAAATTTCTTTCCTTTCCCTGCGTTATCCACTGCTACTGGAAAGCCACTCTCCGGCATTTTCTTGAGCATGTCCTCACGTCGGTGCCAGATTCTTCTCTTCCACCTTGGCTGCTCTCCCTTCCTCTGTCTTCGCGATTCATGAAATTCCTGCATTCCAGATCCCTCCCTGCCCTCACCCCTCTCCTCCCTTCCTGTCGCTCCCCCCTGTTCCCCGACCATCAGGTCTTCTGTCGCTCCCCCCTCTTCATCCCTCCCTTCTTTTCGTGAACTAGGCGTCCTCTGATTCCCGACCTCTTTTGCGTGCAGACCCTCCGTCCTCCTCTTCTTCCCCTCCTTCTGGCCTCCCCCACCCTCATCTGTCTCTTTTCCCTTTCTTTTGGTTTCGTCGTCCGCCTCTCCTCGTTCTCGTTCTATAGCACCTGTTCCTCTTAGGGTCCACCTTTCCGCCGATGCGCCACCCAAACTCTTATTTCCTTCTCCTCTCCCATGTTGTCCCTCCGCTGCCTCTGATTCGTTTCCCTTCTCGTTAGCATCGCCGGTGTTTCCTGCCACCCCACCTCTGTCCTCTTGCTCTCCTTGTCTCGTGTCCTGTATCCTCCTTGCACCTTCCGTCTCCTCCAGCTTAGCATCTCGCCTGTCTAATTCTGGCCATGTTTCCAATATCTGTTTCACTCGTCTTGGGGCAAGGCCTCCTATCGAATTCGCCCTTTCCCAGTGTTTGTGCCTCGTCCAGGGTTGCAAATGTCCATCTCCATTCGGTCCCGATTGTTCCGATTTCCACCATCTATCAATCTCCCTGTTCGCTTCCTCTGCTGTTATTAGTTCTCCCTCTTTCTGTATGTCGGAATTCTTCACCAGCTGCATCACTAGACCACATATGTCATCTCCCTGCTCCCTTCCCCGTTCCTCCTGGTCTTCTTCATATCTTCCTATTCTGTCATCATCACATTCCCACCAACGTCCCTGCACTAGCCTCCTGGCCACAAAATGCCCCATGCATGTCGAGTCTCCTCCTGCCGTACCCTCTCGTCTTCGTTTCGTCGCACCTTCTAAGGTTTCCCTCCATATCAGCATTCCAACCGGTTGATACATGTGAAATTTGTCTCTCCCCGCTACTCGTACGCTCCCTTTGGTACCCCCGTTCCAAAAGCCTCTCTCCGCGGCCATCGCAATTGTCTGTGTGGGGATTTCACCACATACACTCCTCTCGGCTGTCCATCTCTTGCAACCCTCGCACCACTGATGCTCAACTCTGATAGTTTCCCCCTGCCTCAAACTGCCACTTACTCGCAGTACGTGACTGTGTGCCTCCTCTTTCCGTTCATGTCCGCATTTGCAGTCCCATCTCCATGTCTGTTTCCTGCTTTGCATTCTGTCTAAAAGGTGTTCCCACACTTCCACCGAGTCCCCTTCGTTCCGTACTTCCGCCCCCTGACTGTTGACTGCTCTCAACACCTCTTTCATGTGTCTGTCAGAGATAGTTCCTCTGCTACCTGTCCAATTGTCCTTTTCCTCCCATAATGTAGTGTTTGTCGCTTTATTGTACCCGTGTTGTATTGCCGCTAGATGTAGTGCCGCCGAGATGTAGCAATTATTCTGTACGTTCGGAAACCCTGACGGTCTTATCCCTGATTCGTTGCCCCCTTCCTTTTCTTCCTGTGCCCCGTTTTTCCTTTTTCCGAACCCCGTCCTCCTCTCTCCTCCCCCCGCTGTTGTAACTATTGCCACGGTCTCAAGAAGTAGTATTATTGCCAGGCTTCCTCTTTGTGTCTCCTCCTCCCTGCTTCTCCTTTCCACTTCGTTCTCCTCCTCCATGATCCAGTATCCCTTTCCATACTTCTCTATAAACTCATCCCTTGCCCTTTGTACTTGGAATTTTCGTGTCTTCCGAACTTTGCGTCGAATCCTGTTCCTAATCGCGTGCCAGCTGTTGCTCAATTCCTTGTCCTGTTTTTTGAAACCACTATCCTCCAGTGCCAATTCCCCCTCCCTTTCAGGTATCGTATCTTCGATTTTCTCCGGCAACATGTCATGACGCCGTAGCTCTCTTTCCTCAAACGTCTTTCCTATAGATGCACCCGGGATACAACCGTGACCTATGTCTCCCAGTCTGGCTCGTCCACTGTGTTGATCCCGAGCCTGTTCTACCTTCAAGTCCCAGGATATGTGATGCCTCCCGCGCACCCAACCCTGCAGTACCCTCGCTGCCGTATCCTCCGGGTTCTCCGACTCTCGCGCCAAGCGGATTCCGTTGAACAGCC